>OMCT01001987.1_pt1 | contig 11111 bp, 10 predicted proteins | sample 1674301 | NCBI WGS metagenome assembly OMCT01 (sample SAMEA103958158, study PRJEB25191) | human gut metagenome
TTGATTCCTTTGTAAATAGCTGTCTGATAACCGACATAAGAAATTTCTACCTTGTATGGTCCACCAGTACGCATACCTTGCAAATTAAATTGACCACTAACATTAGTCACAGTTCCATACCGAGTTCCTGAAGGCTCGTGAATGGCAACAATAGTTGCTCCGATAATCGGTTCATCTTGTGCTGTCACTTTACCACTCATAGTGGCTGTGGTAACCTGTGCACTCATTGTGACTGTCATTAGCAACATTACTAGCACCAAAAAAGACCGCGTTCTTTTTAACATAATGTAATTGATTAGTTTATACTAATTGTTTGCTTTTAAAAACTGTGCACAAATATAATTAATAATATTTAGAACTACATTACGATTATACTACAATTTTTTAAGAGAGATAAACGTTTTCCCTTGTTATAAAACGATAAAGGCTCCACAATATTTGCAGAGCCTTTTATTTTGAAACAGAAAGCATTATAAATGCTTCAATCTATTACTTTATACTAGTCAGTCATTAACTTTCTATAACGAACACGTTTTGGTTCTTCATTTCCCAAACGTTTCATTTTATTTTCTTCATATTCTGAATAAGAACCTTCGAAGTAGAATACATTGGAGTCTCCTTCAAAAGCAAGGATATGTGTACAGATACGGTCGAGGAACCAACGGTCGTGCGAGATAACCATCGCACAGCCCGGGAACTCCAGCAGGGCGTTTTCCAGCGCGCGCAGGGTTTCGATATCCAGGTCGTTGGTTGGTTCGTCGAGCAGCAGCATGTTGCCGCCAACTTGCAGCAGCTTCGCCAGATGCAGACGACCGCGCTCACCGCCGGAGAGTTCACCAACGCGTTTACCCTGATCAACCCCTTTAAAGTTAAAGCGGCCAACGTAGGCGCGGCTTGGCATCTCGGTGTTGCCGATTTTCATGATATCCAGCCCGCCGGAAACTTCTTCCCAAACGGTTTTGCTGTTATCCATTGAATCACGGAACTGATCAACCGATGCCAGTTTCACCGTTTCACCCAAAGTGATGGTGCCGCTGTCCGGCTGTTCCTGACCGGAGATCATACGGAACAGGGTCGATTTACCCGCACCGTTCGGACCGATGATCCCGACGATCGCCCCTTTCGGGATCGAGAAACTCAGATCATCAATCAGCAGACGATCGCCATAGGATTTACGCAGATTGCTGACTTCCAGCACTTTGTCGCCCAGACGCGGTCCAGGTGGAATAAACAGTTCGTTGGTTTCGTTACGTTTCTGATATTCGGTGCTGTTCAGCTCTTCAAAGCGTGCCAGACGTGCTTTACCTTTCGACTGACGGCCTTTAGTCCCCTGACGTACCCACTCCAGCTCTTTCTCGATCGACTTACGACGCGCCGCTTCTTGTGAAGCTTCCTGCGCCAGGCGCTGATCTTTCTGCTCCAGCCAAGAGGAGTAGTTACCTTCCCACGGAATACCTTCACCGCGGTCCAGTTCGAGGATCCAGCCCGCCACGTTATCGAGGAAGTAACGGTCGTGGGTAATCGCCACAACGGTGCCTTCGAAGTCGTGCAGGAAGCGTTCCAGCCAGGCCACGGATTCGGCATCCAGGTGGTTGGTCGGTTCGTCGAGCAGCAGCATGTCTGGTTTTTCCAGCAGCAGGCGGCACAACGCTACGCGACGACGCTCACCACCGGAGAGGTTAGCGATTTTCGCGTCCCAGTCCGGCAGACGCAGCGCATCCGCCGCACGCTCCAGCTGAACGTTCAGGTTGTGACCGTCGTGAGCCTGAATGATCTCTTCCAGACGGCCTTGTTCAGCGGCCAGCTTGTCAAAATCGGCATCCGGATCGGCGTACAGCGCATACACTTCATCCAGGCGTTTCAGGGCGTTAACCACTTCAGAAACCGCTTCTTCAATGGACTCACGCACGGTGTGTTCCGGGTTCAGCTGCGGTTCCTGCGGCAGATAACCAATCTTGATATCCGGTTGCGGACGCGCTTCGCCTTCGATGTCTTTATCAATGCCCGCCATAATGCGCAGCAGGGTGGACTTACCCGCGCCGTTCAGACCCAGGACACCAATTTTTGCCCCAGGGAAGAAACTCAGAGAGATGTTTTTCAAAATATGACGTTTCGGCGGAACAACTTTGCCGACACGATGCATGGTATAAACGAATTGAGCCACGTTGGACTTCGCCTCTATGTTTATCGTGATGATGAGTTTTCAAAGGCGAAGTGTAGCCTTTTTCCCCGCCTAATCCCAGCCGGTCGATCACCCTCGCAGTAAAAGTAAAAAAGTGTCCGTAACGTGGCGTAAACGGCAATGACTGGTTAGCATAAATCTATTACGCGGCATGACGCTGCATTGATGTATTTACACTTAGAGGATGCGCTTGTGGAAAAAGCCAAACAAGTTACCTGGCGGCTGTTGGCTGCCGGTGTCTGTCTGCTGACGGTCAGCAGCGTGGCGCGAGCCGACTCACTGGATGAGCAGCGTAGCCGCTACGCCCAAATCAAGCAGGCCTGGGATAATCGACAAATGGATGTGGTCGAACAAATGATGCCTGGACTGAAGGATTATCCGCTTTATCCCTACCTGGAATACCGTCAGATCACCGATGACCTGATGAATCAACCGGTGGTGACGGTCACTAACTTTGTTCGCGCTAACCCCACGCTTCCTCCCGCTCGCACGCTGCAATCTCGTTTCGTCAATGAACTGGCGCGGCGTGAAGACTGGCGTGGCTTGTTAGCCTTTAGCCCGGAAAAGCCCGGAACTACCGAAGCGCAATGTAATTACTACTATGCGAAATGGAACACCGGGCAGAGTGAAGAAGCCTGGCAAGGGGCGAAAGAGCTGTGGCTAACCGGCAAGAGCCAGCCTAACGCCTGTGACAAGTTATTTAGCGTCTGGCGTGCGTCAGGTAAACAAGATCCGCTGGCGTATTTAGAGCGTATCCGTCTGGCGATGAAAGCGGGTAACACTGGCCTGGTAACAGTGCTGGCAGGGCAGATGCCTGCCGATTACCAGACTATCGCTTCGGCAATCATTTCACTGGCGAACAACCCTAATACGGTACTGACCTTCGCGCGTACAACCGGAGCGACCGATTTTACCCGTCAAATGGCGGCGGTGGCGTTTGCCAGTGTGGCGCGGCAGGATGCTGAAAATGCACGGCTGATGATCCCGTCGCTTGCCCAGGCGCAGCAGCTTAATGAAGATCAGATTCAGGAGCTGCGCGATATCGTCGCCTGGCGTTTGATGGGCAATGATGTCACCGATGAGCAGGCGAAATGGCGCGATGACGCCATTATGCGTTCGCAATCTACTTCGCTTATTGAACGGCGCGTGCGAATGGCGCTTGGCACCGGCGATCGTCGCGGCCTGAATACCTGGCTGGCGCGTTTGCCGATGGAGGCGAAAGAGAAAGATGAATGGCGTTACTGGCAGGCGGATTTACTGCTGGAACGCGGACGTGAAGCTGAAGCAAAAGAGATTTTGCATCAACTCATGCAACAGCGTGGTTTCTACCCGATGGTTGCAGCACAACGCATCGGCGAAGAGTATGAGCTGAAGATTGATAAAGCGCCGCAGAATGTTGACAGCGCCCTGATTCAGGGGCCGGAGATGGCGCGCGTGCGCGAGTTGATGTACTGGAATCTCGATAACACCGCGCGTAGCGAGTGGGCCAATCTGGTGAAGAGCAAGTCTAAAACAGAGCAAGCTCAACTGGCGCGGTATGCTTTCAACAACCAATGGTGGGATCTTAGCGTTCAGGCAACGATCGCCGGGAAGCTGTGGGATCATCTGGAAGAACGATTCCCGCTGGCCTACAACGATCTTTTCAAACGTTACACCAGTGGGAAGGAGATCCCGCAAAGCTATGCGATGGCGATTGCCCGTCAGGAGAGTGCCTGGAATCCGAAAGTGAAATCGCCGGTAGGGGCCAGCGGCCTGATGCAGATTATGCCGGGCACGGCGACCCATACGGTGAAGATGTTCTCTATTCCTGGTTATAGCAGCCCAGGACAATTGCTGGATCCGGAAACGAACATCAACATTGGCACCAGTTACCTGCAATATGTTTATCAGCAGTTTGGTAATAACCGTATTTTCTCCTCAGCAGCTTATAACGCCGGACCAGGGCGGGTGCGAACCTGGCTTGGCAACAGCGCCGGGCGTATCGACGCAGTGGCATTTGTCGAGAGTATTCCGTTCTCCGAGACGCGCGGTTATGTGAAGAACGTGCTGGCTTATGACGCTTACTACCGCTATTTCATGGGGGATAAACCGACATTGATGAGCGCCACGGAATGGGGACGTCGTTACTGATCCGCACGTTTATGATATGCTATCGTACTCTTTAGCGAGTACAACCGGGGGAGGCATTTTGCTTCCCCCGCTAACAATGGCGACATATTATGGCCCAACAATCACCCTATTCAGCAGCGATGGCAGAACAGCGTCACCAGGAGTGGTTACGTTTTGTCGACCTGCTTAAGAATGCCTACCAGAACGATCTCCATTTACCGTTGTTAAACCTGATGCTGACGCCAGATGAGCGCGAAGCGTTGGGGACTCGCGTGCGTATTGTCGAAGAGCTGTTGCGCGGCGAAATGAGCCAGCGTGAGTTAAAAAATGAACTCGGCGCGGGCATCGCGACGATTACGCGTGGATCTAACAGCCTGAAAGCCGCGCCCGTTGAGCTGCGCCAGTGGCTGGAAGAGGTGTTGCTGAAAGATCACTGATACACCGCATTATGAAACGGACTCAGCGCCAGGATCACCGCCTGGTGATAGACGCTGGCGCGAGTGAGTTTCCCGGCGGTAAACACGCCGATCGCCCCTTCCTTACGACCAATCTCATCAATACCGGTATAGCGCGACATCACGGGACCGAGCGCCTCGCCTTCACGCACTTTTTCCAGAATCACCGCAGGTAACGGCAAAGTAGCCGAACGCGCTTCGCCGCGCTGGCTGGCGTTTTCAATCACCACCCAACTGAAGGTGCTGTCGCCATCAATGCCAGCTTCAATCGCCACCCAAAAATCAGCCTCTGGATGTAAACGGCGGGCATTTGCTACCCGATTTCGTGCGCCAGCGCGCGTTTCCTCACTGCCAAAGGGCTGTTCCGGTACACCGCTCTCGACGGCAACGGATGCAATATGGCAGGATCCTTCGCCGAAGATCTCGTGAAATGCCTGCAGAATGGCCTGAATTTTAGCGGGATTGGTGGTCGCACAGACAACTTGGTGCATAATCAGCATTACTCAGAAAATTAACGTTACAGCAGTATACGGAAAAAAAGCATGTTACAGGTATACCTAGTCCGCCACGGTGAAACGCAGTGGAACGCCGAGCGACGTATTCAGGGCCAGTCTGACAGCCCGCTGACCGCCAAAGGTGAGCAACAGGCGATGCAGGTGGCAACCCGTGCCAAAGAGCTTGGCATTACGCATATCATCAGTAGCGATTTAGGACGCACCCGGCGTACGGCGGAAATCATCGCCCAGGCCTGCGGCTGTGACATCATCTTTGATTCTCGCCTGCGTGAATTAAACATGGGTGTGCTGGAAAAAAGACATATCGATTCTCTGACCGAAGAAGAAGAGAACTGGCGTCGGCAGCTGGTCAATGGCACCGTTGACGGGCGTATTCCTGAAGGCGAGTCAATGCAGGAGCTCAGCGATCGCGTCAATGCGGCACTGGAATCTTGCCGGGACTTACCGCAGGGAAGCCGACCGCTGCTGGTGAGCCACGGTATTGCACTGGGATGCCTGGTGAGTACGATTCTCGGATTACCAGCATGGGCAGAGCGTCGCTTACGTCTGCGTAACTGTTCTATTTCGCGCGTGGATTATCAGGAAAGCCTGTGGCTGGCGTCTGGTTGGGGCGTTGAAACCGCAGGGGACATCTCGCATCTGGACGCCCCTGCATTAGATGAGCTGCAGCGTTAACGACGGATCGGAATCAGCAGTTCACAGCGCAGATTAATTGGGCGATCTCCCGCTTTGGCATCTTCTGCCGGGTAGTATCGCTCAATATCCTGACCTTTACGGCGCGTCAGGTTGAGCATTGGCATACACGTTCCGTATACCGTCAGGATAAACTCCTGCACGCCGGTTCCCAGACCTTCATAGGTAAACATCACATATTCGCCGCCCTGCAGCATCACCGGATGCCCCGTCAGTACATAGCCATCTGCCTGATCCTGGGCTAACGCGGTGGTATAGAATACTTCTTGTTCGTCGTCTTTATCCTGACTCGGACGCGTTTCATTCAGGCCGTAGAGCACCGGCGGAATGGTCGGCGCGTTGCCGAGAAAATCGTGCCAGAACTGATAACGCATTTCATGGCGGAAATCAGAGATTTGCTCCAGCGAACAGGAGTAGCTCTGGGTAACACCAATCAGCGGCGTATCTTCCAGGGTGACAAATTTGTGCTCTGGCATAGTGAATTCACCCAGACGTAGCGGCGGGCGAATACCAAAGGCGCTCCATTCAGGAGAACGGCGGTAAAGTGCAGGAGTCTGGGCAAACTGCTTCTTGAATGCGCGGGTAAATGTCTGTTGAGAGTCGAAGCGGTATTGCAGCGCGATGTCCAGAATCGGACGCGCAGTCAGGCGTAGTGCGACCGCCGATTTCGACAAACGACGAGCACGAATATACGCGCCAATAGCATGGCCAGTGACATCTTTAAACATTCTCTGTAAGTGCCACTTGGAATAACCTGCTTTCGCCGCTACATTGTCGAGCGACAGGGGCTGATCCAGATGACCTTCCAGCCAGATTAAAAGGTCGCGAATAATGCCGGCCTGATCCATAAAATATCCTCATCCTTTCAACAACGAGCACCTGACATCAGGTAATTGGATAATAGCATTTTTTGCTGTTTTAGCATTCAGTGTTTTTTTCTTAGTAGAGTATGTTTTAGGACTTGACGGAAATAAAAGTATTGAGATTTTGTTCTTAATCAATATGTTATTTACCGTGACGAACTAATTGCTCGTGTAATAGATAAAAATGGTAACAATATGAAATACAAGCATTTGATCCTGTCTTTAAGCCTGATAATGCTGGGGCCATTGGCTCATGCAGAAGAGATTGGTTCGGTCGACACCGTATTTAAAATGATCGGCCCGGATCACAAAATTGTTGTGGAAGCCTTTGACGATCCCGATGTGAAAAATGTCACCTGTTATGTGAGCCGGGCGAAAACCGGTGGTATTAAAGGGGGATTGGGCCTGGCAGAAGATACCTCCGATGCGGCCATTTCTTGTCAGCAAGTCGGGCCGATTGAACTGTCGGATCGTATTAAAAACGGCAAAGCTCAGGGCGAGGTAGTATTCAAAAAACGCACGTCCCTGGTCTTTAAGTCGTTACAGGTCGTGCGCTTTTATGATGCCAAACGCAACGCGCTCGCTTATCTGGCTTACTCCGACAAAGTTGTAGAAGGTTCGCCGAAAAACGCGATTAGCGCGGTTCCTGTCATGCCGTGGCGGCAATAACAGAGGCGATTTATGCAACGGGAAACGGTCTGGTTAGTGGAAGATGAGCAAGGGATAGCCGACACGCTGGTCTACATGTTGCAGCAGGAAGGTTTTGCCGTCGAGGTCTTTGAGCGAGGCTTGCCGGTGCTGGATAAAGCTCGCCAGCAGGTACCCGACGTCATGATTCTCGATGTTGGTCTGCCGGATATTAGCGGCTTTGAATTGTGCCGCCAGTTACTGGCGCTCCATCCGGCGTTACCTGTACTGTTCCTGACGGCCCGAAGTGAAGAGGTCGATCGCCTGCTTGGGCTGGAAATTGGCGCTGACGACTATGTGGCTAAACCGTTTTCACCCCGCGAAGTGTGCGCCAGGGTGCGCACCTTACTGCGTCGGGTGAAGAAGTTCTCGACGCCGTCTCCCGTCATCCGTATTGGACATTTTGAATTGAATGAACCCGCGGCGCAGATCAGCTGGTTTGACACGCCATTAACGCTGACGCGGTATGAGTTTTTATTGCTGAAGACGTTACTCAAGTCGCCAGGCCGCGTCTGGTCCCGCCAGCAACTGATGGATAGCGTGTGGGAAGATGCGCAGGACACATACGATCGCACCGTCGATACCCACATTAAAACGTTGCGTGCCAAGCTGCGCGCCATCAACCCCGATCTTTCACCGATTAATACTCATCGCGGCATGGGATATAGCCTGAGGGGCCTGTAATGCGTATCGGCATGCGGTTGCTGCTGGGCTATTTTTTACTGGTGGCGGTGGCAGCCTGGTTCGTACTGGCCATTTTTGTCAAAGAAGTTAAACCGGGCGTGCGAAGAGCAACGGAGGGGACGTTGATCGACACCGCAACGTTGCTGGCAGAGCTGGCGCGTCCCGATTTGCTCTCTGGGGACCCAACGCATGGGCAACTGGCGCAGGCGTTTAATCAGCTACAGCATCGCCCGTTTCGCGCCAATATCGGTGGCATTAACAAAGTGCGCAATGAATATCATGTCTATATGACCGATGCGCAGGGCAAAGTATTGTTCGATTCGGCAAATAAAGCCGTTGGACAGGATTATTCGCGCTGGAATGACGTCTGGCTAACGTTGCGTGGTCAGTATGGTGCGCGCAGCACGTTGCAAAATCCTGCCGATCCCGAAAGTTCTGTGATGTATGTTGCCGCGCCGATTATGGACGGCTCGCGGCTTATTGGCGTTTTGAGCGTAGGCAAACCGAACGCGGCGATGGCTCCGGTCATTAAGCGCAGCGAGCGGCGAATTTTATGGGCCAGCGCCATTTTGTTGGGGATTGCACTGGTGATTGGCGCAGGCATGGTTTGGTGGATCAACCGCTCCATTGCCCGGCTCACTCGCTATGCTGATTCCGTCACTGACAATAAGCCCGTTCCTCTTCCTGAACTCGGCAGTAGCGAACTGCGTAAGCTTGCGCAGGCGCTGGAAAGTATGCGCGTGAAGCTGGAGGGGAAAAACTATATTGAGCAATATATTTATGCGTTAACTCATGAGCTAAAAAGCCCACTGGCGGCGATTCGTGGCGCGGCGGAAATTTTACGCGAAGGTCCGCCGCCTGAAGTAGTGGCTCGTTTTACTGACAACATTCTGACACAAAATGCGCGTATGCAGGCATTGGTAGAAACGTTACTACGCCAGGCAAGACTGGAGAATCGTCAGGAAGTCGTTCTGACTGCTGTTGATGTGGCGGCATTATTCCGCCGCGTCAGCGAAGCGCGCACCGTGCAGTTGGCAGAAAAAAAAATCACTCTGCATGTTACGCCCACCGAGGTTAACGTTGCTGCTGAACCGGCGTTACTGGAGCAGGCTCTGGGGAATTTACTGGATAACGCCATCGATTTTACCCCCGAGAGCGGTTGCATCACGCTAAGCGCCGAAGTGGAGCAGGAACACGTCACGCTTAAGGTGCTGGATACCGGTAGTGGTATTCCTGACTACGCGCTTTCACGTATTTTTGAACGCTTTTACTCTTTGCCTCGTGCAAATGGGCAAAAAAGCAGCGGTCTGGGGTTGGCGTTCGTCAGTGAGGTCGCCCGTTTGTTTAACGGCGAAGTCACGCTGCGCAACGTGCAGGAAGGTGGCGTGCTGGCTTCGCTTCGACTTCACCGTCACTTCACATAGCTTCAAATTCTTCCCACATAGCCTTCGTATCCTGCTGCCATTGCAAAGGAGAAGACTATGTTGAAATCCCCCCTGTTCTGGAAAATGACCACCCTGTTTGGTGCAGTATTGCTGTTGTTGATTCCGATAATGCTGATTCGGCAGGTGATTGTCGAACGTGCTGATTACCGTAGCGATGTGGAAGATGCGATTCGCCAAAGTACCAGCGGGCCGCAAAAACTCGTTGGGCCGCTCATCGCTATTCCTGTGACCGAGCTTTATACGGTGCAGGAAGAGGATAAAACCGTGGAGCGGAAACGAAGTTTTATCCATTTTTGGTTACCTGAGTCATTGATGGTTGATGGCAATCAGAACGTGGAAGAACGCAAGATAGGGATTTATACCGGTCAGGTCTGGCACAGTGATTTAACGCTAAAAGCCGATTTCGATGTTTCGCGTCTTAGCGAACTCAACGCGCCAAATATCACCTTAGGCAAGCCATTTATTGTGATTAGCGTCGGGGATGCGCGTGGTATTGGTGTGGTGAAAGCGCCTGAAGTTAACGGAACGGCGCTGACCATTGAACCCGGCACCGGGTTAGAGCAAGGCGGGCAGGGCGTGCATATCCCTTTACCCGAAGGGGACTGGCGCAAGCAGAACCTGAAGCTGGATATGGCACTGAATTTAAGCGGTACCGGCGATCTTTCTGTGGTGCCTGCCGGGCGTAATAGCGAAATGACCTTAACCAGCAACTGGCCGCATCCCAGTTTTTTAGGTGATTTTCTACCAGCCAAACGGGAAGTTAGCGAGTCAGGTTTTCAGGCGCAATGGCAAAGCAGCTGGTTTGCTAATAATCTCGGTGAGCGTTTTGCTTCAGGCAATGATACCGGCTGGGAAAACTTCCCCGCGTTTAGCGTCGCAGTGACGACGCCAGCCGATCAATACCAATTAACGGACCGGGCGACTAAGTACGCCATTCTGCTGATTGCACTGACTTTTATGGCGTTCTTTGTTTTTGAAACGCTCACCGCGCAACGTTTACACCCAATGCAATATTTGCTGGTGGGGCTTTCATTGGTGATGTTTTATTTGCTCTTGCTGGCGCTTTCTGAACATATCGGTTTTACCGTGGCATGGATAATAGCCAGTCTGATTGGGGCGTTAATGAACGGTATTTATTTGCAGGCGGTATTGAAAGGCTGGCGCAATAGCATGTTGTTTACCCTCGCGCTGTTGTTGCTGGATGGTGTGATGTGGGGACTGCTCAACTCTGCCGATAGCGCGCTGTTGTTGGGAACCAGTGTGCTGGTGGTGGCGCTGGCCGGCATGATGTTTGTGACCCGTAATATCGACTGGTATGCGTTTTCACTGCCGAAAATGAAAGCCAGTAAAGAAGTTACAACGGACGATGAATTACGTATCTGGAAATAAGGTTGAAAAATAAAAACGGCGCTAAAAAGCGCCGTTTTTTTTGTGCACAGAAAACCCCCAGCTAGGCTGGGGGTTCCGGAAAGCTTTCA
>OMCT01001996.1_pt1 | contig 11071 bp, 7 predicted proteins | sample 1674301 | NCBI WGS metagenome assembly OMCT01 (sample SAMEA103958158, study PRJEB25191) | human gut metagenome
AACCGGCTGATCCGTAGTCAGCTACTCTATTCAGTTGAGCTACGCGGCCATTGTTTCGTGATTGCGAGTGCAAAGGTACGTTTTTGTTTTAAATATGCAAACGTTTCGACTACTTTTTTGCGAATTTAATCTAACATTTTTGGATTGAAGATCAGGTAACCAATGTTTAAGCCAAAGTTGAAATTCTCCTTCGGATAACTGTATCCGTTGGCGTACAGACTGATACATAAGAATGGCAATTGCAATACGACCGCCGCTTCACCCATATAATTAAACGAGTGCAAAAACTTACCATAATGCGGGATTCCGACATACGGGTTGTTTTCCGGCACCGTCTTTTGTATTTCATAGAGTGGAGCGAAGCCATACATATCCAACCGGAAGTGCAGAAGCTTGCTTAACTTCAAGATCGGGGAAAGCCCAAAAGCCACATATTGGTTCGCCCGGAACGCCTCGTTGAATACAATCTCGCTATGGGGTGTCGGGGTAAACGCCGGGGCCTGTAATACGCTAGCCGTATAGTTATTCATGAGGTTCTTGCTGGATATGACCATTTCCGCCAAATAACCTAAGTTGAAACGGTTGCTCAGCGTCTGGTATTGGTTCCAGCGCCCTTTCAGTTGCAGCCAGCTATGCACTTTGCGACCAATCGGGGCTTCCGTCGTGGCGGAAGTGGGGGATGGGGTATACTTCTCCGTACCGGTTACGTATTGGGCGATTAGGAATTGCTGTTTTCCGCTTATCGGGTATTGTTTGGTGTTGAGTGAGTTTTGCTCGATACTTAACGAGCCGCTGAATAAATCGTACCAGCTATGGTCGAAAGAGGCGTTCGGGAAAGGTATCGTGGTGCTCTGCAAATAGAAATCGTTCAACCGTCCGTAGGCGAACCCGATCTCCGCTTTCGCGTGGTTGAGGAAGGGGAAGCCTAATTTTAGTTTCATGTACAGTTCTTTCTGCTTAATCATGGCGGGCACTATATCCTCATAAAAGAGGGATTGGCTTTCCGTGTATTTCTTGTCCGAGAAGACTCCTTGCCAATTTAAATAAGTGGGGATTTGCGTTTGCAGGTACATCCGGCCACTCAACATGACACCACTAAAGGAGTTACCCACTTGAAAGTTCGAGTTTACGTCGGCGGCGAACCGTCCCAGATATTGATACCCCAATCCTAGGTATAATTGATTCGCTTGATGAGACGATACGTTTCCACCGAAGCCAACCGTGATCTCTTCTTTCATCTTCACGTCCAGGTAAAGATCGAATTTCTTCTCTTTCCGGTTATAAACGGCATGCGGCATGATTTCCCTAATCTTGGAATAGGTCAGCATCTTGAAATAAGCCCGCTTGAACTCTTCCATGGAGAACTCGTTATTGATATCCCTGTGTAATTGGGCCTCTATGTATTTACGCTGGGCCTCGGATACGCCCGTCACGTAAATATTGCGGAAGATCAGCGGGGGAAGGTTCTCTTTATAGGCTTTTCTTCTTTCGGTAACCTCATTTAAAGGCACTTCCCGGGGAACCCGTTGCTTGATGGAGTCGATCATGGAAAGGGTACGTTTATACCCGATGTCCATAAGCTCCTTACCTTTCTGGAAATCCAATAAGGAGACGGTGGGAAAACTGAATTTAATCATCATGCCATCTTCCTCCGGTACCTCGTAATCGGTCTTTTGCATGATCATGGTCTCGATCTGGTTATAAGGATTCTCCGAAGGCTTTTTATTCCCTCCCGATACCGTCGATCCGAAAATGAAATCCGGGTGGAACGCGTCTTTCATCGGGCCTACCGGGAAATTATCGTAGATACCTCCATCGAATAAAGGAATACTGTCTTTCCATATGGGCTGGAAGAAAAACGGGAAAGTCATGGAGGCACGTACGGCGTCTCCCAGATCCCCATTCTTAAAGATGATCGGCTTTTTAGTATATATATCCGAGGCCACGCAACGGAAAGGGACAAACAGGTTGTCGAAATTCCACCCCGCCTTTGCCGTCGCCTGCGAGAACAAGGCCATGAACGCCTGATTCATCTGTATGGGATTGATCAAGCTTTGCGGTAAGAAGCTAGCCTTGATCTGTAGGGAATCGGACATATCGATGGAGAAATGCGCGAATTCCGGGGTCGGGTAAGGCTCCTTGAAATAATAGGTATATTGCTCCTCCACCGTACCTGTTTGCCAATAGGAGAACTCCTTGGAAAGCATCAGCTCCAGCATCTCCTCGGGGGAATATCCCATGGCGTATAAACTACCGATAATCGCCCCGATGGAGGTACCGGTAATGTAATCGATCGGTATATTATTTTCTTCCAGCGCCTTGATCACTCCGATATGTGCCGCTCCTTTGGCACCGCCGCCACTGAGTACCAACCCTACTTTCTGGGCGGAAACAATCTGAATGGCAGCAAGGAATAAGGCTATGATAACTGTTATTTTCCTCATATGAACCCAATCTGTTTTTCTTCTCCAAATGTAAGAAGTATTTCTTTAGAAACATAAACATTTTGTTTTTTCGTATTGTTGAGTTATCAATACAATTAAAACAGAAGATGTTATGAAAGAGAAAGAATTGAATAGGGAAGAGCGGAATAAGACCGTTATGGAGACTGGTGCTTTGGTCATGGCTGAGTTTTATGCGGATTGGTGCCCTCATTGCCAGAAAATGATGCCGATCGTGAAGGAGTTCAAGGAATTGGAGAAAGGAAAATTAGAAGTGGTACAAATCAATATCGAGGAGGAGAGCGCTCTTGCCGATTTGTATACGGTGGAATCGATTCCTACTTTTATCCTGCTACGGAAAGGGGAGGCTTTGTGGAGACAATCCGGCGAGATGAACTTGGATAGGTTGCGGAAAGTGGTCGAGGATGTCGTGGGCTGAAACTAAAAAAACCGTTCCCCCGAGAAGGAACGGTTTTTTATATATGTGAGGATTGGTTTATCCGATCAGTTCTACGCTACGTTTGATGAATTGGCTTAAGGCCTCTCCCTTCAGCATACCGTTTCCTAACAAAGCAAGGTCGATCAACTGACTAACTGTCTTGTTCGTACCGGCGTACTCGGCGAGAACTTGGTTGCGTTGCTCACGAAGCTCATCCAGCTTATGGTTGGTGTTGGTCATATCCTCTTTCTCTTGCGCCGTGATCTCATCTTCTTTCTTTTTGCTTTGAGCCTCACGTAAGTCGGCTTGACGAGCCTCCCACCCTTTGATATCGCTAAGGATCGGTTTTAACTTCTCGTCGCAAGCTTGCTCCTCTTCAGTTAATACTTTCTTGATCAACGGATGATCCGTATTCAATACGAAGTTGAAGCTATCCGGCATCTCGCCATAGAAAGACATACCCGGTTGCATAGCGGACATCTCACGCATTCTTCGCATATACTCGCTTTGTGTCAACATGACAGGGTTCGCGTTTTCGCCCAATGCCTCGAATGTTACGTAGAACTCGGTCTTGTTCAATTTCGGCATCTGACTCTTGAATACTTCCTGCATGGCCATTTTCTGCTCCTCGCTCAAGGTTACCTTATTCGAGTCTTCCTTGCGGATCAGGTTATCGATCGTATCGCTATCCACACGAACGAAGCGGCTCTTCTCGAACTTCTGCTCCAATTGTCCGATCAAGTGTACATCCAATTGTCCGTCCATTTCCAAGACGCTGTAACCTTTGTCCTTTGCGGCTTGTATATAGCTGTATTGCTCGTCTTTATTGGTGGTATACAGATAGATTAAGTTACCCTCTTTGTCTGTCTGGTTGTCCTTGATTAAGTTCTTGTATTCCTCGAAAGTGAAGTATTTGCCTTCGACATCCTTGAATAAGGCGAACTTAACCGCACGGTCGTAGAACTTCTCATCAGTCAACATACCATATTGGATGAATAGTTTCAAGCTATCCCATTTCTCCTCGAACTGCGGGCGGTCGTTCTTGAAGATCTCTTCCAAGCGGTCTGCCACCTTCTTCGTGATGTGGTTGGAGATCTTCTTCACGTTCTGATCGCTTTGCAAATAGGAACGGGATACGTTCAACGGGATATCCGGCGAATCCAATACACCATGCAATAATGTCAAGAACTCAGGAACGATACCCTCTACGGAATCCGTAACGAATACTTGGTTGCAATATAACTGGATCTTGTTACGATGCAAGTCGATATTGCTCTTGATGCGAGGGAAATATAAGATACCGGTCAAGTTGAACGGATAGTCTACGTTCAAGTGAATCCAGAACAACGGCTCATCCGTCATAGGATATAAGTCACGATAGAACTTCTTGTAATCCTCGTCGGTCATATCGGCCGGTTTGCGAACCCATGCCGGTTTGGTGTCGTTGATTACGTTATCTTCGTCCGTATCTACATATTTGCCATCCTTCCACTCTTGCTTCTTGCCGAACGCAATAGGAACCGGTAAGAAACGGCAGTATTTTGTCAATAAGCCATTGATCTTATCCTTGTTCAAGAAATCTTTATTCTCGTCGTCGATATACAGGATAATATCGGTACCGCGATCCTCTTTCGTCGTTTCCTCCAAGGAGTATTCCGGCGTACCGTCGCAGCTCCATTTCATGGGAACAGCGCCTTCTTTGTACGATTTCGTCACGATCTCTACTTTCTTGGAAACCATGAAAGAGGAGTAGAAACCAAGACCGAAGTGACCGATGATAGAAGCGGCGTCGTTCTTGTATTTCTCAACGAACTCCTCGGCGCCAGAGAAAGCGATCTGGTTGATGTACTTATCGATCTCCTCGGCCGTCATACCGATACCCCGGTCAGAGATCGTGATCGTTTTGTCATCGAACTTAACCTGTACGGTCAAATCGCCGAGTTCGCCTTTAAACTCGCCTACGGAAGAAAGCGTTTTTAACTTCTGGGTAGCGTCTACCGCATTAGAAACAAGTTCACGAAGGAAGATTTCGTGATCACTGTATAAGAACTTCTTGATAATCGGAAAGATGTTTTCCGATGTTACTCCGATGTTACCTTGTTTACTGCTCATAGTCTGAATATCTTATTATTTTTATTGTTATTTTGTGCGTATTCCTGATCCTGATCATTCTCAAGATCCGCCTATTCCTATACAAAACGAATGCCAAAATGTTTCGGATAAACTATAAATGACAAAAAGGCAGATGCCGGCTGATAGATTTGCAGCCGGGCATAGTTTGATCAAACCATATCATCTCCTGTCTTGGCGAATGTAACACGGATGGTTTTATGGAATGGGATAAAGCGGGATACGATCGCTATGCATAAGGAGATGACTAATAAATACCCCAGTATCTCTTTTAACGCCAATAATAAGCTTTGTTGCTGTAACGTATTATAGAGTGTATTGGTAGCCATTTGCGCTGCCTCGTCGTAGGGATGCCCTTGGGTCAAGGCATTGCCAAGCGCTTGGTTATAGCGTGAGGCGGCTAGAGGATCGGCCAGCGTAACGGTTTCTGATAAGGAATACATATATTTTTGTTCCAAGCGATATAGTATATTACTGTAAAAAGAAGTCGCCATGATGGGGGATAATACTGAACGGAAAATGATGAGAAAGAAAGCGTTTGACAATAAATATTTAGGATTTAAATCTTCCACGGCAAATAAGGCGAAAGCTATGATAAGAACCATCATGCCCAATCCCCTGAGGAATATAGGAAAGTAGAGCATCTCGTATCTGCTATCCGGTGAGATCCCGAAATAAAGGCTCCCGAAGAACAGGACGAAACAACTCATTCCTCCCGCTATCAAGAAACGAAACCGCCAACGTTGCCACCGGAACCACCAAAAACAGATGAACGCCCCCAAGACATATCCCGGAAGCAAATAAGTATAAAGGGAATAGGTATGAGTGCTGTCTACCTTTAAGATACTGGTCAGGTAGCTGGTCAACAAGGTAGTCGAAGTACTGAAAAACATGACAAGCATCATATAAAGATAGCCGACAATCGCTTTAGCCTGAAATAAGGGTGCAAGACTTACATAAGGTTTCTCCGAATGGCTCTGATACCAGATAAACAAGGCAATCAACATAGGAGCTATGATGATATATGCGCATACCTTGCCGGACGCCATCCAATCGAGCACTTTTCCATAATTGATAACATACATCAACATCAGCAGTCCGGTCGAGATAACAAACATAAGCATTAACAATCCGATGGATATGATGAACATTTCCCGGATGTGTAGATCGGCCAAGGGGATGGACTTGATCGGCCGGTTATGGCGGAAGCAGATGATTACCATTACTATGGCCAATAAAATCATTAGCATCATGAAGTAATACATATATTTCCAGTCGTAATGGTAGGCTAACTGTGCGGTAACAAGCATGGATGCTTGTCCCCCTCCGAAAACAAAAGGATAGAAGTAAGAATAGAATTGGCTACGTATATTTTTAGGGCTGAATATCTTTTGCGCGTACCGGATAAACCACAGCATGAGAAACCCTTTCAGGAAACCGATCGCGAAACTACAGACGATCAATATGTCGGCGTTCTGGGAGCGGGCACAGATCCAGCTTAGGAAGAACTGGGCGACTAAATCCGCCAACAATAAGAATTTGATGGAGAAGGCTTCCAGTATCTTCGGGATAATCGGATAGGATACCGCCATTCCCGCCGCTGCCGCGTAATATCCCATGGTTATATCCTCGGTGTTCGTGCCTAGCGTGTTTGATACCTCCAGCATACTGCCGGTGTACGAGCCGTTTAGCATCGTGACCGGAAGGATAACGATGAAGATACAGATCAATCCTAACCAGTCCGGCACCCATTGGCGGATCGGTGCCCCAAGCTCTTTCATCGTGATCATTTGCGTAAGGCTTCTGTTTCAACCATCATGCCTGCTCTTAAATATTGCGTATCTTCTTGCGATAGATTTTCCAAGTCTATCCGTACCGGGATACGTTGTTGTACCTTGACGAAGTTTCCGGCGGAATTATCGGTCGGGACTAATGAGTATTTGGAGCCTGTGGCGTCGGAGATTGCGGTTACCTCCCCGTTGAATATCTTTCCCGGCAACGCGTCTACCTTGATACGTACTTTCTGCCCGATATAGATGTGGGGGATCTGGGTCTCCTTGTAATTGGCCGTGATCCATTTGTCTTTATCTCGTACGAGGTAGGATATCGTTTGTCCGGCTTGCACGTATTGTCCGGGCTCTAAGGTCCGTCTGCCTACATGACCGTCGTAAGGGGCGGTTATAACGGTATAGGAAAGGTTTAACCTCGCTAAATCTAGATCCGCTTCTTTTCGTAAGATCGCCGCCTCGGCTCCTGTTGTCTTCTTGCTGGTTTCGGTGAATTGGGAGAAAGCGGCTTTCTTTTGTTCCACCAACGCCTGATATCGGGCTTGCGCCGCCTCGAAAGCGGCCTTGGATTGCTCGTATTGTTGCTCGGGGATCGATTCTTCTTTCAGCAGCCGCTCAAATCGGTGATAATCCTGTTCCAATTGCCAAAGCTTGGCTTTAGCCTCGGCGATGTTGGCGTCTTGTACGGCGATGTTCGTATGGGAGGTCTCGATACCGGAACGAAGTACGTCTTGTGATCCTTGGGCGTCGATCAACGCGGCCTCTGCCTCTTTTACCTTGATCCGATATTCCCGATCGTCCAATATGAGAAGTGTGTCCCCTTGGTGAACGTACTGGTGTTCCTTGAAACGGACCTCTTTTATGTAGCCGGAGGCACGTATATTTAGTGGGGCGATATATTGGTCCACAAAGGCATCGTTTGTCACCTCATAATTGATGTAACGCCAGAAATAATTGGCTGTCCACCAAATGCCGGAACCGGCTAAAAGGATACATATGGAGTTTAATACTATATTCCGTGTCCTTACTTTCTTTAGTCTTTGATGTTTCTCTTTTAATTCGTTTGCCATAGTCGTTGTTTCTTTTTAGAGACGGCCGCAAGCCTTCTGTAGTTGATAGTAAGTGTAAATCACGTGGGTACGGGTATTCGTGAGCTGTAGCTCCGCGTTGAGGAGAACCGAGTTCGCGTCGAGTAAGTCGGTTAGGATCGCCAATTGGTTTAAATACCGGTTTTGCATGATCCTGTAGTTCTCTTGAGCTTGCCGTACGGATAACTTCAAGGCTTCCACTTCTTGTAGAGCTTCCTTATGACGTAAGAACGCGGTGCGCACTTCTATACGGATTTTCTGTTTTTTCTGTTCCTCCTCGTTTTTATGTAACGAGACCATCCATTTGCTTTCCTTTATCTTATGGTTGTTTTTATATAAAGAGGATAAAGGGTAGGAGAGCGACAGACCTATGTTCCAGTTGTTATTGTACATATCCGCTAATGTTCGGGAGACTGGACGTGCCAATGTGTTCGACGCATATAGCGATAGGCTGGGTAGCGATGAGGCTTTAGTCAAACGTATATCGTTTTGGGCTAACTCTGTTTGTTTCCGGAGTAGACGTATCGCCGGATCATTGGAATAGGCTTGGGCTACATAATCTTCGTAAGTTTCTAAAGATACGGTTTGGTCCAGTAACGTGGTGTCTGGCTTGAGCAACAGATTCTCATCGAGACCGATCAGGATATCCAATTGCTGTGATACCAGTATGAGGCTATTATCCGTTTCTTGCAAGGATAGGCGGTCGTTGGTTAATTGCATCTCGCTTCTTAATACGTCGTTATTGGTTATCAGTCCCTCTTTTTTCATACGCCGGATATCTTGCAGGCGGCGTTCCGATTCCTCGATATTACGGGAAAGCACCTCACGTTGTTTAAACAGGCTGAAAAGACCGATGTATTGATTTAATAGACTGAGCTTGATCTCACTCTGGTCTGTGAGCGTTTGTAAAGAGGCGACTTCTTTCTCCAGATCCGCTTTCCGGATGGAATACCGGATTTTACCGCCTTGGTATATCGGTTGGGTAAGGTCGATGGCATAGTTCTGGGACCAATCGGGCGCTTCCGGGCGAGTCGGGTGGGCAAGCCCTTGCTCAAAGAGGATCGGTTGCCCTACATATCCACCTTTCAAGCCGATTTGCAGGTCTGGTAATTGTGCGGAACGGGCCGTATGCGTTCTCTCTCGCGCTATCGATTCTTTTAAGATGTCTGCTTGGATCTGCAGACTGTGCCGTACGCCTCTCTCAAAAAGCTGGTCGATGGTCAAGAAGAGCGAATCCGTTTGGGCGATTGCCGGAAATGTAGCGACCGTCATACAAAAGAGGCTCAATACGTGCTTTTTATATATTCTCAAGGACATTATGTACTGCTTTTAATTCGGATAACATGGTTTCTACGTTCTCTATTCCGATAATATGCTCCGCATGTACATAAACCTGATCAAGGATCGGGCGAATTTGCTTTTTGAATTCTTCTCCTTCCGGGGTTAGGAAAACCAGTTTGTTCCTCCGGTCCTCGGGATCTTCTTTCCGATGGACGTAGCCTTTCTTCTCTAAATTGTTCATTAGGTTTGTCAGACAAGCCTTATCCTTTGCCGTTCTCTCTGCCAAGACCTGTTGGGTGATACCTTGTTCGTGCCATAGGCAACTCAAGATTTGAAGCATCTCAAATGTTATACCGGCGTTGTTCTTTTTCAGCGTTCGTTGCATAGACCGACGAAATGCCATGCGTGTGCGGACAACTTGTAACATAAGTTCCCGGAATTCTTTACCTTCTACCATTACTTATAATTCTTTTAAACTTGCTGGGCGCGAAGATAGCGTTTTTTCTTGGATTAGTCAAATGTTTAACTAATTAGCGTCTCGCTAATAAAGTATGTTTGCCATCTAGGTGGCACAGCTTTGCCATCGGCGTGGCACGGGCTTGCCATCACTATGGCACGGGTATGCCATCAGTGTGGCACAGCTGTGCCAAGGCGATGGCAGATGCTGGCACAGTATGTGTATGAAAGACAGGCGTATAGACTGAAAGCGTAACAAACCCGTGGAGTGATTCGTTACGCTTTCTGTTTAGTTCTCGTTTACGAGTTTAAGATGCATTCTTCTTTATCCAAACGCCTCCTTCAATTGCTTCACCCATCGCTCGATTCGTTTGTCGGTTTGATCCGGTTGGTTTTCCAAATCGAGGACTAAGCCTAGTAGTTTGCCATTTTTCAAGGCTTTGGAGGCATTAAAAAAATAATCATCCGAAGAGGTCTCGCCTACTAAAGTCGCCCCACAGGAGGTGAAAGCGTCCGCCAATATGCCGACTCCATCGGCGAAATTATCCGGATAATTCGTTTGATCTCCAAGACCGAAAATAGCGACCTTCTTATTTTTAAGGTCTAAAGTGACCAGTTCCGGGATGATCTCGTCCCAATAGGTGGGAAGCTCGCCATCGAACCAAGTAGAGGTTCCTGCGATTATATGGTCGTAAGCCTCGAAATCTCTTTTCCATGTGCTTTCAACAGGGATGATATCGATCTGATCCTCCCCGAAAGCTTTTCTTATTTTATTGGCGACAAAGGTTGTTTTCTCTGTGCCCGTTCCGTAAAATAATCCTGTTTTCATTATGATGCTTTTAAAGATTTAACGAATGTGGATCTAATAAAGCAGCAGTTCTTTTGCCGCATGATAGATGGTCTCCTCGTTGGGGAGGATGGCCCGTTCCAAGACCGGATGGAAACCAACCGGAGTGAATAGGGAACCTACCCGTTGGATCGGAGCATCCAAGTACTGGAATAGTTCCGAGCCGATGATGCCGGCAATTTCCGCTCCGAAGCCAGAGAAGACCTTGTCCTCATGTACGATCAATACTTTACTGGTTTTCTTCACCGAGTTGAAGATCGCCTCTTTATCCAATGGTATCAAGGTACGAAGATCGATAACCTCCAGTTCCCAGCCTTTCTCCTTGTAAAGAAGCTCGGCTACGTTGAGGCAAAGATGGGTCGTATTGCCATAAGTGATGATTGTCAGATCTTTTCCCGGACGGCGGATACGGGCTTTCCCAAACGGAACCTCGAAATCCTCGGGGACAAAGGTGGAGGCTTCTACCGCATTGTAAAGCGCTTTCGGTTCCAGATAGAGCGTAAAGCCTTTAGAACGCATACTCGTCCGCAACAGTCCGGCGGCATCATCCGCGAAAGAGGGATAAACAATCCGGGCACCGGGTAGTGAGGTCAATGCGCCCT
>OMCT01001998.1_pt1 | contig 11058 bp, 8 predicted proteins | sample 1674301 | NCBI WGS metagenome assembly OMCT01 (sample SAMEA103958158, study PRJEB25191) | human gut metagenome
TCGGCGTGCTACAGCTGGAAGTGCTGGAGTACCGTCTGAACACCGAGTACAACGTGGAAATTCGCATGCAGCAGCTGCCCTTTGAGCAGCTGCGCTGGGTGCAGAACGACCCCGACACCTACAACCTGCGGGATCTGGACCTGACCAGCGACACCAAGGCCGTGGAGGACATGAAGGGCAACCGTCTGCTGCTGTTCACCTCCGACTGGGCGGTGCGCTGGGCCGAGACCCACAACGAGAGCTTGCAGCTGAGCGAGTTCGGCAACATCTGATAAAAGAGCGCTGCGGAGTGCATCTGCGCTCCGCAGCCTTTTTTATATAGCAACCAAGAATACAACATAGAATGCCAGACATCAGAATGAGGGTTCCCATTGCGGGGAACACTGCTGGCACGGAGGGTAAAGTATATGCAGAACATCAACATTGGCAAAAGCGGTATCGCAGTGCCGTTTCTGGGCATGGGTACATGGGCCATCGGCGGCGGTGCATGGTGGGGCGATAACGACGATGCACTGTCCGTAAAGGCCATCCAGACCGCCGTGGAGCAGGGCATCCAGTGGATCGACACTGCGCCCATCTACGGGCTGTACCACAGCGAGGAAGTGGTGGGCGAGGCCATGAAGCACATCGACCGCGACAAGGTGGTGCTTTCCACCAAGTGCGGCTTGGAGTGGCGGCACGAGTCTCCCATCCTGCACAAGGTAGTGGACGGGGTACAGGTGTACCGCGACCTCTCCGCCAAGAGCATCATCGAGGACGTGGAGGACAGCTTGCGCCGTCTGCACACCGACCATCTGGACGTGCTGTACACCCACTGGCAGAGCCCGGATTTTGGCGTGTATCCGCTGGAAGAGACCATGGAAGCCATGATGAAGCTGAAGGAGCAGGGCAAGATCCGCGCCATCGGTGCTTCCAACGTCACTTCCGACATTATCCGGGGCTACTGCAAGTACGGCCAGCTGGACGTCATTCAGGAAAAGTACAGCCTGCTGACCCGCCGCATTGAAAAGCAGCTGCTGCCCACCTGCAAGGAGCTGGGCGTTTCGGTGCAGGCCTACTCCCCGCTGGAGCAGGGGCTTCTGACCGGCAAGGTGACCATGGACACCACCTACCCGGAGGGCAGCACTCGCAACACGAACCCCTGCTTCCAGCCCACCCGCCGGGCACAGGCGCTGGAACTGCTGGCAAAGTGGGACGATCTGACCGAGAAGTACGACTGCACCATGGCGCAGCTGGTCATCGCCATGACCGCCCGCATGATCCCGGGGCTGCACGTTCTGTGCGGTGCCCGCAAGCCGGAGCAGGTACTGGACAACGCCGGTGCGCTGCACATCAAGCTGGACGGTGCCGACGCCGTCCGCATGAAGTGGGACGTGGACGCGATCTCCTGAGGATAAGCAGAACAACACCGGAGCATCTTCGGACGCTCCGGTGTTGTTTTTTATCTCTTATTCTCCTCTTGCCAGCGCCTGCAGCTTTTGCTTATCCAGCACCTGCACGCCGCCGCGGTACAGCCGCACCCAGCCCTCCTGCGCAAAGTATTTGAGCATCCGGCTCACCACCTCGCGGGCAGAGCCCATGTACTTTGCCATCTGGTCGTGGGTCATGCGGACGTCCGCGCCGCCGGTCTTGGCAAGCTCGTCGGTCAGAAAAATGGCCAGCCGCCGGTCAGCACTCATGAACAGAATCTGCTGCATCGTCCACATGGTATCAGAAAAGCGCTCTGCCGTCATCTGGTAGGCGTAGCAGCGCACATAGACGTTTTCCTGCATCAGCTGCCGGAAGATGCCCGCGCTGATGCACAGCGCTTCGGTGTCCTCCTCCGCGTCGATGTAGAGGTCGATGTTCACCGCGTCCATCACGCAGGAGGCAGACAGGATGCACACCTCCCCGCCGAACAGGCGGTACAGCGTCACGTCCCTGCCGTCCTCGGATAGCAGATAGGAGCGCAGCTGCCCGCTGCGCAGCAAAAGGATGCCCACACAGCTTTCCAGCGGGCTGTGCACCCGGGCACCCTTGGCGTAGTGCACCGGGCGGGTAAAGCGGCACAGCCGCTCCTGCTCTTCCGGGGTCAGCTGCTCCCAGAACGGAAACGCGCAGGCCAGACACCGGGCGTGCGGAGATGCTTCTGCCATACGGCTCACCCCTTTCGCAGCGCCTTGGCGGCTTCCGTGCCCGCCAGTGCGCCCTCATAGACCGCTTTTGCCACCTGCAACAGCCCGCCGGTGCAGTCTCCGGCGGCGTACAGGCCGGGCACGGTGGTCTGCATTTTGTCGTCCACCACGATGCGGCTGCCCTCTACGGCAGCGCCCAGCTTTCGGGCCAGTGCGGTACTGCCCGCCACGCCCAGCGCCACAAATACGCCGGATACTTCCCGCACCGCGCCGTCCGCCAGCTGCACGCCGGTGACGGTCTGCTCGCCCAGAATGGCCTCCACCTTTTGGGTGCAGACGCTCACCTCGGGCGGGAAATCTGCGGTCAGGGCTGCGCCGTTCGTCAGCAGGGTGACACTTTTTACCACCGGCAAAAGCGCCTGCACCTCGTGCAGGGCGTACTCGCCGCTGCCCAGCACCGCCACGTCCTTTCCGCGGTAGAAAAAGGCATCGCAGGCGGCGCACCAGCTTACGCCGTGGCCTTCCAGCCCGGTCAGCCCCGGGATGCGGGGCACCGCGCGGGAAGCACCCGTTGCCAGAATGACCGCGTCTGCCGGGTACGCGCCTGCCAGCGTTTCCACGGTCAGGCGGTCGGTCCATGTCAGCCCCACGGCCTCGGTCTGCACGAATTGCACCCCCAGCCGCCGGGCGTTCTCGATGCTGCGGCGTTCCAGCTCCGGCCCGGAGACCGGCTGGGCGAAGCCGTAATAGTTTTCGATCTTTTCGGCGCGCGCCAGCGCCCCGGAGCCCTTGGTCAGCACGGTGGTCTGCACCCCGGCGCGCACGGCGTACAGGGCAGCGGACACCCCCGCCGGGCCGGAACCTACGATGACGATGTTGGACATGGTGTTGCTCCTTTGCATGGTTCTTTTGCCCTTATTATACACCAAAGCCGCGCAGATTTCTGTGACCGGGTCGCAAAAACTTTTTGGGCGGCGGGCACTGTTCAAGCTCCGGGGCGTGTGCTATACTGTTGTCATGTTAAAATTTCTGCCACAGGGGGCTTTTGCTTTATGTCCAAACAACGTCTGCTTTTCATCACCACCGGCGGCACCATTGCCAGCGTGCGCACCCAGCAGGGGTTAAAACCCGTGCTTTCCAGCGAGGAGCTGCTTGCGCATCTGCCGGAATTGAAGGAGCTGTGCTGCCCGGAAACGCTGGCGCTGTGCAGCATCGACAGCACCGACCTCGGGCAGGAGCACTGGCTCATGATGGCACGCGCCATTCAGGAAAACTACGCCTTGTACGATGGCTTTATCATCTGCCACGGCACGGATACGCTGGCGTACTCTGCGGCGGCGCTCTCTTATCTCATCCAGAACGCGGATAAGCCCATCATCCTCACCGGCGCGCAGCAGCCCATCTCCAACGAGATCACGGATGCCAAGAAAAACCTGCGGGACAGCGTGGTCTGTGCTATCGACCCGGGCAGCCGGGGCGTGATGGTGGTGTTTGGCGGGCACGTCATCGCGGGCACCCGCGCCAAGAAGAACAAGACCATCAGCTACGACGCCTTTGCGTCGGTCAACTTCCCGGAATTGGCGCTGGTGCAGGGCGACCGGCTGGTGCGGTACATCCCCTCGCCGTGGCCCACCGGCCCGGTGGAGTTCAGCCGCACGCTGGACAGCCGGGTGTTCCTGCTCAAGCTGACCCCGGGCATGTCCCCGGCGCTCATCCCGGAGATCTTCCACCTGTACGACTGCGTCATCGTGGAAAGTTTCGGCGTGGGCGGCATCCCGCAGCAGCTGATGGACGCCTTTGCCGCCGGGCTGGGCGACTACGAGACCACCCACAAAGTGCTCATCATGACCACGCAAGTCACCTACGAGGGCAGCGACGTGGGCGTGTACGAAGTGGGCAAGCGGGTGCGCAACCGCTTCCGCTTCTTAGAGGCCCACGATATGACCATCGAGGCCGTGGTGACCAAAAGTATGTGGCTGCTGGCGCAGAACTGCGAAAGCTTTGACCAGCTGCAGCAGCGATTCTACCGTCAGGTGAACTTTGACACCTTCTACCACTGAGCCGCGCTGCTGCGGGACGATGGGAGGGGGAGCTGGCAAAGCCGCAGGCTTTGACTGAGGGAGTTGCGTCAAACGCAAAAGCAGCCAGACCGGGCGGTCTGGCTGCTTTTCTGCTTATAAAAATATTTTACTCTACCTCTTCATCCGCGAAGATCCACAGCACCTCGTTGATATGGGAGCCGCTGCGGGAGTATGGGGTCACACGGATGCAGAAGCTGCGGCCATCCGTCTTGCGGTAGCGGTGCTCCAGCAGGTTGCTGCTGAACACGGTGCTGCGCACAAGGCCGAAATCGAACAACTTTGCAAAGTTTTCTCTGTCCTCGGGCGCTACCAGCTTGTCGCGGTAGTTGGTCAACGCAGCGCGGAAAGAGCCGCCGCAGGTGTCCAGAACGGACTGGAAGTCGTCCGGCACAATAACGGGGCGCACGGTGTCCTCCTGCAAGTCCACCACGATTACTGTCTTGTACTTGGGGGCAAGCACCTTTAAAAAGTGCTCGGCATCCCGCTTTTCCTGCAGGGTGCGCTCCATCTTTTCATTCAGGCCTTCCAGCTGGCGGGCGCGGCCGTTGTGGTCGTAGTAAGCCTGCCGGTCCTGCCGCATGGCAGCCTCGGCCTTGGCGACAGCTTCGTCCAGATGGCGCAGGTCGGCGGTCTGCTGGATGCCTACGGAAATAACATAGTCCTTTTCCTTCAAAAAGGCGCGCATCCGGTCCGCAGTGCTCCACACGCTGTAAGGCGGCTCGTTGGGGGTCAGGATGACAAATTCATCGCTGCCGATGCGGTACACCCGGCTGGTGGCAAAGAACTTGCGGGCGGCGTTGGCCAAGCAGCACAGCAGGGTGTCGCCGCTGCGGTGGCCCAGATGCTCGTTTACCTCGTGCATCCCGACCACATCAATGTAGGTGCACACCACGGATTCGTACCCGCTGTTGGGCAGCTCCCGCAGGTCGGCTTCGTACCGGCTGCGGTTGGCAAGGCCGGTCAGGGTATCGTGGCTGTAAGAGAAGTCCAGCTCCTCGCTGAGCTGGTCGGCCTGTGCGTCGTTGCGCACCAGCACAGTCGCCCACGGGTTCTGGGCACAGCAGCCACGGCAGGGCAGCACCTCTGTGGTGACCCAGATATACTGGCCGGACACGTTCTCGCGGTAGCGGTAGAACTCCGGCGCGGTGGCGTGGTACAGCACAGAGCGCAAGGCCTCCAGATCGGTCTGCTCCAAAAACAGGTCTGCGTCCTCTTCGTGCACGATCTTCTCGTTCACCAGGCGGTCGCAGTAGTTGACAAAATCCTCTTCCTTTTCCAGATCTGCACCCAGCAGGCGGGCGTCCCGCTTGATCACCCGGTACGCACCGGTGGCAAGGTTCAGCAGCGAGATCTCCAGCACGTTGTCGGTAAAGATCTGGTAGGCCTGCAAGGCCAGCGCGGTCTTTTCGGTGCCCGGGTTCTCCACCCGGCGGTCGCGGCGCATCAGGTCGCGGCGCAGATCCCAGTAATCCTGATTGGTGGGATCTGCAAGCAGTTTTTCGGCGTTTTCCACCGGCATGGGCTTGAAGAAATAGTAGCCCTGCGAGTACAGGCAGTCTGCGGCTTGCAGCATGGACACCTGTTCCGGGGTCTCCACGCCCTCGGCGATGATGGGCAGATTCAGCCGGTGTGCCATATCCACCACCGACTCCACGATCTGCACGCCCTTGCTGCGGTTCTCCTGATTCATGTCGATGAGCTTCATGTCCAGCTTGATGGCATCGACGTTGGTATCCTTGAGCATATTCAGCGAGGAATACCCGCTGCCGAAGTCGTCCATCATGACCGAGAAGCCCTTGCGGTGCAGCCCCTGAATGGCGCTTTCCACCATCTGGGTGTCCTCGGCCACCATGGTCTCGGTGATCTCAGCCAGCAAAAGCTTTGGCTCCAGCTTATATTTTTCCACCAGATCTGCAAAGATCTGCGGCACATCCAAGTTCAGGATATCCTGCACCGAAACGTTCACCGACACCGGTACAAGGTTGCTGCCGCTTTCCTGCCACTTCTGCAGGGTCTGGCAGACGGATTCCCAGATGTACTGGTCCAGCCTTGTCACAAGGCCGGTGCGCTCCAGCAGCGGCATGAACTCGGCGGGAGGAACACAGCCCCGGGTGGGGTGATTCCAGCGCACCAGCGCTTCCATACCCACGATGGCGCGGGTGATGCTGTTGCACTTGGGCTGCAAAAAGAAGCAGAATTCGTGGTTGTCCAGTGCGTGCTCCAGCTCGCCCAGCAGCTGCTGCTGTTCTTTCAGCTCGTTGAGCATGGTGGGCTCAAAGCGGTGCAGGTAGCCGCTGTCTGTCGTTACACCGGCGATCTGCGCGTAGTTGCATAGGGTGGCGGCATCCGCGCCGGGGTTTGCCTGCATGGGGCACACGCCCATTACCACAAAGAAGGTGACATCCTGTCTGCCGGCATTCATGCAGGCTTGCAGCGTGGCAAGCACAGCGGTCTGCTCGGCTTTTTCGTCCGGCAGGCACAGGAAAAAGTCATCATTTCCAAAATAGCCCACAGGATAGCCGGTCTGCTTGCTGTAACCCAGCAGACAGTCTGCCACAGTTTCCAGCAGAGCATCGCCCTTTTCGGTGCCGTAAAGCTCGTTATAAAGCTTGAAGTGCTGGATATCCACAGCGGCGACAGCCCATTCCGTTCCCTGATGCGCGGTCAGGAATGTATGCAGGGCCTGTAAAAATGCGTCCTTGCGGTCGATTCGCTCCAACGCAGCAGATGCCGGTGCGGCGGCATCTGTTTTGGTCTTTCGTTCCTCTGACATGACGATTCCTCACAATTTGGATAGTTTCAATACGGATAAGCCGATTGCGGTCGGTTTGTATACTTTATAATCAGTATAACACGGTTTAAGTCGTTTTGAAATAGTTTTTTCACACTTTTTAACAACATTATTCGAGCGAAGTGCAACAAAAATGCCACACACAGCAGCGCCGGTGTGGCATTCGGGGTCATTTGGTATTCTTGTTGTCGTCCTTGTTTTCCTGTTCGGCGCGGTGCAGCATCTCCCGCAATGTGGGCAGACTGCGCAGCTTGCTGCCGTGCCGGAGCTTCGGGTAGGCACGCAGCATACGGCGCGGGCCCACGATGCGGGGGGTGCGCAGCAGCTGCGCCTGCATTTCCTCGCTGCGGGCTTGCAGCTCTGCGGCCAGCTGTTCCAATTGCAGCAGCTCGGCGGCGCGCTCGGCAGTGCCCTTGGCAGCAAGGCGGGCGGCGTTGGCAGCTTCGGCAGCGTTCAGGCGGGCGTCCTCGCTGGCGCGGCGGGCAGCTTCGCTGGCCTCAGCGGCCTTGGCGCGGATGGCAGCCATGGTCTCACGGGCAGAGGGGCGCTTTCCGGCAGCATCCCGCGCTTCGGCGGCGGCAAGCTTGAATTGCAGCCGTCCCTCGTCCAGCTTCTTGTCGGCGTTCAGGGTGGTGGTGCCCAGCAGCTGGGTCATGGCATCGCTGACGGCGTGGATACTGTCGCCCAGCTGCTCCATGGTGTCCAGCGTATCGGCCAGCGCAGAAGCAGCAATGGCGGTAGCCACCACGTCCGCCGCGTACACGGCGTACAAAAAGCACATGAGGATAACCCCCACAAAGGGCGGGATCAGGTCTACAAGGTCAGCCACCACCGGGTGCACGATACGCATGACCACCAGCGTGCCCACACCCCACAGCAGGCAGAATTCCAGACAGATATAGCCCCCGATATTAAAGGGAAAATCGCTGTAATCCCACCAGCGGGTGTGGTAAATCTTATACAGTGCCCAGCCGCCCACCAGTTCCAGTGCACTGGGCAGGATGACGCCGCCTATATACAGCAGCAGGATGCTGTGCTGCAAGGGCGTAAGGGCAAACAGCACGATGATCATGCCAAAGCCGTAGATGGGGCAGACCGGGCCGTTGAGGAAGCCCCGGTTCACCAGCTGACCGGTGGTGGCGGCGGCATAGATGACCTCCAGACACCAGCCTATGCAGGAATAGATCAGGAAATAGGCCAGAATATGGTACAGCGAAAAGCCACATACCACGGTATCGGTAAGAAAGCTTACCATAGGCACCTCCGTTCTTCAGTTCTGTTTGGATACGATCTTATATTCGTCCCCCGGCTCAAAAAAGGGACAGGCAGCGGTATTATGCGCAAGATAGCGTGCCATCTCGTCCTCGTCCAGCGCAGCGCCCTGCGCACAGTAGTAGCTGCCGTATTCGTCCTGAACATTATTCAGGCACAGCTCACAGGGGTCAGACATTTTCTTCGCCTTCCTGTGCGGCGGCTTCGGCAGCGGCAGCTTCCCGCGCCATCCGCTTGAGCACCTTGGGGTCTACCCATGTCACGCTGTCGGCACCGGGCTTTTTGCGGGCAATGAGCGCTTTGATTTTAATTCCCATCTCGGTGAACATGCCCTCGTGCTCGGTGCGGATGTTCCACTCCGGCTCGTTCTCGTGGAGGTCGTAGGTGATCCACTCGATGTCGTAGCCGGAAGCAGGGAAGTACTCCACGCTGTCCCGGAACAGGTCATCGTCGTCGGTCTTGAAGTAGATCTCGCCGCCGTCCTTCAAAAACTCGCGGTAAGCGATCAGCTGGCGCGGGTAGGTAAGGCGGTGCTTGTGGGAGGAGTCGTTCTTGCTCCACGGGTTGCAGAAGTTGATATAGATGCGGCTGACTTCATCCTCCGGGGTGATGACGCCCTTGATGCGCTCGATATCGGTGCTCATGATCTTCACGTTGTCGATGGGGCGCCCCGCTGCCTGATAGGCGGCCTCGATCTTGCGCTTGGCAAGGATGAGCACCTTGTCGGTGATGTCGATGCCCAGATAGTTATTTTCCGGGTGGGCGCAGGCAAGCTGAGAGATGAAGCCGCCCTTGCCGCAGCCCAACTCCAGAATAAAGGGCTGCTCCGGGCGGGCATACTGGCCGTGCCACTTGCCGCCCCAGATGAGGGGTTCGTGCACATGGAAATCCGCGGCCATCAGTTCGTCGTGGGCATAGGGTTTGAAACGCATTCTCATAGTTTGTTGTTCTCCTTCAAAAATCTCTCCACCTGCTCCGGGGTGGCGGCACAGCTGCCCTGACAGATGCCGGGCTTGCCGCCGCCGCGTCCGTTCAGGGCGGCATTCAGTGCTTTGGTCAGGGCGCGCACATCGCCGTCCCGCCGGGCAAGGCAGTAACCGGTGCCCTTTTCGGTGGGGGTCAGAGCGGCGCACAGGCCAGTGGTGGCTTCGGTCAGACGGACAGCCAGTCGGTGCAGCCCGTCCGGGTCCAGCCCCGGCAGGGTGCGGATGGCGTCCGCATCGGGTGCGGTCAGCTGCGCAAGGGCGTCAAACAGCTGGCTGCACAGTCCAAAGTGTGTAAACTTGAGTGCAGTATACTCATCGTAGACCCGGTGCACTGCCACAGCGGTCTGGTCGGCCTTGGCAGAAAGCAGCGCACCGATCTCCGCCTGCCGGGCGCGCATGGCCTGCGCCGCCGCCAGCGCACGGGCACCGCATACCACACTCAGCCGCACGCCGCCCTTGTAGTTCTCGCTGGCAAGGATCTTGATCTGCCCCACCTGACCGGTGGTGCGGGTGTGGGTGCCGCAGCAGGCGCAGACGTCCGCGCCCGGGATGGTCACGATGCGCACCTGCCCCTCGATCTCTTTTTTAGAGCGGTAAACAAGGGCGGCAAGCTCCTCCCGGGTGGGGTAGCTGATGAGCACCGGCACATCCTGCCACACGATGCGGTTGGCGGCAAGCTCCGCCTGCCGCAGCCCCTCGGGGCTGATGGGCACGCTGGTGTCCATGCGCACCACCTCGGTGCCCACATGGAAGCCCACATTCTCCGCCCCGAACATCTGGTGCAGGATGCCGGAAAGGATATGCTCGCCGGTGTGCTGCTGCATCTTATCGAACCGCCAGTCCCAGTCGATGCAGCCGGCAACGGCTGCGCCGGGCGCTGCGGCAGCGGGCAGGGCATCCACCGTATGCCAGATGACGCCCGCCTGCTCGTGGACGTCCGACACCCGCAGCACCGTGCCGTCCGGCAGGGTCAGCGTGCCCCGGTCGGCGGGCTGACCGCCGCCCTCCGGGTAGAACACTGTGCCGTCCAGCGCGATGCGCCCGCCGCCGGTCTTTTCGTCCGGCTCTGCGGCAAGGATGACGCTTTCGCATCCGGTGCGGAAAGCGTCCTGCTCAAAGTATTTTTCGTAGCTGCCGGAGGTGGAGACAAAACCCTCCGCCAGCGTTACCGAACCGAGAGAGCCGTCACCGTTCGGGTCGCGCACCGCCACGCTCCACGGCTTGCCGGAGCTTTTTTCGCCGTATACGCCCACGCTGCCGCCGACCGCGATGATAGCCGCTTTTGCGCCCGCTTCTTCGTAGGCTCTGACTGCCGCGTCACACGCCGCACCTTTGCCGACCGAACCGAGGTCCACCGCCATGCCGAGATTTTTCAAAGACGCCGTCTGCTCCGTTTCGTCTATGCGCAGCAAAGAGTGATTCACATACGGCAGTAAGGATGTGATGAGGTCACTGTCCGGCACTTCGTTCAATTCGTCATCAAAGTCCCATAAGCGCGAGATCGGCGCAATGGTCACATCGAATGCGCCGCCGCTTTTTTCCGAAACCGACTGCGCCTGCGTTAAAATGTTCAGCGTTTCATCACTCAGCGTCACCCAGTCCTTGCCCGCGTTGTTATTCAGCTTCTGAATATCGCTGTTCTCCACACGCCAAGAGATTTTCTGCTCCAGCGCTTCCACCGCGTCCGCCGCTTTCACGGCCGCGTCCTCGCGGTTTTCGCCGTAAACGGTTTGCTGCACGTAGCTGCCCATGGCGTAGGTCGTCACCTCGTACCGTTCTTCTTCGCGGTCCAAAAGCGGAAACAGCGCCAAGAC
>OMCT01002011.1_pt1 | contig 10967 bp, 10 predicted proteins | sample 1674301 | NCBI WGS metagenome assembly OMCT01 (sample SAMEA103958158, study PRJEB25191) | human gut metagenome
TCTTGCCATCAGGTGTAAAGCGAACGTCCACTTCAACGTATCTCTTTTCACGGTGGAGCTTGTTGTCATCACGCATCGAGGGGCCTCCTTCTCATTTTTTAGGTTGTTTTTGCGGTGGTTTAATTTGGATTTTTTACACCAAATTGGTGTTTACAGCTTGATTATACTGCAATCAGTTTTAGTTGTCAACTACAAATTTACGAAAATATTTTCGAAGCTCTGTTGATTTTGCGCAACTCGCGCATCACAACATCGTCACAACCATTAGTGTTTCTTTCCTCCCATCTTTTCCTTAGCCTTGTCCGGCACGTCGATCAGACCAAAGCGGTAGAACAGCCCATAGATATACGACACACCCCGGATATCTCCCAGCGCCTTGGGTCTGTTCACTACCTCTCCAATTTTACCGATATTGTGATACGCCAGCATCACGGAACTCCAAGCAAGGCTCTTGCTGTCCTCTCTGCGGTCGATCCACAGCTCCTTGGTGAACTCATCTCCCCTGCCCTTTTTCAGCGTATATGTAAAGGGCAAGCCGGACATCGTCTTGAACTTGTATCCCCGAAAAGCCACCACACACTTCCAGAGGTTTTCTTCGCAGGGATCCTTCTTCAGCGCAACCACAGCTCGATAGTGACGCTGCCTCTCTGCACCGGTGCTGATATTGGAAGCGTCAGCCTCCTCCGGGAAGTACACGCCTTTCTCATACGGCAGATAAGAGGTCACAGAGGGACGGGACAGCTGCAAAGCCGACATGGTGGAGCTGACAGCAGCAGAATAACTCTGCGTTTCTCTGAAGGTATTAAAGGTCTGTTGGACGAGCTTTGCCGTGTCCGACTCGTAGACCCCGGCTGTGATGAGCAGCTTCCGAACCTTGACAGGGTTGAGGGACAATGCTTCTGCGATGGCTTGCAGACTCATTTTGTCCGTATAAAGGTCAGCGGCAGCTTTCATCTGCTGTGCCAGGTTCTTGGCTGCACTGTACTCTGGCTTTGATGGCTTCCGCCCTCCGCCGGGCTTGCGCGCGCGTGAATTACTCATTGATTTTCGCCTCATTTTATTTCCGTCACAAACTATATATAGTGCTCAAAAACATGCCGTGTGAACTTCTGGAGTTCAGTTTGTCCACACGGCTGCCTTATCAGAACTTGATTACTTTCGGCTCATGGGTAAAGGAACTAATGGTAGCCACACCATTCTTGAAGTAGAACACCTCGGTGTTGCCATCATCGGCGGCGTACATCTTCTTCAACTCAGGATACGCATCCAGCATGGACTGCCGTGCTTCAGCACGGTCATCCTCTACCAGTTCACCGGCAACGCGAATCCACTCGCCACCCTTGAATGCACACAACTCTGCTTTCGGGTTGGCGTGCAGTTGCTTGGAAACATCCTTCTTCTTGCTCGTCTGGATGTACAGCTTGCCCTCAAAGATATGGGCTGTACCAAAGGGACGGACACGCGGCTGGTCGCCCTCTACCGTTGCTAGATAATATGTTTCGGCTTCTTTCAGAAACTTTTCTACTTCTTCCATGATGTGGACTCCTTCTTCCGATACCGATACCGATTTCGATTCGTTACATTCTATTTTATTGCCCAATCCATCAATGTGTTTCCACTTTGCAACTACGGCATCAAGGTTATCTATATCCCTCTTTACCTCATCATCTTTTGTAAATTCTTTCATTTCGCTTCTCAAAAAATCATTAATTTTCTTGGTAAAATCTATATAATTATTGACTCTATATGTGTCAATTAGTTCTATTTTCTTCGATGAAACATATAGGTCTATATGCCCATATATTTCTTCAAACAGGTCAGTCGATTTAGTCAAATGATGAATAATTTCATAAAAATAGAATTCCTTAACATAAGGTTTTTCTGTAAGGCCATATCTTTCCATATAGCTCTCACATATTAATAGACCATCACATGCAATATTGTCAAATCCGTCAATCGTTCTTTGTTTTGCTTCATCAACAATATACTCTTCTCGACCTGATTCTTTCCTTTTCAAATGCCAATATTGCAATATTTTGTTGGAAATCCAAGAAATACCAATAAACAAAACAATTAATACAACAATCGTTATTAGTTTTATCAGTATTTCTTCGTCTATCCATTTTTTGCCAAAATCAATCCAGTTTTCGCTAAACAGAAAAACCACTAAAATATCTACCAGACTAGCAATGAAATATCCTTTTAATTCGCCTCGATTATCCTGAATGCTACTATCTATTTTCTGGAGATCTCTATTTAGATAGTATCTAAATAGTTCAAGGTTCTTATGTCCATTTGGATCAAAATCACCATTCATGCAATATCTCCTACCTTTACGGTAATATATCTCAAATCGTTAGCCAAGCTAATGACCTTCGCCCTGTTCCCCTTGCATGCAGCCTTGATTGCTCCATATTGTTCCGCAATCAAAATCTCTCTATATACTTCACTTTCGCTCTTCTTGAGGAAAGTACGCACACTCGCTTCACCTTCTTGTTCACGCAGTTTATCTATTACCTTCTGGATAATCTTAGCCGTTGTATAGGGAGTTTTAAACCAATATCCATGTTTCCCCTTAACTTTTTTTCTTAAAATTTTAACTTGCCTTTTGGAAACTCCTACTGCATCAGCTATGTACTCCACACCTTTATGGTAATCGCTATTTTTAGATTCTCTATCCCCGTAAAGTTTTCCTACAAGAGCTATTGCAACTGCATAGTTAAAATTATAGTACGTTTCCTTTTTCCATCCGCAGCTAAAATAATGCGGGCCAAAGGCCAAGATATCGTCTGCATCGAATTTACCGGCTTCTGCAATAGCGTGTCGCTCCGTATCAGTATAGCTGCTCATCTTTGTTTTATTCCTCTCTTTTCTAAAAATCTCTGTAATACAATAGGCTTAGGCCAGCAGAGCTGTTGCCAAAAGATTAGTGCCCACAGCCTGCAAAACAAACAGAACATCGGCGGTGACAGTGGCAGAAACTTTTATCATTTTAGCTTTCATAGACTTTTCCTCCTTGTATTTCACGGCGACACTTGTTAGATATCTCTGAAAGGGGCAAGACAGTACACAGACTATGGACACTAAAACTATGGCAAACAAACTCAGCGACCCCAGCTCGACTGGCCTAAACCTATTATTCTCTGCATCTCAGCCACAGCATCCATGCTGTGTTGTCTGCCGCCCACCACGTAGAGGTGTGCAAAGTTTCGAGCGACACAGCTGTGAGCATCCATAACGAATGACTCTCACAGCTCAAATATATACTATATAGGATCTGTTTTCAAGGATAACGGAGAAAATTAGACATGTATACTTCTTTATGTTCTATTTTCAAGCTCATTTTTCTGCTCAACCACATCCAAGCCACCAGCACACCGATCCAACCGCCCATCGTATTACCGAACACGTCATCGAACTCTGCGATGCCAAGTCCCGTAACATACTGGGTCGTTTCGATCGCCACAGATATCACGAAGGGAACCAGCAACGCCCACTTCTTTTGAAACCATCTATACAGCCCCGTTCCAAGCGGAATGAAGAGCCAGATGTTATTGATAACCCCCACCCTCACGGATTGCTCTTTCAAGAACTTCCCAGCATAGGAAAAGAGGAAAAAGTTCGTTCTTGCATCCCCTGACTCACGGAACATCAGTGTTTCATAAAGGATGAAAGCCACATAAACAATCGTCAGTACTACGCTTAAACTCTTCGGAAGAACAATCATCAGCAAGCAGACCACACAGCCAAAAACAACTACCATGCACGGGAAGCCATTCAGAAGATTGTCCACACACAGCATAACGTTGCCGTTTCTGTCAAGCAGAAGGTTCACATCACCACTGCGCTTGATGCCGTACTGACCTTTAGACAAAGCCTTTGGGTTGCCATTCGCATCAAAATACATATCCGTATCTGCTGTGCCATCTCTATGATAGGTACGTTTGAGGATGGTATATCCTGCATTGGTAGGGGCAGGGTTGCCATCTGCACCAAGATAGGCGATCTGACCGATGTATCCTTTCTCGTTGCACTGGTATAATTCACCATACTGACCAAGCGAAGACCTCGCCGGGTTTCCTTCTGTGTCAAAGTACTGCTCACCGACAACGGTTTCATTCCCATCACGCTGATATGTCTTAATCACATATCCAGATGATGCACACACTGCATGTCCATCTTTATCAAGAAATGTCAAACTGGTATTCTGGCCATCAGAGTTATACTCACGATGAAGCCCATAGTATCCACCGGAGCACTGTACCTGCTGTCCGTTCAAATCGTAGTAGAAATCATCGGAAGCCCTGCCATCAACCTGCGTTCTGACAATAGTAGAGTATCCATCACTGAGTTTTATTGGATTACTCTCTGCGTCAAGATATGTGATTACCATACTCGTTTCATCGTATTCAAACGATAATCCGTAATAATCCCCATACCTTGCCACAGGGTCTCCGTTTGCATCAAGATAACGTTCCTCTACAACTCGACCGCTATCATCACGCATTCTACACACGGTCGCATAGCCTATATCAATAGCTTCTGTGATCACTCCATCAGGATTCACATAGCTTGTGCTGGTCACATTTTCATCTACAGTTTCTCGGATACTCAACTCCGAGGCAGTGTATCCTGCATCGTGGTCAACATCCGCATCAGGCAACAACGCCAAGATAGACAGAAGAACCACACATGCAATCAGCAGGATTCCGCATCCTCGTTTCAGGTTTGCACTCAAACTCCGTAGCCTCTGCTCTTAATGGTCTCCACGACCTGAGACACATACTTCTGGCAGGTATCGTGGTCAGGGGCTTCTACCATCACACGCACAACAGGCTCCGTACCAGATTCACGGACAAGGATACGGCCAGTGTCACCCAGTGCCTCGGCTACGGCTTTGACTGCTGCCTGCACTGCTTCGTCGTCCTGTGCAGCTTTCTTGTCGGTCACACGGACATTTTCCAGAACCTGCGGGTAAATCTTTAGGGGCTCAGCCAGCTTGCTCATGGGCAGTTTCTTGGCAAGCATTACTTCCATCATCTTCAGGCTGGTCAAGATACCGTCACCGGTGCTGGCGTACTTGCTGAAGATAATATGACCACTCTGCTCACCGCCGATACGGCAGCCGTTTTTAGCCATATACTCATAGACATACTTGTCGCCTACTGCTGTCTTGGCGTAGCCGATGCCCTTCTCATCAAAAGCCTTGTACAGACCAAAGTTGGACATGACCGTGGTAACGACGGTATTGGTCAGCAGTTTGCCACGCTCCTTCATGTAGCAGCCGTAGATATACAGGATATGGTCGCCAGTGATGACATTTCCTTTTTCATCCACACACAGGCAACGGTCAGCATCGCCGTCATAGGCAAAACCGATGTCCAGGCCCTTTTCAACCACGAACTTCTGCAAGCCCTCGATGTGGGTGGAACCTGCATTGTTGTTGATATTCGTACCGTTGGGCTGTGCATTGATGACGTAGGTGTCAGCACCCAGCGCATCGAACACAGACTTAGCGATGTTCCATGAACTACCGTTGGCGCAGTCCAGACCAACCTTGACGCCCTTAAAAGAGTAGATTCCGAGGCTAATCAGATAGCCCATGTAGCGGTTACGGCCTGCCACATAGTCCACGGTGCAGCCGATATGCTCACGGTGGGCAAAGGGCAGTTCCGGCCAGTCCTTGTCGAACACATGGAGTTTTCCGTCGATGTAATCCTCGACTAACAGCAAGATTTCCTCCGGCATCTTCTCACCATAGCAGTCGATCAGCTTGATGCCGTTATCGTAATAGGGGTTGTGGCTGGCAGAGATCATGATGCCACAGTCGAAGTCGTCCACACGAGCAATGTACGCCACAGACGGGGTGGTCGTGACGTGCAGCAGGTAAGCGTCTGCGCCGGAAGCGGTCAGGCCAGCGACCAGACTGTACTCGAACATATAAGAGCTACGGCGGGTATCCTTACCAATGACGATGCGTGCAGGGTTATTATCACCGTTGCGCTCACGCAAAGCGTTATAATACCAGCCCAGAAAACGACCAACCTTGTAGGCATGGTCAGCAGTCAGATCAATACCTGCTTCACCACGGAAGCCATCAGTACCAAAATACTTTCCCATTATTGTTTTTTCCTCATCCAAAGAGTGAATTAACGATTATATGCTTTAGCCGGATTTATAATCCGTTGCCTGCTGCTCACCACGGAGAGGTAGCATACTTGAGCAGCACAGCCATGTGGCTGAACACATGGCTGCGATAAGTATTAATCTCTGCGGAACAAATCGCGCGTGTAGACCTTCTCCTGAACATCGTCCAGGCAGTTATCATAGCGGTTGGCAATGATGGCTTGGCTGCGTTTTTTGAATTCTTCAAGGTCATTCACGACTTCACTGCCAAAGAATGTACTGCCATTCTCCAGAGTCGGCTCATAGATAATGACCGTTGCACCCTTTGCCTTGATGCGTTTCATGACGCCCTGAATGGAGGACTGGCGGAAGTTATCAGAGTTCGACTTCATCGTCAAGCGGTATACGCCAATCACGCAGGGTTTTTCCTGAGATTTATCGTACTCGTTATCTTCACCATAACCGTAATAGCCTGCCATCTGCAGAACGCGATCAGCTATGAAGTCTTTGCGGGTGCGGTTGGATTCCACGATAGCTTCAATCAGGTTTTCAGGCACATCAGCGTAGTTAGCCAGAAGCTGCTTGGTGTCCTTGGGCAGGCAGTAACCGCCATAGCCGAAGCTTGGGTTGTTGTACTGATCACCAATGCGAGGATCAAGGCATACGCCCTTGATGATTTGCTGGGTGTTCAATCCCTTCATTTCCGCATAAGTATCAAGCTCGTTGAAGTAAGACACACGCAATGCCAGATAGGTGTTGGCGAATAACTTGACAGCCTCCGCCTCGGTGAATCCCATGATAAGGGTGTCAATATCTTCCTTGATGGCGCCTTCCTGCAGCAGACCAGCAAAGGTATTGGCTGCCTTCACCAGACGTGCATTATCCACATCAGTACCCACAATGATACGGCTCGGGTACAGGTTGTCGTACAGAGCCTTGGATTCCCGCAGGAACTCCGGACTGAAGATGATGTTATCACAGTGGTACTTCTCACGAACAGAAGCCGTGAAGCCGACCGGAATCGTGGACTTGATGACCATGATGGCATCCGGATTATACTGGATGACCAGCTTGATAACTGCTTCAACCGCAGAGGTATCAAAGAAGTTCTTCTTGCTATCGTAGTTGGTAGGTGCTGCGATGACAACGAAGTCTGCATCCTTATAGGCAGCTTCAGCATCCAGTGTGGCAGTCAGATTTAAGTCCTTTTCTGCGAGATACTTTTCAATATACTCGTCCTGAATAGGCGACTTCTTGTGGTTGATAAGATCAACCTTCTCCGGGATGATGTCTACTGCCATAACCTCGTGATGCTGTGACAGCAAAGTGGCGATGGACAAGCCGACATAGCCAGTACCTGCAACTGCAATTCTATAGTTTCCCATAATCGTATCCTTTCCGGACATTAAAGTATTACAGTCTCCAGTAACGCATGCCAGAATTATTCAGATCCTGCACTGTGTAAAGTCCCTTAACATCCAGCAATACTTTTTCATCGTCGGGGCTTTCTTTGTACAGCTTCTTAATATCTTCGAGACTGAGGGCCTTAAACTCCTTATGAGCAACTGCCACGATAACGCAATCAGCTCCCTTAGCATCCTCCATGCTGTGCAGCTGAACACTATATTCACGCATGGCATCACGTTCACTTGCCCACGGATCGATCACGATAGGATCAATGCCATAAGTCTTGAGTCGCTTGATAATGTCGTTAACCTTGCTATTACGAGTATCCGGGCAGTTTTCCTTAAAGGTAAGACCCAGAATCACGACTTTGGACTTCTTAGGTGCCTGGCCCGCCTCAATCATTTTCTTAATTGCAGCATCAGCAACATATGCACCCATGCTGTCGTTGACAATACGACCATTCAGAATAATCTGGCTATGATAGCCCAGCTTTTCTGCCTCATAAGTAAAGTAGTACGGATCAACACCAATGCAGTGACCGCCAACCAAGCCAGGACGGAAACCCAGTGCATTCCATTTGGTATTCATACCATCAACAACCTCATTGGTGTCGATTCCCATCCGGTCAAATACCATTGCAAGTTCATTCATGAACGCGATATTAATATCGCGCTGGCTGTTTTCTACAACTTTTACTGCTTCTGCTGTTTTGATGTTAGAAACAGGGTAGGTACCGACTTCAATAACCAAGTCGTACACATTTTTGATTTCTTCGCAGGTTTTTGCATCCATACCGGAAACAATCTTGCGAATATTTTCGAGACGATGTACCTTGTCGCCCGGATTGATGCGCTCGGGAGAATAGCCAATCTTGAAGTCTTCACCGCACTTCAGACCAGATTCCTTTTCAAGAATCGGAATACAAACATCCTCCGTGCAACCCGGATAGACAGTCGATTCATACACGACAATAGAACCTTTCGTCAGATTCCGGCCAACAATTTCGGAGGCACCGATAACCGGAGTCAGATCAGGCGTGTGGTCGGTGTTCACAGGCGTGGGAACAGCCACGATGATAAACTTTGCCTCCTGAAGTTTCTTTTCGTCGTCTGTAAAGTCGACAGAGGTTGCTTTAATGGCTTCATTTCCAACTTCTTTGGTCGGGTCAATGCCCTGTTTGTACAGATTGATTTTCTCGCTATTCAGATCAAAACCGATAACATTTACTTTCTTTGCGAAAGCAACAGCAATCGGCATGCCGACATAGCCCAGACCAACCAATGCGAGTTTTTCCTGCTTGGAGACAATTTTTTCATACAGAGACATTTTTCTTTCCTCCATTTTATTGTTTGCGCTAAATTACTTTAGCCCTTACGCCATACCATCTTATTAACTACGTTTACATACCCCTGAATGATGCGAACCACCTTCATGGACACGGTTTCATCCACATAGTCGGGGCAGGGCTTACCCAGAACGCCCTTCTGCTTCATCTCAATCGCCATATCAGTGGCGTTGAGCAGCTCCCGGGTGGTAATGCCAGCCAGGATGAAGTCACCGGCTTCCAGTGCCTCGGGACGCTCTGTGCTAGTGCGGATGCACACGGCGGCAATGGGATGACCAATCGACAGGTAGAAGCTGCTTTCCTCGGGCAGAGTACCGGAGTCAGAGACGATTGCCAAAGCGTTCATTTGCAGCTTGTTGTAGTCGTTGAAACCCAGCGGCTCATTGACCCGGACACGAGGGTCCAGCTGGAAGCCGCTCTTTTCCAGACGGTGCTTGCTGCGTGGATGGCAGGAGTACAGGATGGGCATATCGTACTTCTCTGCCAGTGCGTTGATAGCAGTAAACAGGCTCAGGAAGTTCTTTTCAGAATCGATGTTCTCCTCCCGGTGGGCAGACAGCAGAATATACTTATCCTTCTCCAGTCCCAGACGCTCCAGCACATCGCTTTTCTGGATCTTCTCCAGATTCATGTGCAGCACCTCTGCCATGGGAGAACCTGTCTGGTAAGTACGCTCCTTAGGCAGGCCCGTATCTGCCAGGTACTTCCGGGCGAACTCGGAATAGCACATATTCACGTCGGAGATCACGTCCACGATGCGGCGGTTGGTCTCCTCGGGCAGGCACTCGTCCTTACAACGGTTGCCTGCTTCCATGTGAAACAGCGGAATGTGCAGCCGCTTTGCACTGATTGCGGACAGGCAGGAGTTGGTATCGCCCAGCACCAGATAGCCCTCCGGCTGCAGCTCGGACAGAAGTTCATAACTGCGACCCAGAATATTACCACAGGTCACGCCCAGATTCTCACCAACCACCGGCACCAGAATGTCAGGACCATACTCTCCGAAGGTGTTCTTCAGCTCGAAATCCTCCCAAAAAACGGTGGAAAGGTTTCTGTCCCAGTTCTGGTTGTAGTAGACCACGCAGCAGTCAAAATATTCCCGGCAGCGCTTGATAACCGCAGCCAGCCGAATGATTTCCGGACGGGTGCCGCAGCCAATCATGACCTTGGTGCGCCCATCATTTTTCCAATTAAAATTGTGTTCCATAAAAATCTCCTAACGTCAACCAGTACCTTCTCTTACACCGGCTCGAAGAATGTGTCCGGATGGTTCGGGTCAAAAATTTCGTTGCAGGTCATCACCGTCACCAGATTCTCCGTCTCCGACAGGTTGATGATGTTGTGGGTCCAGCCGGGAATCATGTGGACAGCCTCAATCTTATCGCCAAATACTTCAAATTCCACCGTTTCTCCGGTGTTGATGTTCCGCTCCTGAATCAGACCGTGACCTGCCACTACGATGAACAGTTCCCACTTGGAATTGTGCCAGTGCTGTCCCTTGGTGATTCCCGGACGACTGATGTTGATGCTCACCTGACCGCAGTCGGCAGTGTGTACCAGTTCCGTAAAGGAGCCACGGTTGTCCACGTTCATCTTCAGGGCATACTTAAACTTGTCCGTCGGCAGATAGGTCAAGTACAGGGAATACAGCTTCTTGGCAAAGCTGCCGTCCGGCATCTTGGGCATCATGAGCGTAGTCGGCTGTGCCTTGAACTCTTGCAGCAAGTCCACGATCTCTCCCAGCGTAACCTTGTGGGTCACAGGGACACAGCAGTAGCGACCGTCTGCTTTCAGAACAGTCTCTACACCGTCAAACTCACAGTGCTGTTCCTTGCCTTCCAGCAGGTCAAACATACCTTCTACCAGATTGTCGATGTACAGCAGTTCCAACTCGGTGCTGCGGTCGTTGACGGTGAAGGGTTCATCGTTGGCCACTGCCCAGCAGAAGGTGCTGACGGCGCTGTTGTACTTGGGGCGGCTATGCCCCATCAGGTTCACGAAGCGATAGACGGCAACCTTAGCCCCAGTTTCTTCAGCATACTGGAAGAACAGCTCCTCGCCAGCCTTTTTACTACGACCATACTCACTA
>OMCT01002013.1_pt1 | contig 10954 bp, 7 predicted proteins | sample 1674301 | NCBI WGS metagenome assembly OMCT01 (sample SAMEA103958158, study PRJEB25191) | human gut metagenome
CTTCAATAATCTGCGGGATCAGTGTCTTGTGTCCGGCAGCCAATGAAGAAACACCTACTACATGAACGTCGTTTTCCACTGCGTCACGAGCAGCTTCGGCAGGAGTTTGGAACAACGGTCCCATATCTACGTCGAAACCACAGTCGGCATAACCTGTTGCAACTACTTTTGCACCACGGTCGTGTCCGTCCTGTCCCATCTTGGCAATCATGATACGCGGACGGCGGCCTTCCTTCTTTGCAAATTCTTCGGTCAGTTCGCAAGCTCTTGCGAAGTCTGTATCCTTTTTACTTTCTGATGAGTACACGCCTGATATAGTTCTGATTACTGCTTTATAACGTCCTACAATTGTTTCACAAGCATCCGAAATCTCGCCCAAGGTAGCACGGACATGAGCTGCCTCTACAGCCAGTTCCAGCAAATTGCCTTTACCTGTCTTTACACATTCGGTGATGGCTGCCAAAGCTTTGTCTACTTCTGCTTGATTGCGGCCTTCTTTCAAACGCTTCAGATTTTCAATTTGTTCCAAACGTACAGCTGTATTGTCTACTTCAAGGATATCGATAGGATCCTCTTTTTCCAAACGATATTTGTTAGTGCCGACAATTGTCTGGGCACCGGAGTCGATACGGGCCTGAGTACGTGCCGCAGCTTCTTCAATACGCATTTTGGGTACTCCGGTTTCGATAGCTTTCGCCATACCGCCCAAGCTTTCAATTTCCTGAATATGTTCCCAAGCCTTGTGAGCCAGTTCGTTAGTTAAAGATTCTACATAGTAAGAACCACCCCATGGGTCCACGTTCTTGCAAACATATGTTTCTTCCTGAATATAAATCTGAGTATTACGTGCGATACGTGCAGAGAAGTCGGTGGGCAATGCAATTGCCTCATCCAATGCGTTGGTGTGCAGTGACTGGGTGTGTCCCAATGCTGCTGCCATAGCTTCAATACAAGTACGACCTACATTGTTGAACGGATCTTGCTCCGTCAATGACCAGCCCGAAGTCTGGGAATGGGTACGCAATGCCAGTGATTTCGGATTCTTCGGGTTGAACTGCTTGACAATTTTAGCCCACAGCATACGTGCCGCACGCATTTTGGCAATTTCCATAAAATGATTCATGCCGATAGCCCAGAAGAATGACAGACGCGGAGCGAATGCATCGATGTCTATACCTGCGGCTACTCCGGCCCGAAGATATTCCAAACCGTCAGCCAGTGTATAAGCCAATTCAATATCTGCTGTGGCACCTGCTTCCTGCATGTGGTAGCCCGAGATGGAGATGGAATTGAACTTAGGCATTTTTTGTGAGGTATATTCAAATATGTCAGAGATGATCTTCATGGAAAAGGCAGGTGGATAAATATAAGTGTTACGCACCATAAACTCTTTTAAGATATCATTCTGGATGGTTCCGGCCATTTCTTCCAATTTGGCTCCCTGTTCCAAACCTGCATTGATATAGAATGCCATGATGGGAAGTACGGCACCATTCATGGTCATGGAAACAGACATCTTGTTCAAAGGAATACCATCGAACAAAACTTTCATATTTTCCAATGAGCAAATAGACACGCCTGCCTTACCTACGTCACCTACTACACGTTCATGGTCGGGGTCATAGCCGCGGTGTGTCGGAAGGTCGAATGCGACAGACAAGCCTTTCTGGCCTGATGCCAAATTACGGCGATAGAATGCATTACTTTCTTCGGCAGTGGAGAAACCTGCGTATTGGCGGATAGTCCAAGGACGGAAAGTGTACATCATGGAGTACGGGCCGCGAAGATAAGGAGGAATACCTGCTACATAGTTCAAGTGCTCCATGCCTTCCAAATCTTCTTTAGTGTAAACAGGCTTCACATTGATGTGTTCCGGCGTTTTCCAGTCGGCGGTGATGCCATTTTCTTTTTGCCATTCCATACCATTCTGAGGTTGAAATCCGGCATATATATCTATATTTTTAAAATTCGGTTTCATTGTTCTTCCTTACTTAATTCCTAACTTAGCGTTGTATTCTTTCAATGTGTCCAATACGTTGACACGTACATGGATAAAGTTTTCGATGCCTGCGGCTTTCAGCTCTTCCATACAAGCAGGAGCACCTGCAACAATGAAAATAGCTCGTCCGTCCAATGCCTTGAATGCAGGAATAGCATATTCTGCATATTCATCATCGCTGGAACAGATAACTACGATGTCTGCACCGGCTTTCATAGCTGCTTCGACACCGGCCTCTACTGTGGGGAAGCCCAAATTGTCGATTACTTCGTAACCGGCACAAGCCAGGAAGTTGCATGAGAATTGGGCACGTGCTTGACGCATGGCCAGATTACCGATAGTCAGCATAAATGCTTTCGGACGTTTGCCGGATTTCTCTGTCTGCAAACGAAGTGCTTCAAACTGGCTGGCAGCACGGTCGAAGTTTAATGTGGCAAACGGCTTTTCACAGCTGTCATGATTACCTCCACAACAACATTTGGCTTCTACAGGAGCCTTTTCGCCTGCTTTTTCATTGAAGTTAGGATATTGGTTGGTACCCAGTAGAATTTCTTTGCGTTTTGAAACGGAATCGTGGCGGGCCTTGTTGCTTGCGTTGATCGCTTCCTGTACTTTTCCTGCTTTTACTGCTTCCAGCATTCCTCCTTCGTCTTCTACTTTCAAGAATAATTCCCATGCCTGTGTGGCAATAGAAATTGTTAAATTTTCAATAAAGTAAGAACCCGCGGCGGGGTCAACTACTTTGTTGAAATGACATTCTTCTTTTAGCAATAACTGTTGGTTACGGGCGATACGTTCAGAGAAGTCGTCCGGAGTTTCGTAAGTCTTGTCAAACGGGGTTACGGTGATGGAGTTGACTCCTGCCAAGGCGGCACTCATCGCTTCGGTTTGAGTGCGGAGCAGGTTTACATGTGCATCAAACAAAGTCAGGTTGAAAGTGGATGTTTCAGCATGTGCCACCATTTTGCAGGCACAGAGACAAGTACCGTCTTCCGCTTTGTTCGGACATTCGGGCTGGCGGTTGCATTGAGGATGATATTCTTTTACGATGTCCGCCCATAACATACGTGCTGCGCGGAACTTGGCAATTTCTAGAAAATAGTTGGAACTGATGCCGAAATTGAATTTTATTTTCTTGGCAGCCAGTGCGGCAGGAACTCCTGCTTCTACCAGCTTGCTCAGATATTCGTTACCCCAGGCCAATGCATAGCCCAGTTCTTGTGAAATATAAGATCCGGCATTGTTCAGTTCTATCGCATTGACACAGATACAACGGAATTTAGGTAGCGGAGCCAGTACTTCTACCAATTCTTTGGCAGTAGTGATGAAATTGCTAAGGTCTTTGCCTTTTACCATCATTTTACCCATAGGGTCATAGTTGACGGAGCCTTGCAACTTGGTCAGGTCGTATCCTTTCTTTTGGAAGTAAGCAACCAATAATTTGGCTAATTCCACCGTATGTCCTTGGCAAGTGGAGAAGTTTAACTCAATGCATTCCGCACAGATATCATTCAATAATGTTTCGATATATTCAGGACTGAGGTCTTTCTTCTTTACGTAGAATCCCAATGAGTCAACACCTTTGTTCAAAATATCCAGTGCTTTAGCATTAGCCTCTTTAGGGCATTCTACTTTGATTTCCTGACGCACGAACCAAGTATTGTCGTTTTTCTTCGTGCCTCTTACATAGGGGAATTCTCCGGGTAGTCCTTCAGTTGTTTTCAAACCTTCCAGATCTTCCTGGCGATAAAATGGTTTTACTTTAAAACCTTCGTTGGTTCTCCAAACCAATTTCTTTTCAAAATCAGCGCCTTTCAAGTCGGCTGTAATCTTTTCCATCCACTGTTCCGTAGAAACGGCTGGGAAGTCCGAAAAGAGTTTCTCTTTACTATCTGCCATAGTTTATTCGGTATTAATATTTAAGAATTATATCACATACTTTTTCAATAGTACGGGCAAATATACTAAAACCTTTTAAATAGAATCCTTTTTTTAGCTATTTTCATAAAGGAGAAAGAGAGGTTTCTGTCATTTTGTTAAGTGACGAAAACAAAAGATGTTCTTATTGCAAAGTGGATATTGCAAAATAAATAGGAATCATGAAATAATAGTTTTCAAATTGTTGGGCTGAGTGAGGGGAATTCATTAATTTTGCGGCAATTTATAAAAACATAGTATTATATCATGGACTGGTTACAAAATCTATTATTTGATGAAAACTCAATAGCGCATATCGTGCTGCTTTATTCCTTTGTGATTGCAGTAGGAGTGTTGCTGGGAAAAATTAAATTTTTCGGGGTATCGTTAGGTGTTACTTTTGTTTTGTTTACCGGTATTGTCTGCGGACATTTCGGCTTAACGGGGAATACACAGATACTTACATTTTTACAGGATTTCGGACTGATATTGTTCGTGTTTTGTATCGGACTTCAGGTAGGTCCTTCTTTTTTCTCTTCCTTTAAGAAAGGAGGGATTGCTATGAATCTAGTGGCAATGGGGATTGTCGCATTGAACATTGCCGTGGCAGTGGCTTTGTATTATGGTTTGAACGGCCGGATAGAGCTGCCTATGATGGTGGGTATTCTTTGTGGTGCCGTAACGAACACGCCGGGACTGGGTGCTGCCAACGAAGCGTTGAGCCAGCTGAATTACAGTGGCCCGCAGATAGCGATGGGATATGCATGCGCTTATCCGTTGGGAGTGCTGGGTATCATTGGTTCCATTATTGCTATCCGCTACATTTGCCGGATTAATTTGAAAAAGGAGGAAGAGGATATCGCTAAAGAAGAAGCTGCAAATCCTCATCTGACTCCTCGTATGATGCACCTGGAAGTACATAATGAGGCGTTGGCAGGAAAAACGTTGCTTCAGGTCAGAGACTTCATGGGGCGTGACTTTGTTTGTTCACGTATATTGCAGAACGGTCATGTCAGTATTCCTAATCGTGATACAGTCTTCCATCTTGGTGATCAGTTGTTTGTGGTTTGTGCAGAGGACGATGCGGAAGCCATTATTGCTTTTATCGGTCCTAAAATTGAAGTGGATTGGGAAAAGCAGGATACTCCGATGGTATCCCGCCGTATTTTGATTACACAACCTAAAATGAATGGTAAGCAATTGGGTGAGTTTCATTTCAGTAGTATGTATGGTGTGAATGTGACCCGTGTCAACCGTTCAGGTATGGATATTTTCGCTTCACGTAACTTGACCTTGCAGGTAGGTGACCGTGTAATGGTGGTAGGTCCTCAGGATGCGGTGGAACGTGTTGCCAATTTGATGGGTAACTCATTGAAACGTTTGGATCATCCTAATATCGTGACTATTTTTGTGGGTATTTTCCTGGGTATTTTCTTTGGTAGTCTGCCTATTGCGTTTCCAGGTATTCCTACTCCGGTAAAATTGGGTTTGGCCGGTGGTCCGTTGATTGTATCTATTTTGATAGGTCGTTTCGGATATAAATTGAAATTAGTGACTTATACCACTATGAGTGCCAATTTGATGTTGCGTGAAATTGGTATTGCTTTGTTCCTTGCCAGTGTGGGGATAAAGGCTGGTGCGAATTTTGTGAATACGGTTGTCGATGGAGATGGTTTGTTGTATGTGGGTTGTGGTTTCCTTATTACAGTTATACCTTTATTAATAATGGGAGCGGTTGCACGCTGGCATTACAAGATGAATTATTTCATGTTGATGGGGCTTATTGCAGGTAGTAACACAGATCCCCCCGCATTGGCGTATTCTAATCAGACAGCAGGTAATAATGCTCCGGCGGTAGGTTATTCTACTGTGTATCCGGTGTCCATGTTCCTTCGTATTCTGACTGCCCAATTATTGATATTAATATTGGCAAGCTGATATTGGTAAAAAGTATAAAAACAATAAAGTATAAAACTTGTAGGAGGGGGTGTCAAAAAAATGGTAGCTTGAATCATTTTTTTGACGCACCCTCTTGCTGATTAAAAGAATAAATATGATTTCAGTAGATGGATTGACCGTTGAGTTTGGCGGTACCACCTTGTTTAGTGACATATCTTTTCAGATAAATGAGAAAGACCGTATTGCCTTGATGGGGAAAAATGGTGCGGGCAAGTCTACCTTATTAAAGATCTTGGCTGGTGTGCGGCAACCTAGTCGTGGAAAGGTGTCGGCTCCTAAGGATTGTGTGATAGCTTATCTTCCCCAGCATCTGATGACAGAGGATGGGCGTACTGTATTCGAGGAAGCTTCTCAGGCATTCGCGCATCTTCATGCTATGGAGGCAGAAATAGAAGCCATAAATAAGGAACTTGAAACACGTACCGATTATGAAAGTGATTCATATATGGAGTTAATCGAGAAGGTTTCTGCCATGAGTGAGAAGTTTTATTCCATTGATCTTACCCATTTTGAAGAAGATGTGGAAAAGGCTTTGCTGGGACTTGGTTTTATGCGTGAGGACTTCAATCGCCCTACCAGTGATTTCAGCGGTGGCTGGCGTATGCGTATTGAGTTAGCTAAATTATTGCTCCAGAATCCGGATGTATTATTGTTGGATGAGCCCACCAACCATCTTGATATTGAATCCATCCAGTGGTTGGAGGATTTCTTGGTCAATAGTGCCAAAGCGGTAATTGTCATCAGCCACGACCGTAAATTTGTAGATAATATCACGACCCGTACCATTGAAGTAACGATGGGACGTATCTATGATTATAAAGTGAATTACTCCCAATATCTGATATTGCGTAAAGAACGTCGCGAGCAACAGATGAAGCAATATGAGGAGCAGCAGAAGATGATTGCCGACACAAAGGAATTCATCGAGCGTTTCAAAGGCACGTATTCCAAGACTCTGCAGGTGCAGAGCCGCGTAAAAATGCTTGAGAAACTCCAACTCATAGAGGTGGACGAGGAAGACACAAGCCGACTCCGGCTGAAGTTTCCTCCGAGTCCGCGCAGCGGTGCCTACCCTGTGCAAATGAGCGATGTGGCAATGTCGTTCGACGGCAAGAATGTTTTCAGCGGTGTCAACCTTACCGTTGAACGCGGCGACAAGATTGCCTTCGTGGGGCGAAACGGCGAAGGAAAGTCGACTCTCGTGAAATGCATTATGGGGCAACTGCAAAACGAAGGAAAACTCGAACTCGGACACAATGTGCAGATTGGCTACTTCGCACAAAATCAAGCTTCGCTGCTCGACGGCGAGCTAACGGTGTTCCAGACCATCGACGACGTGGCTAAAGGCGATGTGCGCAACAAGATTCGCGACCTTCTCGGCGCATTTATGTTCGGAGGAGAGGAGTCGACAAAGAAAGTGAAGGTGCTGTCTGGAGGTGAACGCACTCGCCTTGCCATACTCAAACTCTTGCTGGAACCCGTCAACCTGCTTATCCTTGACGAGCCGACCAACCACCTTGACCTCAAGACAAAGGACGTGCTCAAGCAAGCCCTGCTGGACTTCGATGGCACGCTCATCGTGGTGAGTCACGACCGCGACTTCCTCGACGGACTTGTCAGCAAGGTATACGAATTCGGCCACGGCCGCGTACGCGAGCACTTGTGCGGCATTTACGAGTTCCTTGAGTCAAAGAAGATGGAAAGCCTTCAGGAGCTCGAAAGAAACCGCATGAAGCCGGGAAAGGCTTAACACAAAAACAACTCGTTCTTTTTCCGATCACGGCAGAGAGGCTCAAGGCGGGCTGCCAACACTTTCAGAGACTCGCCGATGCCCCTCGCATGCGACGGGCAGACCGACACGCACCGCATACAGCCGATGCAGAGCTGGTTGTTGTTGTCTTTTGGATTGTCGGCAGATATTGCACCTGTCGGGCATTGGCTCGCGCAGACACCGCATTCCGTACAGTCTTGGTTTGCCACAGGAAAAGGTCCGCTGCAGCCTTGCTTGTACGGCGGTTGCCTGGCAATGCGAGACGGCCGAACGGTTTGCCGCCTTGCACCCTCTCAAGAATGGCTCTGCCAAAGGATGCCAGCTCTCCGGCATCGGCTGCGTCAGGCCTGCCGGCGCCGTACATACGGCAAATGCTGTGCTCTGCGTTGGCGGCAACGGCTGCTACGACGTTGAATCCCTGCGCTGTCGCCACATCCTGCATTTCAACCAAAGCATCCTCGTAGGCTCTGTTGCCGTAAACGGCGACAATCACACAGGTGGCACCGTTTGACTCAACGGCATTCAGCCTTTCCACAGCCAATGCCGGCACGCGCCCGGCATATACCGGCATCGAGACAACCACCAAGTCGCCGGCTGCTATACTTGGCAAGCACAGCTCTTCTTCTTTTACACAAAGTTCTGTAAGTATGCTTTTTGCCTCAATGCCGCTGCACAGCAGTTCGCTGACGCGGCGTGTGCCTCCAGTAGGACTGAACGCAATCTGATGTATGGTCATAATATCTTCGTTTTGTTTTTGTTTTCTATTTCAAGCAACATTCTTTTTGCCTCCAATCCTCCGGCAAAGCCGGTCAGGGAATGGTTGATGCCCACGACGCGATGGCATGGAATAAAAATTGCTATGCCGTTTGCCCCTACGGCTTGCGCCACGGCTCTGACGCCTTCAGGATTGCCAACGCTCAGGGCAATATCTTTGTAGCTCACAGTCTCTCCGTATGGTATGCCGAGCAATGCTTCCCACACTTGCTGTTGGAAATCCGTTCCCACAAGACGCAGCGGGATGTTGAAAGCCTTGCGGCGGCATGCGAAGTAGTCTCCAAGTTGTTTCTTCGCTTGCTCGAGCACGGCGGATGTCTCAACCAGGAATTCCGCATTCAGCCGGCGCGCAAGCCGGCGCTTGTTGCGGCAGGCGCATGGCATCCCGTTCCAGTCGCACAGGCACAAAGCTTCTCCCACCGACGCCAAGACCATCTCTCCGCACGGCGAGTCGTAATATTGTACACTTACCGGTTGCCTGCCTCTTATCTTCGCCACATCACCTGCTTATTGCTACATTTTGGCTGCAATTCCACATCACTTCTCATACAATTCAATCGGCAACCCGTCAGGATCGCTGAAAAACACAAACCGTTTGCCGGTATATTCATCCGTGCGTATCGGCTCGCAGGCTACGCCTTTTCCCTCAACCTCGCCTACATCTGCGGCAACATCGTCGACTTCGAAGGCAAGATGGCGCAGACCGGCGGCTTCCGGACGGGAAGGACGCGCTGGAGGATTCGGAAAAGAGAACAGCTCCACAACATACGTTCCGCCGAGCCAGCAGTCTGCCTTCCAGGAGTCGCGCTCCTTACGATAGTGCTCGCTCACAATCTTCAACCCGAGCACGTCTGCATAGAAACGCTTCGACCGCTCATAGTCGGAGCAAATCACTGCCACATGGTGTATTTTGTTCAGTTTCATATTATCAGTAGTTTTAATAACATTTTCCCACACAATGATTCACATATAAAAGAGTCGCCACCACAATCTGCAACAGCAGAATTGCCGGGACACCATACCGAAACTTCCTGTGCCTTGTCTTGTGATGCCACGCCTTCATGCCGAGCCACGCTCCGACGCTTCCGCCCACAACCGCCAGCATCAGCAACGTTGCCTCCGGTATGCGCCATTTGCCGTTTCGTGCCCTACATTTGTCTATGCCATACACGATGAATGCAACTGCATTCACAACGGTAAGACAGCATCCGACAAGGCCTTGCGTTATATCCATATCCGAATCCTTTAACGACGGCAAAGTTAACGCAAATCAAACACAATAAAAATAATATCTCCGATTATCCTCTAAAACGCCCGAAGAACTGTTGTAGAGAGATGCTGCGCGAAGGGAAAACCGCCGAAGAGCGGTTGTAGAGAGATGCTGCGGGAAAGGAAAAACCGCCGAAGAGCGGTTTCACATGTTAGCACGGGGTTGGCTTGCCTACCCCGTGACACTGGTGGCATGCGCAACTACCGCCGAAGAGCGGTTGTAGAAAGATGCTGCGCGGAGGGTACGACGGCTTCTCCAGGATGGTTGCGATTCCGCAGACTCAACTTTCCCGAAATCGCCGATGCAAAATTTCTTGCAAAAATATTTTCCTTGATTTATACAACCGCTCTTCGGCGGTAGATTCGTCTTCCGCTACTGACCCCAGGTAGGCAAGCCAACCTGGGGCTATGATTATACAACCGCCCTTCGGCGGTTGCCCTCGCCATTTGATTGACATTGACAAAACCGTCCCACATCGGTATGTCCATCGTCGCGGAGCGACAACACTCTTCCATAACCCGGTACGCGCGGATGCGTGCTGGAGGTACGCCACTGCCTGTGGCCGGCAGAAATAAAAAAAGCAGCCACTTTTCAGCGACTGCTTTGTGACCCCGGAGAGGCTCGAACTCTCGACCCAATGATTAAGAGTCATTTGCTCTACCAACTGAGCTACGGAGTCAACGTTTTGTTGATTTCGGTTGCAAAGGTAATGCCTTTTTTCTATCCCACAAAATTTTCGGGATATTTTTTTCAAAAAAATTGAGCTAAGAATGCCAACATCCTATCATACAGCAACATATTTTTTTGACCCAGAAGAGCCTTAAACGCGAAAAGAAGCGAGACCAGGCAATTTCTGCCCGGCCTCGCTTTTTATGGTCTGCAACTGCGACCGTTAATACATGTCCAGTTTAGGCAATGCTACAATCTTGTTGTCGTTCTTCTTGATGAAATCAAGGATGGCATCACGCGACTTACTTTCAGGGATGTCGGCCTCAATGCGTTTTACGGCGTTGAAGAGCGACACGTTGCACTGATAGATGTGGCGGTATGCTTTTGCGATATCGTCGATTTCTTCTTCATTGAAGTTGTCCTTATTGCGCATAATCGTTGCGTTCACGCCATAATAAACAGCCGGATTGTGGGCAAGGATGATGAAAGGAGGCACATTGCCCGAAACGCGGCATCCGCCTTTGACAAACACCCATTTACCAATGTGGCTGTTTTCAAACACTTTCACTCCGGTGGAAAGAATCGAGCAAGAGTC
>OMCT01002022.1_pt1 | contig 10902 bp, 10 predicted proteins | sample 1674301 | NCBI WGS metagenome assembly OMCT01 (sample SAMEA103958158, study PRJEB25191) | human gut metagenome
GTTTACTGCTGCAGAATATCACAACGATTTCCGTTTTCAAGAACACAGATTAATCTGATTCATCCGTTGTCATATCCCCTTAGCAGCATGTTCTGTGTAAATCCGTGCCATCTGTGGGAGAACATTCGTGTTCTCCGCACAATCTTTCAGCGTATCATTCGCGTCTGATTATGTGCAGCAAGATGCCGGTTTGCATTCAGACAGAGCGCCAGAATCATGAAGTAGCCCATACCCTTACCCGAGAGATACGACGAATCGGCGGTGCTCTCCAAGGCGAGAGCTAAGATAGCCATCAACGCCATACGATAGTAAACCATGTTTTGTATTCGCTTCGTCTCCCACAGTCGGCGCTTCCAGAACCACAGGAAGAAGAACAGACCCACGATGCCGAACTCCGCCAGCGTCGGATAGAAGGCATCCGCAAGGAACATCGGGTTCTCAGGAGACAAGCCCCATATCTCATCCATATGATACTTAAAGTATAATGGTGAATACTCCTTAGCTGCCGCCGCCGTACCGAACGAACCGAGACCGCTACCGAACGGAATATAATCGCGGAACATTATCGTCATACCCGTCTCATACGTCGCCGGACGCGCCATAGCCTCTGCATCCTCCTGGAAGCCCTCTACATAGTAAGCATTAAACTTTGTCCATGTGAAGAAGATAACCACAGCACCCAACGCCGCCACCTTAAGCAAAGTAACCACCGACGTATAATTGATTTTGCTCTTCACGAACACCACCAAAGCTATAAACACCACACACTCGCCGAAATACTTCGACTTTCCGGAAATCAATCCTAACAGCATTATCAGTATAGCGATGTTTCTGTTACGCTTCGTCTGCTTCGAGAACAGATAATAAACCATTGCGCAGCAAAGAGCAATCTGTCCTAAAGCTGCCGACTCGCCGCCCCCAAACGGAGTCACCAACGACGGCTTGAATATAAAAGCAACTAAGTAGCCGAAGAACGACAAAAGCATCACCAGCTTTATACGTCTCTTTTGCTTATTCGTGAACTCAGGCGCCATCATCCATGTCAGATAGAACACGGCGTACGGTCGCACTTGCTGCAATATATCAAGGAATACACCTCTTGGCGTAGTCACTTGTATAATAAGCGAATAAGCAAGATAAAAAACCATCAGGAGGATATAAATCGAAATCTCTGTAGTTCTCTGCTTGTCCTTCACCAAATAGCGACGCTTCACCAAAGCGTAAGCCAAAAGTAGTACCGTCAATATCTCATCGCTCCAGTCAAAATTAACGACATAAGTAAACGCAATACAAACTGGAAAATAAATAATCCATAACCAAGTATAGAATTTCGCAATTGCTTTCATTGTTCGTATTTAATAAAAATCCAGAATATAAGATGCATGTTTATTTCCAATATATAGCTTCAAAGTCATGCTTCGGTACCTGTTGCTCCTTTGGAGGCAACTTCATATAATCGCCATACAAACTCCTTAGGTATCCATCAGTATCTTTAACAGCTACGAAAGTCTTGCCCTCAAAAGATACAGTCTGATATTCAGACCATATAGTCCGTTTCATAATCTCACTCTCGTATACATTAACGTCACAAATCAATCCAACATATTTTGAATGTGGATTGCTATGCTTCAAAGCACGCTCTACGTTTTTCAAAGTCAGTGAATGTACAGAAAAAGGAATACAAACGACCTTTAACAAACCAACAGCAATTTTCTTACTGATAGTTTTTACTATAGACAGTTCTCTATATTTCACCTTTCTTATCAGCCAGTTCCACTTGAAACTTCTGAAATACTTGACGCTATCTTCATAAGTGTCACACAGATCGTCAATAGGAAACACGTCTATTGTGACACCTAAGTTCTTTGTGTTACCTCCTTCGATGACAAGCGTTCTTGTGTCCTCAACCTTGCCAAAGCCGATATGCACATCCTTGTCCAAACGAAATTCTGTGAATTTGTAGACCTCGTCCTTATATTCCTGTATGAATCGTTCATAATCAGGGCGAAGCATAGCAATGTCGATATCGTCATCCCATGGTATATATCCGCCATGACGAACAGCACCCAATAAAGTGCCGTATGCCAAAGTATATTTTATATCATGAGCGATACAGAAGTTATGCACATTCTGTAGAATATCGAGTTGAACTACTCTTAATTCATCATACTTAATTTCTTTCATTATCCCAAACTTAACTTTGTTTCAACATCCTTTAATTCTTCCGGAGTATCAATCTCGTATATTCCGTCTATCTCTTGTACATAAATATCCAATTCCGGATAGATGTCCAACACCATATTGTCCCAATAGAGATTGGTATAGTCTTTCGACGCATACACATCTTCCATATGAGCTATGATTCGCTTGCAATCTTCAGCCTTCCAATAAGATATGCCACTCATCAGAAAGCCATTGCCAGCCCCGATATTAATCTTTACAAGCCGGTTGTTTTCGTCAACTTCCAGTCCCCATTCGTTATCATATTTTTTGTTACGGGCGAAATAGGAAGACTTGTTAACTTCCGACAGCAACACATTCTTGTCCATATACACATCGCCCTCTAATACGTATGTATCATGAAAGCGGTCTCTTACAATATAAAGCGAGTTTATATTGTTGCAAGTGTCGTATCTGTCATTGAAAACAATATCCACACCATACTTTTCTTTCAAGTATTCCAACGCCTCCGCCTTATAGCCTGATACCAAGGTGATATCGTCAATACATTTCTCTTTCAAGAACTGTATCTGACGCTCCACCATCGGAACACCATTTACAGCAACCAGACACTTTGGTCGGTCGTTGGTCAAAGGGCGCAGGCGTGTTCCCATGCCTGCCGCCAATATAATTGCGTTCATTTTCTTATTGTTTTTTCTTTCGTGAAACTAAAGTTGCCACAGCCACACCTGTAACAACCAGAATCGAGCCGACAATGATGTTTACAGATAAAGTACTGCCGACAAAGATAAATGTGAAGACAACTGCCCAGAACGAATAGGTTACATTCAAGCAGAGAGCCTTTGCCGCACCAATCAAGTCGATGGCGATATACCAACAGAAGAAAGACAACATGCCGATCAACGCTGTAAACAACAATGTCATCCAACAAACCGTGTCTGAGAACACAGCTGTTGTTCCTGTTATCAAGTTGCCATATCCACCCACCATTAGCGGTGCAACAATCAAGATATAGACCACACCCGAAGTCAGTTCGCGTATAAGCAATGCCATCTGTGGATCTACGTTTCCTGCCTTCATTCCGTATCCGCATACGACCCCTTCTGTAGCCCAACCTATTGCTGCTATTGCAGCCAGCATAATGCCACCGATAACATTCACGTTAGTGTCGCTTGCCGGTGTATAGCCGATATATATGATGCCCAAGATGCAAATCATCAGTCCGAGCCATCCACGCAGACGCACCTTTTCTTTAAGTATCACCATAGCCATCGCCGAACCTAACAACGGATAACAAGCCGTTACCGTTGCCGTCAACGCTGCGCCTCCCTTTGCAATGGCAAGCATGTAGAAGGTCATGGCAAGCGGACCGCCGAACAAGGCACCCAATGCGCAGTACAGACCGTCTTTCGATTTAAAGGCGGGCCAAAACTCCTTCAAGCGTCCCTTCAATCCCATGATGATAAGCATCCATAATGCTGCAAAAACATCATGAAGCATACTGCATATAAACGTACCACCCACGAGGAGTATCGGATTCTCTACAAAAGGAGCCATTGCCATAGCCACACCAATCAAAACGGTGTCCAGGCCCCATGTCATACCCGAGAGTACACCCGTAGTATAACCTTTGCGCATCAACGCAGACGTGTTTGCTTTCATTATAAGTCTATTTTGTTTATGTTTTCTATTGCTCTTGTATATCTGTCCATGCCGTATGTACCAAAATCGTCGCCTTGCGTCTCCTTAATAACTGTCCATACAGCCCAAAGGTAATCCATTAATATTTGATATGCAAAGATTTTCTTTCTTGCATTGTCTGGTTCTTTGCCCTCAAAGTAATGGTTGAGGAAATAATCTTGGTTCTCTTCCGTGAAGTTGTTTTCCAAGAACAATGCTGCTATATCCCACATTGGGTCGTTCATACCAGAATACTCCCAATCGATAAGATAAATAGTGCCATCCTCTGCTTTTAGAAAATTTTCTGCCACTAAGTCGTTGTGGCAAGGCTTTATCGAAATGCCGAGTTTATTGAGATAATCTTCCAATTTGAAAACTTTTTCTCTTACGGGTTCGTATCCTTCATACATTCTTCCCTCGCAGTTTTTAAGAAGATGCTCGTAGTTTCTGATTTCGTTGAAGACGTTGAACTCATTTCCGAAGCGCACATGTGAGTGGTGCAGCGTGCGGAATATCTTCGCTATCTTCTTCATGTTGGAAGGGCGTTGGATGGTTGCACCATTCAATGTCTCTGCATTCTTTACAAAATCGGCGAGTTTAATTCCGTTTTCCGCATTGAAGTATCTCACCGGTGGGTTGATACCCATCTTGCAAGCCTGCATTGAGTTCTGCTCCTCATTGCTGCGAACCACCATACCTTCCGAACCGATGCCAGGAACACGTAACACATATTCCTGCCCACCCTTTGTTACCTTGAAGTTTTTGTTCGACATGCCTCCAATCTGGGTTATCCTTACCTCGTCTTCTATCTGTTCGTTGGGGAAGATCGCACTCAGGTACGAAATCAGGTTCTCATAGTCAAACGGATCTTCCTTGCGTCGAAGTTTCGGATAAATGTAGTTGCAAAGCTTGTTGAAATCGTCCTCACAATCTACGTCTCCCCATATCAAGTTCGTAAAACGTATGTAAGGGCGGTCGAGCACATCGGTAGAATCAAGCAACAGATATTCGTAGTTGAGGTATGGATTGTTGCTGTGATTCCACTTTATCATCATTCTGTCGAAAGTAGATTTAGCAATCTTTACGATACCTAACAACTCGCCCTCAAAATTACAAATCTGATGGCGGTCTTTACTTACTTTTGTGATATATCCCTTACGGGTTTCCACGAAAGCTTCGTCGCCGCTACCCGACTCTTCTGTTATGGCAAAACAGTTGTCGTTGGTGGTTTCCGACAAAGCCTTCAACACCTTATACTCGTAGAAGGTGTCGCCTTCAACCAACAGGAAATCGCCCTTTATGTATGGAGCAGCAGCTGCAAGCGAACCCATAGAGGACGTGAATTTGTAGTCTGGATTTAAAACAAGATGGACACGCTCTGAAGCGTATTTGTGATATAGCTCAGCTTGACTGCCTACAATCAGATATATATCCGTATAGTCAAGTGCTGTCAACGCTTCGATGGTTCTGTCCATCAGACACATATCCTCATGGTATGGTCTAAGCGGATAAGGGATTTTTGTACCCTTATCTTGTCTTGCTGATAGGATAACGGCTGTTTTCATTATATACCAAAATAAAGTGACATTGTGAAAAACGATTTGTTCTTATACGGATTCAATATGTAGCTTGCGCTAACCGGCAGACGGAACTTACCGAACTTGAATGCTGTGCTATACTTGGCGTTAATGTTTACCACATTGAATCCGCTTTGGTAGTCGGTGTAGAAGCTCTTGTTCAGGTTTGCACCTACACAAAGTGACATACTATTGTTGTCGTTGAACGAGTGGGTGTAGCCCACCTCGGCATACGCTGAGTACATCTGCTTACTTTCTTCGTTTTTATCCGCACCGAAAACATAGGTAGAAACTGTCAACCATAAAGGAACCCTGCTTCCGTTCCATGAAGCGTATGCTTCAACCCAATGTCCTGTGTTGCGATTGCTGAATTTGAAGTAACCGTCCTTCTCACCTACTGCAGAAGGATAATAATAATCAGACACACCAACAGTAAACTCATTTACTGTGTACGACACGCCTAAATCCACTTCCTGATGACTGCCGTTTACGGCATATGCGCCCATAGCAAACGCATTGAACCCCTTATAACCATAACCAATCATCGGAAACAATGTTGGTGCTGTGCCATATTCAATGCCTCGCCACATGTACTTTACTGACAGTTCCAAAGAGGCCGTAAACGGAGACTGCACCTTGGTACTATCGTTAGCTTGCATAATGCTTGAAAATGAAAGTAAGCTCAAAAGTGAAACAAAAAAAACTTTCATATTTTTAAAACAGATTTATATACTTCCAAATATTTCTGTGCCGTGACAGAAACATCATAATTATTTTTTACATATTTATAAGCAGCCTCAACCTGCTCGTCGTTTCTACCATTCAAAATGAATTGCTCTATTTTTTCTGCACAATCAGATACGTTTTCATTCTCAAACGACAAGCCTAATCTGCCACCATCAATCACCTCCATCGGACCAGGAATGTTGCTAACCAAAACCGGCACCTTTGCAGCCATCGCTTCAGCTATTGTAAGTCCGAAGCCTTCGTTACGACTCGGCTGTATGAACAAATCATAGCTTGAGAGCGAAGCATATATCTTTTGCTGATCCCAACGACCTTCAAACTTCACGCAGTCATTAACATTCAAATCGTCACACAATTTCTTCAGTATAGTATAGTCGGCTCCATCACCTACCAAGTGCATCATGAAATTATCAAAACCATCTGCTTTCACCTTTGCAATGGCTTTTATTAGCACGTCTTGCGCTTTGGTCTCAATTTGCAACCTGCTTACTTGTATGAATTGAAGTTTTTTTTCGTTGTGTTTTGGGGTCGGTTCGTGATTAATGGCATTCACTCTAATGCCGTTAGGAATGACAATGCTGTCAAATCCTTGCGACTTTGTAAAATCGGCTACCGCCTGTGATATTGATATCAATTTCGTGCAGGAGCAATAGTCTTCCGGATCGTTTCCTAAGCCATGAATCGTTCTTACTTTGGTAGTCTTGCTACAAACCTTGATGCAGTTGATGCTGCGAGACGAATGTAAATGAATTAAGTCGGGATGAAATTTCCATAGTTTCCAATTCAACTTCAGCAAAGGCAAAGGAGTCTTGCTTCCTGGCTTGCGCCTTAGCAATTCCACCTTACACTTTGGACTGAGTTTCCTCAACATGTATTCCTCCACCCAATCGTTAATTACAAATATACAAACGTCATTATTCTCAGCCTGAACACTGGCTATGTCCACCACCATGTTTTCCGTACCGCCCGTGCCCATCGACCATAATAAATGTGCTATTTTCATTCTTTTTATTTTATTCTTTAAAACAAATCAGTTACGCAAAAAATCTCCCATATATCCCAGTATTCCTGCTACCTTCTGCATTTCAGCCACATAAAGGCTGGTAGATTTTCTTAAAAAGCCCGAATCCTCCAGTCTATCTTCCAGCCATTACCGCAGCGAGAAAACACTATTCCCCCAATGCTGTAACATCATTTTTGCAGCGCGGTAACAACTGTTTATCACAGCTGTAACAATATGCGCAATGTATATCTGCTGATAGTTGCATGCCTGCAACTGGAAGATAGATGTCTGTGGCTGGTAGATAGGCTGGTAGATAACGGTCTTCAGCCAGTTATCTACCAGCCTCTATCTCGTTGTAACACAACTCATTGTGCGCTTGCTGGAAGATATGGTAGATTTTTTCACTAAACTAATATTATATATAGCGTTTGTTCAACTCTCCCATTAACCACTTCATTCTTACTGTCCAACTACCGAGTCGCTCCGCCGTTGCTCTGTTACGGTCTACAAGCGGTTGGTAATCGTCGATGTGCTCCAGTACATCGGCAATCAGGTCTTCTGCCGAGATGTCGTCTCGCAGTTCTACCACTGGGTTATACCCGATGAAGTCGACGAGTTCTTGCGGTGCATGCCCCACCATCACCATGCGTGAGAACATACACTCCCAATAGCGTTGCGTCAGCGTCTCGATGTCGCCCGCAATCTCCGGCTGCGTCATGCTACGTGGCAAGGCGATTGTAACCTTCGCGTCGCCCATCGCCTCGTAAAGCTGTTCGTTGGTGAAGATGAACTTGCCGTTCTGCTTCGTGCAGACATGCTGCAGCGACGCCCCATCGATCTTCACACCAGCCAGCTTCGCCGAACTGACTACCTTATCGTTCGACCGCCCAAACTCCAACAAGTCTATAGTTCTATCCTTCAAGAGCTTGCCCGACTGATAAACCGATTCGTCTACAGCCTCTGCACACCAGATAACATCTATCTTTTGCCATCCTTCGTGCTTGCCAGAGAACCGCTCCTGCATCTTCTCAGCGGTCTGACGCGAAGAAAATATCGCCGTCCTCACCCCATGCTTTCTCAGCCATCGGCAAGTCTTCTCAAAATAGCGAGGCCAGCAGTCCCAAAACATCGGCACAACCTCGTACCTCGCATAGTCGGGGAACGAGTCGAACGAAAGCGACACCGGCTCAACGAACCTCAGTCGCGCCTCCTTCCTACTCTTCCATATCGTAGGCAGCTCCCATCGGTACGCCGCTCCGTGCAGCCATCGAGGAGGATAGTGCTCCTGCGCCACCAGCCCCCCGTTTCTTACCCAAGCCGCAAACGGCGCCTGCTTAAAGTTCAAGAAGCCGGGGTGAGCGAAAGGAGTCACCGCCTTTATTGTTTTTTTGTTATTTTCCATAAACCAATTTTTCAATCAGCCGTCCTTTATGAAGTACATTTCCTACGCCAACAGACAAAGCTGTAATGACTGTAGCTAAGCCGACTGCCAATACAAACATCAGCAGACTATTACCTGATCCCTCCATGTATTTACCCACATCTTGCAGATGAACAACGCTGATAAAGAAATAATGGAGAACATACACATCAAGGGTTCTCTTGCCTACATAGTCTAATATACGTTCGAAGCGCGACGTCTCGCCATGGCGTGCCAAAAACAAGGTCACGACGACAAACACCATGCAGAACGGCATGAAGATGTGCCTGTTCAAGCTGTCCAAAGCATGTATCGGCATCTCTACGCAGAACAATACTGCATACAGCACGATGCAGACAGAGAACAGCCAGTTGGCATTCTTCGCCTTTTCCAACAACCGGTACTTTGTGGTGAAAACGCCAAGCATAAAGAACAGATAGAAATTACCGCAATTCAGCATACAGAAGTAATCTTTCGTCTGTGCTGTATATTTCCATAGTACGGAGTACCCCCCCCACAAGGAAATTGCCAATGCAGCATCTACATACCACTTTTGCTTGACATTCAAGCGATACAGCGAAAGCGACACATAGAATACAGCCAATGTCATCAGATACCAGTAGCCGTTCTTGTTTGGCGATTCAAGAAAGCCGATCAAGCCAGTCAAGAAGTCTTTTGAGAAGGTCATGGTGAAACACATTCCAAACACAACCAACGGCAACAGCAGTCCTTTCAACTTCTTGCCCAGCTTTCTAACGCCCCAATACGGAGCCACAACACCTGAGCAAGCCACAAGACCACTCAGAAACATGAACAAAGGCATGTGAAAACTACTTATCCATTTGTTTGTTATGTTCTCAGACTGGTCGAAAACCATTCCGTAAACATGTCCCATAACAACCAAAAAGATTGCCAATCCTTTCATACGATCTATGTAATCAATACGCTGTTTCATTTATATTCATTACTTTGAACTTACATACGGATTCTTAACGCCTGTAGGCATTCTAACGAAATAATCGAGCATAAGATGTTCGTTCCAAGAAGGATCATTATACCATCTTTCAGGGGCTACAACAATTTTTTCCTTGTTTTCGCTACGCCACTGAGCCCACCAATGTAATGTGCTGTTGCTGATTACAAAATGTTTACAACTATACATCAGTCTGAAAGTCTCCCAAACTGGATCTTTTCCTGACTCAAAATACACCTCACTATCTATATTCAAATTTGCTTTAACCCAATCTATATCATTTGAAAACACTATGAAAACCGGATTCTCTACGTGTTTCTTGATATAATCAACACCTCTCTGGAAATACTCCAAGTCACAAACGTAAAATATTTTTTTATTCACGTTATTCATAAAATCACCACGTCTTATAGCCAAACAAACAGAATTGGTATTGCGTATAACTTGATATAATTTTTCATTCGCTTTTAGACATGGATGAACAGGGGTGAATTCCTTTTTCAAGACATTTTCTATACCGAAGAAATAATCAACCTTTTCAAAACTACCAAAAGTGAACACTTTATCCACATTGCTTGATGGTAAATAGATAGGCTCTGTATCTGGGCTATATGAAGATACAAGTCCTATTTGGGCTAATAGCTTTCGTGACAGATCGTTATAGCCATGCTTGAAACAAGAGATACCAATTCTATTAAATAACTTGCGCAGTGCTTTGTCAGAAACAAAAACAAGGCGTTGTAACACAGAACCATGGGCCATTACTAATCGTTTGTCATCACACTTTACATGCTCAACGATATTGAAATCATATAGATTTCCACTGACACCATGGGTGTCTAATAGACCAGTAATCAACATCGTTTCCTTTTCTTTTCTAGTTGCTTTACGTCTTTCCATAAAAGCACGTGCAACGGCATATCTGAAGAACTGGTTACCGAGTCCCCCTGAAATTTGACATCCTATCATACAATTATATATTAATTTAAGCAGTTGTATTTAATTATTCGTATATAAACTTAATATTATAATGAAACTTTGGATAATGGACTTAATATCATTTATTTTATCACCCTGCACGGGTTTCCTGCTGCCACGCAATCAGCAGGAATACTCTTTGTCACTACGCTACCAGCACCAATGATGCTTCTTGCTCCGATCGTGACACCTTTGAGGATGATGCTGTGAGCACCCACCCACACGTCGTCCTCAATCACTATCGGTGCCGACTTCGTGCCTTCGTTGGAAGTGCGGCGAACCATATAATGGCACAGTTGCAAATATCCGTGGCTTATTTTTGTAGTATAGGTCTATATTTTCT
>OMCT01002023.1_pt1 | contig 10891 bp, 6 predicted proteins | sample 1674301 | NCBI WGS metagenome assembly OMCT01 (sample SAMEA103958158, study PRJEB25191) | human gut metagenome
ACTGCCATGTGCGCGGCGAGCTGGCACCCCTCCCCGCCGACTTCACTCTCCGCAATCCCTCCCGACCATGAGCGCTGTAGAAAAATCACTCAAGTATCGCCTCGCCCACGGCGCCCTGAGCCTCGTGGCGCGTCTGCCGCTCGGGGTGCTCTACATCCTAAGCGACCTCACATGGCTGGTGATGACCCTCGTGGTGCGCTACCGCCGCAAAATCATCACGCGCAACCTGCGCGAATCCTTCCCCGACCTCTCCAACAAGGAGATAGCCCGCATCCGCCGTCGATTCTACCTCAATTTCACCGACTATATCTTCGAGACGGTGAAACTGCTCCATATCTCCGATGCCGAGATGCGCCGCCGCATGACCTTCAGCGGCATGGAGGATGTAGACCGCATCCTCGCCTCGGGCCGCCCCATCGTGGCCTATTTCTCGCACTGCGGCAACTGGGAGTGGGTGCCCTCCATCACCCTCTGGAGTTCGCTGAAGCCGGGAGAGGGCACCGAGTTCTGCCAGGTCTATCGGCCGCTTCGCAACGAGCTGATGGACGCTCTGATGCTGCGCCTCCGCAGCCGTTTCGGCTCGGTGTCGCTCACTAAAAAGCTGGTATTTCTCGACCTCATGCGCTACCGACGGCAGGGAGTGGCCACCATCACCGGATTCATGAGCGACCAGAAGCCGAGCCACGGCGACGAAGGCCACTACGAGAATTTCCTCCACCATCCCACCCTCTTCATCACCGGCACGGAGACCGTGGCACGACGCCTCGACGCCGCCGTGGTGTATTTCGACATTAGCAAGCTCCGCCGCGGCTACTATCACGTGGATGTGCGCCTCATCACCGAGCATCCCCGCGAGCTCCCCGAGCATGCCCTCACCGACCGCTACGCCTCGCTCCTCACCGCCACCATCCGCCGCAATCCGTCCATCTGGCTCTGGAGCCACAACCGCTGGAAACACCCCGTGGAGCCGCAAGGCTGACACACCTTTCCCCCTGCAAAATGGTATCTGTAATCATACTCAACTGGAACGGAGCTGCCCTCCTCGAGGAGTATCTTCCCTCGGTGGTAGCCAACACCCCCGCCGACAAAGCTCAGGTCGTCGTGGCCGACAACGGCAGCACCGACAGCTCGCTGCAGCTGCTCGCCGAGCGCTTCCCGTCGGTCAAAGTGATCCGTTTTCCCGAAAACTACGGCTTCGCCGAGGGGTACAACCGCGCCCTCGCCCTCACCGACACACCCTACACAGTGCTGCTCAACTCCGATGTAGCCGTTCCTCAGGGGTGGCTCGAGCCTCTGATCGACGCCATGGAGCGCGACCCGCAGCTCGGCGCATGTCAGCCCAAAATCATCAGCTACCGCCACCGCTCACGCTTCGAGTATGCCGGCGCCGCCGGCGGATTCATCGACCGCAACGGCTACCCCTATTGCCGGGGACGCATCTTCGACGTGGTGGAGGAGGATCAGGGGCAATACGACACACAGATCCCCGTGTTCTGGGCCAGCGGAGCAGCCCTGATGGTGCGCACAGATCTTTACCGGCAGGTAGGAGGGCTCGATGCCCGCTTTTTCGCGCATATGGAGGAGATCGACCTCTGCTGGCGCATGCAGCTCGCCGGCTACACCATCGCCGCCGTCCCCGCCTCTGAGGTCTACCATCTCGGCGGAGGTTCACTCCCGGCATCCAACCCCCGCAAGACCTACCTCAACTTCCGCAACAATCTGTTTCTGCTCTACAAGAATCTGCCGCCGCGCGAAGGCCGACGGATGCTCTTGATTCGACGGCTGTACGACACTCTGGCTTTCTTCGTTTTCATGGCGAAGATGGATTTTGCAAACGCCCGTGCCATCTTGCGCGCGCACAACGACTACCGCCACCAGAAAAGCCGATACGACAACGTGAGGCCGCAGCGCAGCATAATGGGCGACTTCCCTTGCTGCCACCGCAACATCATCCTCGACTACAACCTGCGCCGTATACGCCATTACAGCGACTTGGCTTGACATTGTTGAACAAACAAATAAATGCGCGTCAAGCTCCGGGATGTGCCGGCGCTTGACGCGCATCTCTTCTATCGGTTGTACTTATCAGGCTATCTTATAATCACCTTCTTTCGGTTCACGATATACACGCCCGGCTCGAGCGGCTCCGTGCAACGGCGGCCGTTGAGGTCGTAGATCACGCGTTCTCCCGGTGTCTCAGAATCCTCAAAGATGCTTTCGACACCTGTCACAACCGTGGTCGGAGTCACCTTCATTCCGTAAATCTTGAGGCAGTCTGCGGCTGCCGACACCTCTCGCGTCTTTTTCTTTCCCGCAGCCGTATCCACAGCGTAGATATACAGATATTCCGGTGTGCTGTTATCGTAGTTTACCACAACGGTGTTTTCCGAGCTTTGCGTATAATACGCAGGCTCGTCATTGCCCTTTCTCACGGCAAGAACCATAGTGCCTACCGTCTCGCAGGTAATCTCAACGGTTCCTGTTCCGCCGACAACCACAATCATTCCATTGAACCATTCGAAATTGTCGCCTTCCGACGGTGTCGCCGGAGAGTCATTGCCGACAAACGCGTCTTCCGACATCGGTGTGTTGACCACAACGCATTTTCCTGCAGTGTCGTAGCCGTTGCCGCTGTCGGCCGGGAGGTTGTAGTACACGTTGTTGACCACAACGTTTTCAACCCTCAAGGCATTGCCGTCGCTGTCGGTGAGGTCGTTGCCGAAGTCGGTTGTCTGCTCTTTCTCAATCTGCGGCACACTGGGTGCGTATACATACTCGACCACTGCCGTTTCACTCTGTTCCTTGCCGTCGACAACGTAAGCGTATACCGTCGACGTTTCTTCAATAAGGATGCCCTTGCCGTAATACGGCTGCTCCTTTATGAGGCTTGGGTCGCTTATGCCAGCCGGAACGACTTTATAAATCACCGTGCCACGTTCGTTCTTCTTTCCGTCTACGTTGGGGTTGTAGATGTAAAGCTCAAACGGCTTGGCAAATGTTGTGGCGCGATGCGAGAACATCGGGCTTTGGAGTCCATTGTCGACATAACGGATAACCACATGGGTGGCAACCGTCTTGGTGCCGGGGTCAAACACCGTGCCGCCAGAACCCGTATAACTGAAATATCCGCCTTCCGGCTCTACAATCTCCAAGCCGTCTTCAAGCATCAAGTCCGACACATTTTCCATAGCGGCATTGCTGCCGTTGAGGTTAAGCACGGTATTCTTGCCGCGCACGGTCAGATAGCCATCGTCGTGGCCCGACTTCATAACTATGCCATCACGCGCGCCGTTGACAACAACCGTACAGTTTTCGATTGTCACATCGGCAAGATATGCATAGATGCCCATACCTTTGTCGGAGATGTTGAAAGTCAGCACTTCCGAGCCGGTCGTGCCGCGGACAATCAGGTTGCCGCCCTTGCCGCCGATGCCCGGACCTTGTGTACCCATCGTGATGCCGTAGGCTTCGGCTGCGATAGTAGAATTGCCCACCAGTTCAACAATCAGCGTCCCGTCCATAGCGTTGATGCCTGTGTTGTATTTATTGTCGGCGGCGTTGATGTCGGCATAGCTCAACGTCAGCACGCCGGCGTCCTTTGTCTCCCTATACGCAACACTCTTGCCGAACTTTGCAGCAAACGCTTTGTCTTTGACGTTCATGCCGCAGAATGTCACAAGACTGCAAGGGCTGTTGGTTTTCTTCTCGACATAATAATGCTGATGCGCCTCGGGCGAGCATTTGTCGCCGTTCTCAGCGATTGCATAGATGTCGATGTTGCCTGTTTCCGAAATAGTGATCGGTCCGGTATATTCCGAAATTTCCTTAAACATTTTCCAATCCTTCATGATGTAGTATCTCACCACGGCTCCCTCGTTGCTGTTGTTGATGGTCACCGTGAATTCGCCCTCCTGCATCTCTTCCGTCGGGGTGATTTCCAGGGCGGCAAGCGTTTGCTCGCCGACGCCCACAACTACAGTGCCTTTCGTGAAGAAATCGCGCCAATAGTCTGCTTCGTAGTATGCGTCCTTGCTGCCGAAAGGAATCCTCAGCTTGCTGTATGTCGTGTTTGCAAACTGCTCGGAGAGCGGTATAGGAGTAGGATTATGGCAGATTATTTCCAAAATCTTATTTCCTGAATAAGAGCTGCAGTAGAAAGCGTTCCCGCTGATGCTTTCCACCGACTGCGGAATCACCAGTTTTGTAAGGTCGTTGCAATACTGGAACGCGTTTCTGCCCACCGTCTTCAGCCCGTCGGGAAGAATCACTTCCGAAATTCCGGTGCTCCAGAATGCATCTTCTCCGATTTCGGTGAGCGACGACGGCATGTTCACCTTCTTTATATCTGTAAGATAGTAGAACGCTTCTTTGCCTACTTTTCTTATCGTTTCCGGCAAAACCACCTCGCTGATATTTTTCTGCAATGTGTATCTTATATTGTTGAGCCTATAATAGAATGCATTGTCGGCAATCTCCACAACGGGCTTTCCATTGTGGGTTTCAGGCACAACAAGTTTACCGTCGGGATATGCGTTTCTAAACAGCTCGCCATAATCAACGCCTGTTGTTGGGTCTTTGACATAATCAAAGAGATTGTAGGTTGCGGAATAGCCGCCCTCAACCTCGGTGTACTTAAACGCTTCCGGGAGTTTGTATTTTTTGAATCGCTGCCACATGTAGTTGGAATAATAGGCCTTCGCATCGGGGCAGTAGACAGTAGCGTTTTCATAGGCAAATTTGTCAAAAGGAGGATTGTTGATAACTCCTTCCGACACCTTCTGTGTTGGCGGTGTTGCCGCTTCTATATGAAGCTCTTCAAGAGCCGTGCCATAGACAGACCCTGTCTCTATCTCAGTAATAGCATCGCCTATGTAAAGCCTCTTCAGGTTTGTGCAGCCATCAAACATGTAACGGTCTATTTTCTTCAATTTCTTTGGCAGACGGATTTCCTCAAGCGACGTGCAACCGCTGAACATATACCAAGCTTCATTGAGGTTTTCAATGTCGTCGTGGAAAACAAACGACGTGAGTTTTGGGCAGTCGGCAAATGCAAGGTATCCATAGACGTCCATTTTATGGGTAATCGTGACCGACTCCAGACAATGGCTATGAGCAAACGGGCGGTCCATAAGCTCCATCGACGCCGGCGTTGTAAACGTCTCTATGCCGCTATAAGAAAACGCTTCTTCCCTGATTATTCTCACATTCGACATATCGGGATAATTTTTCAATTTCTCGCAGCTGTTGAACGCATTCTTTTCGATTTCAGTGATTGGGGCATTCCACACCACCTCTTCGAGATTCTTGCACCCGAGGAACGTGCTGGCTGGGATTTTCAGATATGCAGCCGGCGCCGACATGCCGGCGCCGCCTTCCCACACAACGGCTCTCCTCAACGATGTGCATCCTATGAACATTCCGGCGCCGAGAGTGGTCAGCGACTTTGGCAAAGCCACCTCCGTCAACGACGTGCAGTTGGAAAGACATCCTTGAAGATCGGTGACGGACTCTGGAAACACGATGCTCTCCAATCCTTCACAAGACTCAAACGCACTCGGTCCGATGCTTTTCAACGTTCCGGGCAATTCTATGTTTTTCAACGCGACACACCCCCGAAATGCCTCCGAGAGAATCTCTGTCAATCCTCCGCGGGCAATCTTGACATTGGTCAGATTGGAGTTGCCATAGAAGCTTCCCCTGCCTATTGTCCGCACCGATGATGGAATGTCGATGCTCGAAACCTTAGGGAAGCCAACCCTGTTCGACATCCGGTCATACACTCCGATGTGGCGCACCGGCAGATTTTCAATCTTCGATGGGATGTTGACATGTCCTGTATAATCCAGTGTGCCGTCTGTCAGTCCTATGACAATCGCACGCTTCTCCTCGCCTTCCGGTGGATTCTTAATAGCGATATACTTCAATGAATAGCCGTCGCCATTGTAGACATTGTCTTCGGCTTTCACCGGTCTGGCGACAAACAATGCCAGTAGGGTCGCGACGACCAACAGCCATCGCGCCTGTTTGTGGTTGTAATTCTTTTTCATATAGTTTTTTGTTGGTTATGTTTTAGGTTATGTTTTAGGTTCTATCCAGGATTCATTCAAGTCTATATCCTTCAAAATGCAAATCTGCACACAATCAGCAGGTTAATTGTTGTAAAATTCTTACAAATCTGCCTGCTTCATTTGTATTTTTCAAGCAGGCGCACCCAGTCCTCGCTTTCCTCTATCCGTTTTTGCTTGCGGAATGCCAACGGGCCGTACCCGCTCCATTTCTTGAATGCCTTCGAGAACGGGCTTGTCTCGTCGAAGCCGCACTTGAATGCCACATCCTTTACCTTTGCGTCGGGATATTCCGACAGCAGCCGCTCTGCCTCGCGCATCTGTATGCTCGTGATAAACTGTTTCGGCGTATATCCGGTGCTGACATACAACCGCCGGCGGAAGGTTTGCTCCGACAGCCCAAGTCTTTCCGCTATGCCCACCACATCGTAGCGATGCGACGGGATGGCATCCGCGACAATCTTGGCAACAAGGTCGACAAATTCCCTGCGTGTCCGCAAAACGTGTTCCGGCAACGACTCCCTTCCAGAAGTTGCCGATGGCTGGTGTGCATTAGTGTCTTTCTCCATACGATCATATTGTTTGTTGTCTGGCACAAATTTACAACCGTATGTGTTTCAATGGCTTGTAAATATCTTACATTCTTTTGTAAATACTTTTCAACCCTTGAAAAAAGCGTGTTCAGGCACGTTTCTGGCGAAACTGTGTGGGCGAGCAGGAATATGCCTTCTTGAATGCGTGGGAGAACGCGCTGGCATCGTCAAAGCCGCATGCGCGAGCCACCTCGGCAACAGGCACCGTCGTGTCTGACGCAAGCAGGCGCGCCGCCATTTCCATCTGTATCGCCGTCACAAACGTTTTGGGCTGCTTCCCTGTCTCTGCCACAAAACGCCGGCGGAAGGTCTGCTCTCCGAGATTCAGCCGCGAGGCAATGGCGGAGACACTGATGTCATCTCCGCTTGCCAGTCCTTGCCGCACCGTGTCGACAACCATGCGCTCAAACGAATTTTCTGCCGCTTCAGTCGGCGCTTTTTCCGGTTCGGGCGTGCCGTAGAGGCTTTCCACATCGCGAATCAGCGCGAGCATTTCGGCGCGATAACGGCGCATCCTTCTCCGATGGATTGCGACGGCAGCCAGCACCACTACAGCCAGCACGCAGACGCCAACCACGATGTCGCGGTGACGGGCACTGTGAATCTGCTCCACCTCCTCGCGCAGACGGTCGGTGTCAAACTCTGTCTTGTAGCGTGCCAAAGCGTCGGCGGTGGCGGTGGAATACAGTGAGTCGCGCAGGGCATTGAAATGCTCCAGCTCTATCCGCGCACTGTCGGGGTTTATCAACCAGTAGCTCTCATACAGACCCTTATGTGAATTCACAAGATTATAGAGGTCGCCCATTTTGCCAAACAACGAGGCTGCCTGGCTGAAATAGCCCACTGCCTCGCGCTCACGGTCCTGTCTGAGCATCAGAAATCCCAACTGGTTAAGGTCGATGGCAAGCGAATGGGCGTTGCCCGAGGCCCGCAGCCCGGCTATGGCTTTCAGAAGCACCTGTTCGGCCTCGGCATATTTCTTCAGACCGACAAGCGCGGTGCCCTTCTGCGACAGTCGCACTGCCATCTTCGCCTCGCGCCCTCCGATAGAATCAAGGCGGTAGGCACGGTCGGCATAATCGACCGACTTGCTGTAATCGCCAAGTTTATAATAAATTTCGGAAGCCATCCCAAGCAGCACTGCCTTACGCGATGGATTGCCGGCACGCTCGGCATATTCAAGCCCGCGCAGGATGTAGCGTTCGGCATCCTGAGGCTGGTTTGCCGCCATATACGCTCCCGCCAGAGTGTTAAGACTCGACGAAACGCGGTCGGGATCATTGAGGCGGATATCGATGTCGACACACCGCTTGGCATACTCCACCGCCGTCTTGAAATCGCCAAGACGCACATGGATAATGCCGAGAAGATTCAAACAACACGACTTATCAAGGTTTGGCCAGCGCATAAGCGGCAATGCCCGCTTGGCATAGTCCCTGGCAAGTGAATAGTTCTGGCAGTCATAGTACCACTCCGCCGCCCAATACCACGTTTGCTGACGCAGAGAGTCGGCGGGCACTGCCTTTGAAAACACTATTTTGCTGTCGGTGAACTCCCGACGGTCGAGAAACTCAAAAAACTTATTGGCAGAAGCCACATCCGTCTTCCTGTCGAAGTCGGCAATAAGGCGGTCGGCATCGTCGGCCGACGCTCCGCCGGCAATACACAGCAGAATGACAATAAAAAGCAATCGCAGTTTCATAGCAGATTTAAATTTCACCTAAAGGTAGTGCTTATCCGGAAGAAACACAAACAATTCCTCTCTATTTTCTCTTTTCCAAATCACAAACCGCCTCACAAATCAATCTAACTGATAGACGTGGCTGTTCACAAATATCTCATATCCTTTTAAAAATGTCATAAATTTTGCCTGTTGATTTCAAAGCATTGAACTGATGGCAAGTATTATCATGGACAAAACCAAAAGTGTTGTCATTTGTATCGAAAGGTAATGAAGCAATATTAGTGCCGAATTTGAAACGATTAAAAAGAATATAACCCATGCAATCCAAATTACAGGACTGCCAACCCCTATCAACATAATCCCACAAACATCAAAAAAAACAGTATAAAGCACCAATACAGCATAGGCGGTTTTTTTTATTATTGGTTTTCTAAAATTGAACAACAAGGCAAACAGCAATAAAATGCAGCCTATCACAAACGCTTCTGTTAGCCTCATATTGTCTTCTAAATACATATACAGAGACCAAAATATCGCAAATGCTCCTTGAAGAGCAAACAATGAAGATGTAGTAAGTCTTAAAATTTTATTTTCCATTTTTTCTTATGTTTATTCCTTTAGGATTGTTATAAATAATAGCTCCAAATGTGGTTCTGGGCATATATGGAGTGGTTTCTTTGATAGGGGGCATATCTGTGACATGATTTTTCATAAGGCTTGAAAATCGTTTCGTTTATATTGAGGGATTTTAGTTATTTTAGTGACAAAATAGTCAACATATCAATCAAGATTTTCACGCTAACCAACATATTCAGAATCGAAAAAAAAGATAAAGAAGATAATAACCAAACATTTTGATTGAAAAACAGACTTCCTACTATATCCATAAAGAACACCGCCACTGACGATAGTAGTATGATTATCACTGTGATGCATTTTAGTGGCATTTTGTTTGTAAAGGTATTAATAAATAATGCTCCTAATATTAGCGCCCATTGGAAGGGGAATAACGAAAGGCAAGGAAAAGCAATAACGTTCAATCCGACTATCAAGGTGAGGGTGATATATATATATCTGCATATCATGGTCTCACTTACTTTGTTTTTTTTGTTAAACATACATCCTTTTTTCATCATTTATTCGTTTTTTATATTTCACCAATCAATTGGCACTGGTCCTTTTGAAAAATTTTGTCTCCACACAGAGTTTCCATCTTGCCAGCCCAAAAATTCAGCATTTATTGTAGATGGCTCTTCAACACCTATTCGTCGATTGCTAATCATTTCGTATAAATCAAAAGCTATTCGTGAATTTGCCTATGAAATGTCATTCTCTCGTTTATGCTGTTATTTAGCATCCCAATCATAATATTTGTCTATTATTTTCAGAATGGTTTCATCAGGGACTAAGCCATCGTCCTTGCTTTTTTCTTCTTCGACCCATTTTAAAAACTTTTTATATATGATGGGACGCATTCTTTCTTGTGGAGGAAATTTCACAGACTCCTGTTTTAATGCTTCTCCATTAGGCAGAGTAACGTATTGGTAAACAGAAAATTCAAAATCTCTTATCCTCAAATGTCGATTATTCCTGCTGACAAAAATTGTGTCAGATTTTTGCAATAACGGGAAAACCATATTGGTGTCTTCAAATTTTATATCTCTGTATGGTGGGACTGTTTGAGAGGCAGTAATATGCCTTGTCGAAGTAACGCTGTCAACTATTATCTGCCTGTGGCGTACACTCAATTCTTTTTGTGGAGGGTCAATCACATGAAAATAAATTGTGTCACGAAAAGGGAACAGACCTCTATCTTTATCTCGCACAATTTTTATGCCTAACACATACGAATTGTTCTCGATAACTAAGCGGTTTTTCCCATAAAAGTTAACGGTTAACCTCCTTGCTCTATTGTCACTAAAGTAGAATTCATATGGGAAAAAGCCATAGAAAGCATAAAATGTCTCGCTATAACTGTCTACGGTATCATGGGATTGAGCACTCAACCTAATAAGCCCTAAAGTGCTTAACAGCATTATAACAGCTACTGAGATTCTGAAAAAGCCGTTATTATTTTTTATACCAATCATCGTTAAACCCTCCATATTGAAAATTATCTTTTTGTTTGATTCAATCATTTTTGTTTTAGGCAAACATAATACTGTATATTTAAATCTACAGGAATTGTGTCTTCTCCGAAAACCATATAATATTTATAATGTCCATAACCAATAGGGCTTAAATTAACACGCCGAACAGCGCTCACTATTCCATAAAATCGGCTCTTATTAAAGTTTTGGCCACACTTTTCATTATCAATGAAAATACAATATTTTTCATTGTTCTTGACCCCAAAAAAACTTAATACACGGCTATATTGTTTCACACTGTCAATATCTAATTTCAATTCTGTTGTATCTTTTTCGTAAAAGGTACGAGGCGATCCAGCATATTCTTTTAATAATTTCGGGGTACAAGAGGACTGTGCTAACATATAGACGATTACAATATATGGTAATGATTTCATTTCAATACACTTTCTTTTTCTT
>OMCT01002025.1_pt1 | contig 10881 bp, 7 predicted proteins | sample 1674301 | NCBI WGS metagenome assembly OMCT01 (sample SAMEA103958158, study PRJEB25191) | human gut metagenome
AAATATATCCATAACTGTTGAATAAATAATACAAAGTCAATTTTTCTTAATCTTAAAACATGACCTATTATGTCAACATAATAATTTAGTTTACCAATAGACTCTAAAAAAGAGTTAACATCATAACCTACATTTATTCGGGAAAGTAAAATTTCTCTTTTTAATGAATATTGTAACGATCCTTGTCTAATACACCTTATATAAACAACAAATGGACAAATATTAATATTCTTAGAAAAATAGCCAACAAATACACTGAACTTCACATCATTAGATGCAAGAGTTTCTTCAAACCAAATATTATTCTTATCAACAAGTTCTTTCTTTATCATCTTTGTCCAAGGTGGATAACATTTATAACGCAATATATCAAAATCTTGTTTTTCAACATCACATTTCATAAATAGCGAAGGAACAACTTTATCAATATCCAGTTTTTCATCTGTTTGCATATCTATAGTTTCATTAAATAGATACACAACATCAGCACGAGAATCAACATATTCATCAATAAACTTGTTTATATTATTTGAAAAATAATCATCTGCATCAGCAAATAACAACCATTTTCCTTTTGCATGCTTTAAACCCTCATTTCGTGCATAACCTGCTCCTTTACCTTCTTTGGTAAAATATACTTCAACACATTCTTCTCCTACCCCCGGAAATTTCTCAAAATCCACTTTATCTGGATCACTGTTGTCATCCACAACAATAATTTGAATATTATCTTTGTGTGGTATGGAGTCTATACAGCGTCGTAAAAGTTCCGGAATGTTTTTATGAGGTATTATAAAACTAAAATCAATAGAACTCATTTTATCAATCTCTTCTAAAAATATCTCTCGTATATACTTTTACCATCACATCATCTAAACAACTATCGTATCTATTCGCAATAATAGCATCAGACATTTGCTTAAAATCGTTCAGGTCATTAACAACCGTAGAACCAAAGAATGTCGATCCATTCTTTAAAGTTGGTTCATACACGATAACTGTAGCACCTTTCGCCTTGATACGTTTCATCACTCCTTGAATAGAACTTTGACGAAAATTATCGCTGTTCGTCTTCATTGTTAATCGATAAACGCCAATCACACATTGTTTTTCTTGCTCTGGACTATAATCCCCCCAATTATAATAATCATAATAACCGGCTTTCTTCAAAACCTGATTTGCAATGAAATCCTTGCGGGTACGATTGGATTCAACAATCGCATGAATCAGATTCTCCGGAACATCAGCATAATTGGCTAATAATTGTTTGGTATCCTTGGGTAAACAATATCCACCATAACCAAATGAGGGATTATTATAATGAGAGCCAATGCGTGGATCCAAGCAAATGCCATCTATAATTGCCTTGGTATCCAATCCCTTGACTTCGGCATACGTATCCAATTCGTTAAAGTACGAAACACGCAACGCAAGATATGTATTAGCAAATAATTTAACAGCTTCAGCTTCCTTTAACCCCATAAACAACGTTGGTATATTTCCCTTTATAGCTCCTTCTTGAAGCAACCTTGCAAATTCTTTTGCTTTTTCTTCCAAATGTTCGCCAGCTATATTTTTTATGGCATCGTTTTCCTCATTATTTCCATCAATCAATTTGGGATATCCCACTATAATACGACTGGGATAGAGATTATCATACAAAGCTTTACTTTCGCGTAAGAATTCTGGAGAAAAAAGCAAATTAAATTTTTTCCCATTTAAAGAAGGGTCTGTTTTAAATCGCTCTGCATATTTCACATATAGACTACGACAGTAACCGACCGGTATGGTACTCTTGATTACCATGATCGCATCCGGGTTGACAGACAATACTAAATCAATTACTTCCTCTACATGGGTAGTGTCAAAATAGTTTTTTACAGAATCATAATTGGTGGGAGCAGCTATCACAATATAATCAGCCTGACGATATGCCAATTTACCATCTAAGGTCGCAGCCAGATTTAACTGCTTTTCAGCAAAATATTTCTCGATGTATTCATCCTGTATAGGACTGATACGTTGATTTATTTTTTCAACTTTCTCTTGAATTACATCTACTGCCATAACCTGATGATGCTGAGAAAGCAACGTAGCAATAGAAAGTCCTACGTATCCTGTACCGGCAACAGCAATATTTATAGATTTCATTGTACACATAATTATGTTAATCCATCAATCTGTTTTTGACATATAACAAGTAAAATAAGAAAACGAATTATAAAATATGCGCTTCACGTATTTGATCACTGATAGCTTCTAAAGAAAAGTTACATTCTATTTCTTTCCTTATAGTTTCAGCTCTCAATACAAAACGTCTATAATCATTGATAAAAAGGTTATATGCTTCCAACAAGGCTTTTTCTAAAGCAATATAATGCTCTTGTTCGTTGGCATAAGTATAAGTAAATACCAAATCACGATTCTTTAGCTCCTTAACTGTTCCAATTTCGGGTATAACAACATTCAATCCTTTGGAAAAAGCATACATAGCCATTCCTGAATTTAAAGAACTTTTTATATGATATGGCAACACCAATACCGATGCTTTCTCCATCAAATCATTCAATTCTTCATCTGTATTATATTTGTACTCAAGGTGAATGTTTGAGGCATTCTTTGCTTTAGCATTCAATATATCACCATAAGCAGAATCCAACACATTTCCCGAAATGATAAAATCAAAATCCGGATGCTCTATAGCCAAATCTAATAAAAGTTCTATATTTTTATAAGGACGAATAAGACCAGAAAATAAGACTGTAAACCTCTCTGGGCGCATAGAACTATATTGCTTAGGAATGCATTTATATGAAGGATGCAAAATTTTTACTGTTTTTTTTAAGCCTCTTGTCCCTATCATATCACTTATTATTGACTTACTTTCGTCACTTAATATAATAATTCTACGACTACACTTGAGCAAAAACTTCATAAACCAAATATTAAGGCGGTAATAAAAGACTTCATGCGGTTGCTTGTTATGAACAACTACAAGAATTTTTCCTCCACAGAACTTCATCAATGTCAATTCTATCATTTTTCTCAAGATAGAATATATAACCGTATAAAGACTCCGATTATCTAAGCTTTCATACCAATTCAACCAAAAGATATCACTATGAATAAAAGAACGAAAATTCTTTTTCAAACTTAAATTATCGATACTAACATTTTTATCCACCATCTTGATAGCCTGATACATTCGTGAAATATAGGAATTATCATCACGTAAATCAAGCGGGTAGAAACTTATTCTTTTCATGGTCAAATTTGCAAACTATATATTGCTACTGTATCCAGAAAAACATCGGTTGCAGTAGTTTTCTAATTCTAATTATATATTATTAATTTGCAAAGAAAGGAAAATTAAACAAAAAATCCAACTTAAAAAAGTTTGAAAACACTTCAATACCCAAAACTTAAAAGTTATATTAACGACATTCTCTTTTTGAAAGGCTCGAATCCAAGAAATCCATAGCTCTTTTCTTTAGATCATTTTGAATACATTCTATTCTGTCATTATTGATAGTATAATATAATTCTTTACTGATTTTCAACAAATCATCAGAAGAAACAATTAAGCGATTTTGCTGTTCAAAAAGATTTAAAAGCGAAGTAAACCTCGTCAATCCTCTTGCCGCATTGCCATATACAATAAATGGCTTCCTAAAAATCAAAGAAAACACGCAACCATGAAAGCTATCAGTAAAAACAAATTTAGCCTTCATGAAAGATGATAACCATTCTTCCACAGAATCCATTACTTTATCCGGTTTGTCATAAGGAGATATTACATGTAAAGGATAAGACGTTTCTGAAGCGATCTTCTTAACAGCCAACTGCTTATCCGTTGTCATATCAAGAATATAACAAAACAGACAATCCGTGGGTATTTCATTTCGATAGTCTTGCACGATGGATACATAATCCTCCCTATCGAGCAATAAAGTAGGATCTGGCATAACAACAGGATGACACTCCCATTTATACTTTTCTTTGATTAAACTTACACCCGTATTTTCACGAACTGAAACAGCACTGAATTTTTTTATTAATCGGCCACACTGCTCTCTTTCCGATTCAGTATATTCTTCATAATCTACTCCAAACGAGGCAGCATAACTTATCATCTTAGTGGAATACTTTATAAAATCAAAATAGTAATCCGCAATGGGATAAACCAATCTTGAACGCCATACTTGGTCGGAGCCTACAATAAGAGCATCAAACCTTGGCAATGATTTATATCCCTTTTTGCTATAAATCGGGCGGGTTTTAGGATGAATATGTTTTTCAAAAAATGGAAGAATTTTGATCCCCGTCTTATATTGTTGTTCTTCGTAGCTTAGGGCTTTCTTTCGGATATGAAAGAAACAAAGAATATTACGGCATATTTTTTTTATGCTGAGTATCAATGTCTGCTTTTCAAACCTTCTTTTATCAATCAATACTACATCATGATTCATCGATTTTAAAATTGTCATCAAAGCATAGCATTGCAAATTCCAACCATAATTATTATTTCTATGGTATGTCAATAAACCTATTTTCATATTTAATTGTTACATTATAATACTATTAAGTATAATGGGAATAAAACAGTTGTCAGAAAACCACAAAAATTATACTTGCAGCTGTCATTCACAAATTATTGGGTACGAATATAAAGTAATCTTAATCCTCCTTTTATTATCCGTTTCAAGTACGATATCGCTCTATTTTTCAAAGGAATGCGCAAACAAGACTCAACTGTTTCCGTAAAATTTTTGTCACGAGCGATCTGTCGATAAAAATAATCACGTTTTGGATGGACAGATATTTTCTCCTTGAAACCACCATTCATATGACAGACAGTATCCAAACTCGTTTCCCGACATTCCATATTAAGAAGTGGAAAAAGATTTAAAGCCTTAGACGTATTTAATAACACCAACCCTACCCCTTTATCATCATCAAAATCTTCCATCACTTTATTAATCCCCCAAAAATCAGCAATTGTCAAATTGCTATGACTTACCCCATTCTTGCACTTACAACTATAACAAGAAGGTCGAAGATATATATCTGCAAGAAATCCACGCATAAACGGATTTTCACGATACACTTCGGATAATAAAACTGAATACTTTTCTTTTTTTAATGCTCTTTTTCCATGAACTACAAAACTGTATTTCTTCCAACCATAGGGGCGCTTCTCTCTGAAAGAAATATCTGTAATGACAGATTCATCACCAGCTATAGTTGACAATAATACCTTGCTATTTTTCCTCTCCTTTTTATAAGGAGTAGAAAACGTTTCAGACAAATATTTTCTCCATACCCCCGGACTTGGAACGCCGTGACATAAACAATCAACAGCTAACAGATTGGGATAATCTTTTCTCAAGAATCCATGCAATCCGGCTATCTGGCAAGGGCACCCCGTAAACAAAACCTCACGTCCAGACTTCAAAAAACGTTCGGCATCAGCATAAGCGTTTTCTATACGACTCTGCATGTATTTACTGCCCATCATTTTTTTTACGCCTTCCAACGACTCGGCATAAGTATGCCTTACTTCCCAATGCTCATCATAAACTGCACCGAATACCACCCCACCTTTTTGAAGAATCATCTTGGCCAAAGCTATAAAAACTCCACCGGAAGAACTGGACAATCGTTCTTCTTCATTCCGATTCTTTACAGCAAATGTCTTCTGTACAGATATTGGCTGGACTTTCGATAACAAAGGGCATACTTTCTCACAGAGCCCACAATCGATGCAGTTCTCTACATTAACTTCGGGATAAAGAAAACCCTCGGTATCTTCTACTAAATGTATGCAATGCTTGGGACAACGTTGTACACACGCTGCACAGCCACAGCACTCCTGCTTATTTACAATATGTATCATTTTCTATTTTTTAGACTTCAATACAGGTAATCTATCCAAAATAAAACGACGCTCAGACACAGTAAGTCCTAAAAAAAACACGCAAAGAGAAACACTGATAACACAGGCTAAACATATCACAAAAAATGAAAGCCATGTATCATTAGGCAAACTGAATTTAACGATCGACGGAATAATTAAAGAAATTATGCCTACAGCTAAGCAAAGTAAAACAACTTTCTTGACATAATCAGACAAAACCAACCCTATCATAGAGCGGATTATATATAACCGTACAATAAATGCCATAATACAGACACATAGATGAACTACAAATACAGAAGGTGGATTTCCACCCAATTTCAACACAACATACGATATAGGTAAAATGCACAACAATATCCCCCCTACTACACCCTGGTATAATTTAACCTTACCAGTTGCTGCAGCCGACACCATAAGAGGATTTGCCACAGCATCCACAATGGTAACGCAAAGTATCAAACGGAGGAAAGTGACGGTATATTCTGGTACTGTTTTAAGCCATACACGCAAAATTGTTTCTGTTTCAAACATGACAGGCAAAGTAAGAAACAGCAATAAATAAAATGTAAATTTAGAACTTCGATAAATAAGGCTATACATATAAGAGCGATTACCCGTAGCAAATGACTTGGTTATCTGGGGGTTTAAAGCCGTCTGAAAATTCATAGAAAACTGATTAACGGCACTTTGTACCTGCACAGCCACACCACGGGCTGCATTCACTACAGGACCAAAGAAAATATTTAACAGAATATTCAGCCCTTGAGTAAAAGCAATAGCAGCACAGCTACCCCACAAATTCCAGCTTGAAAAGCCAATCATCTCACGAAACAATTTACCATTTAATAACTTTCTGCTGAACTTACTTTCTTCAAAATGACGTTTACAATAAACATTATACACCAAACGGATAAGCAATTGGACCAGGAACGTCAGAACCGCGTATAATTTCAACTTGTCTATATCGCCTATCATAAGTATATAGACAATAAGCAATTTCAGAACAACTTCCAATACTGAAATATACGCAAATGCACTCATCTTTTCGTGAGCAATAATATCTGCATTGTAAGGCACACTCATAATCATTACCACTGTAGATAAGATGGAGAACTGATAAGTCCACAAAGCAGCCTCCATACGATCAACGGGAATGACCAACTTTTCATAGAAAAACCATAGTCCCACTGTCTCACCTAAAATAATGATCAATAATGCGATAAGACCATGAATTAATACTGAAGTACAAAATACCGCCTTCAAACGACTGATATTACCACATCCTAACTCAAACGTCAGAAAACGCTGTGTACCACTGGTCATTGCGCTATTGACAAAGCCAAACATAGCTACAACTCCACCAACAACATTGTAAATTCCAAAATCTTCTACACCTAATGTATTAAGGACCACACGGGATGTATAAAGACTGACAGCCATCATAAACAGCATACGAAAATACAATAACAATGCATTCTTCGCAATGCGCTTATTATTTACAGAAGCATCATTCATGATAATAAATTCAAACAAACAATTATTTTACCTTGACACCCTGTCACCCCATTATATAACTTTTCATACGCGCGTACGGGTGAGACTTAACTATTGTTCACAATTCTGTTAAACTTCACGCGCGCGTAAAGGAAAGGTTGATAAATCCGATGACAACCTGTCAACCTTGAAAAGGAAGAGGCTGTGTCAAAACTAAATAATGGTATCTGACTCCCCTCCTTTTGGAAGGAGGGGTGCCCAGCGGGTGGGGTGGTAGGTTTTTCGACATTCAGTATATCAATGCTTTATGTTTTTGCCTACCACCTCCCCCTTCGGGTACTCCTCCTTCTGGAAGGAGGAGAATTTCAGATACTTTTGTTTTGACACACCTTCCTCCTAACACAGGAATCACTTGCTGAAACGACGCCGGAAGTCTTCTTCCAAGCAACGCTCCAACTCAGTGAGGAAGCGATCTAAGGGCAAAACCTTGCTTTTACGACAGGCATTTATGTAAATGCGCAAAACATCATAGTAACCATACAGTTTCGTATTTTGCCCTTTTTTATCTGCTGGTAAGTCGATTTGGAAATACGTGCTCCGGCAACGATGTCTTCGTCGCGCAAAAGACGACCATCGACTTGTATGATTCTTTGCAACCGAGTAATGAACTCGCCTAAATGTACGTTGTAATATTGTTCCTTTTTCATGTGAAATGATTTTTTTATGATTCGCATCAACTTAGTAGTTGACAAGGCTTCAGTCAACAAGGCTACAAGGCCGGGATGTCCTCCCGCTTGATAGAGCACCGCTTGAAACGACTCCCTACACCCCCCTTGTCAACTCGTCAACTTGTCAACTCATCAACTTGCCAACTCATCAACTCATCAACTTGTTAACTCGTCAACTTGTCAACTCGTCAACTCGTGACCCCGTCAACTCCCCCTTGATCTTGCGAAAGTTAAATTAAAGGTTGGAAGCCCATTCAGGACAGAGTGCGTAACAGTATGGTTAACATATCTAAAAATTGTTATATTTTGCATCTCCAGTACCGACATGTCAGTACCGGCATTTATGGCTGTTCACAAAATTTTATTCTAATTTGCGGCAACGAAAGGGCGCGAAACCACAACAAGACGCGGCTTTCGGAAACAGTTTTTTTATTATTAACCCATTTAAGTTTCGCCTGGCAAGTCGTGCTTTGTGAGAATTGAAGAAGTCAAGAAAGGGACTTCATTCCCCGTTCTTCGTGCCAACCGGCCTTTGACTCCTGGAACCGCCGCAGCCCTTGCACGGGCGAAACTTAAGCAATAAATCTTTTCTAATATTATGAAAGATTTGATTATCAGCCTGTTTTCAGGCTACGCCAGCACCCAACCAACGAGAGCTACCATCGAAAACATCGTGGAACTGATCCGTAACGACGCCACCACGGCGGAACATACCGAACGTCACCGCTACTACCGGCAACAACGCATGAACACTGCCGCCGCACGCGAGAAGGCTGCCTGTCCGTGTTTTGCCGTGGCTGTCCGATTTGAAGGCGGCAAACGGAAGGAACACATCGCCGGATATACGTCGCTGTGCTTGGCCGACTTTGACCACGTGCCCGAAATGCGGATGGCGGAGTGCCTGCAGCTGATCAGGCAGGATGCGCACACGCTGATGGCATATGTCACCGTCAGCGGAACCGGTATCCGGGTGATCAGCCGGTACGAGAGGACGGAGCCTTGCAGCGTGCGATCGGAAGAGGAACTGCATGCCTTGGCTTTTGAAGCGATGAACCGGCACTACTGCCAACTGACAGGACTGACGGCCGACGAGAAATGCAGAAACATCACCCGACTGAGCGGACTGGCTCACGACCCGGACGTGTTCTTCAACCCCGGAGCAAGCCCCTTCGGGATACAGAAGACGGCGAGACAGACACCGGCGAAACGGGCTGCCAAAAACAGCCTGCTGAAAAGGGCGGTGAAGGCTGCCGAACGGCAACTGGTGGACGAGGGCGTCGCGTATGTGGAGCATCATCATAACGAATACATTATGCGGATGGGATACTTGCTGAATGCTTATGGAGTGGAGCAGGACATCGCGACCCAATGGGCTAAGGAACGCTTTGCCGACTACGACGGCGACGTGGAGGGCATCGTACGTTCGTGCTACCAACAGACGGATGAACACGGGAAACGACCGCTGCCCGGGAAAAGCGGCCTCCAGAAACAGCCTCTTGCTTCGGTGAAGGATATCGAGAACTTTCTGACGGGCCAGGGAACGTTCCGTAAAAACAGGGTGACCGGCAAATATGAATTTGCGCTTCCCGGAAGCAAGGACTTCAACGACCTGACGGACCGGGTGGTGAACTCGCTGTGGCGAAAGATGTGCAAGGAAGTGGCTCCGGCAAGGAAGCAGGACCTGCAAACCATTATCGAATCGGACTTCGTAACGCTGTATGACCCTTTTCGTGAATACGTGGACTCGCTGCCCGAATGGGACGGGAAAGACTACATCGGGGAACTGGTCGCACAGGTGCACGTAAAGGAGGACGGACATCTGTTTGCCCGTTTCTTCAAGAAATGGCTCGTCGCCATGCTGGCGTCGGTGCTGGACGAGAAGACGGTGAACCACGAGATTCTGGTGCTGATCGGGCGACAGGGCATCTACAAGACTACCTGGCTGAACAACCTGCTGCCACCGGAGCTGCGCCGCTACTTCTACCTGAAAAGCAACAGCCGGAACATCTCGAAGGATGACATGCTGACGTTGTCGGAGTTTGCCATGGTGTGCTTGGAAGAGCTGGACGAGATGGAGAGCAAGGAGCTGAACCAGCTGAAGGCGCTGACCACCATGCTGCACGTGAACGAGCGCGCGGCGTATGCCCACTTCAAGGAGGTGAGGCCGCACATTGCCAGCTTCTGCGGCACGAGTAACAACAAACAGTTTCTGAACGACCTGAGCGGTAACCGACGCTGGATGCCTTTCGAGGTGGAGAGCATTGATAGCCCGTACGAGCATCCGGTGGACTATGTACACGTATATGCCCAGGCGTATGCGCTGATCAAGCAAGGATTTCACTACTGGCTTGAGGAGGACGAGATGGCTGCACTGAACGTTCATAACAAGCAGTTTGAGGTGCCGTGCTTGGAGCACGAACTGATCATGACGCATTACCGCTGCCCCTTAGAAGGGCAAGAGTGCATCTTCGTGACCAATGCCCAGATACTGGCGTGCATCAGCGTGGGGCTGCGCCAGAAGCTGAGTGCGGTGAAAATCGGCATGGTGATGAAGATGGAGGGTTTCGAATCGCTGCGCCAGGGTGGCAAGCGCGGATACCGCGTGATAGAGCTGACGGGTGACGAAATCTACAGGAACCAGAAGGCGTTGGGGAGGTATCTGTAGGGAGGGGCCTCACCCCCATGAAGGTGTGTCAAAACAAAGGTATCTCAAGCTCTCCTCCTTCTGGAAGGAGGAGT
>OMCT01002027.1_pt1 | contig 10874 bp, 9 predicted proteins | sample 1674301 | NCBI WGS metagenome assembly OMCT01 (sample SAMEA103958158, study PRJEB25191) | human gut metagenome
CAAAACAACCCAGGGCGCTGCCCTGGGCTAAGAGCTTCTGCCCCTTCAGGGCGTGAGGGGAAAAACTTGAAAAAATCGAAAGTTTCTATCATGTATGCGCGAGTGGAGTGCTACTTTCTGTATAAAGGAGGTGACGTTTTGCATTATGACAGCAGGAAGCCATGAAAAAGCACGAAGATGAAACCACGAAACACGAAAATGAGAGCAAACTATCATGGCGGAAGCTTTGGGAAGTGATAAATTGTAATTAAAACACTGCCCATATATAGCAAACTGTAAGAATGAGTATATTTTTAGATTTATTTTGCATGAAAAAATACGGATAAGAAAACAAAATGTCGTATCTTTGCACACGAAAAGAAACAAAAAGTTATTGAAACGACGGATAACATAACAAAAAGTCAGACAATAACAAGAAGTAGAACAAAAAGGCAAACAACAACGCAATATGAGAAGAACAGTTCATTTCACCAAGATGCAGGGAGCCGGCAACGACTACATATACGTCGACACACAGCTCTACGACATTCCCGATCCCGAGAAAGCCGCCATCGCCTGGAGTGCTTACCATACAGGAATAGGCAGCGACGGACTGGTTCTCATAGGCAAGCCCCACGACGGCAGACGTGCAGACTATTCGATGCGCATATTCAATGCCGACGGCTCCGAAGCCATGATGTGCGGCAATGCCAGTCGTTGTATCGGAAAATATCTCTACGAGAAAGGACTCACCCACAAGGACACCATTCGGTTGGAAACCCTTTCGGGTGTCAAGATACTGAAACTGCATATTCAGGATGGCAAGGAAGTAGAGTCGGTGACGGTAGACATGCTGAAGCCACTACTCCAGAACCAGGAGCAGTTCGTAGGCCCTTCGGTGCTTGCCGCCGACGAGCGCATCTTCGAAGGTACCTATGTCTGCATGGGCAATCCTCACTTCGTAACCTTTGTCGATGACATCGACACCATCGACATCGCGCATTACGGCAGGTTGCTCGAATACAACGAGGCATTTCCCCAGCGCTGCAACATCGAGTTTGCTCAGCTCACCGATGCCGACACCATCCGCACCCGGGTATGGGAACGGGGCAGCGGCATCACGATGGCTTGCGGAACAGGCGCCTGCGCCACGGCTGTGGCAGCCTTCCTCACAGGACGTGCCAGCCGGAAGAGCAACATAGTGATGGATGGCGGAACACTCCAGATCGAATACAGCGAGGCCGACGGTCATGTCTACATGACAGGCCCGGCAGCTTTCGCCTTCGAGGGAGAAATTCCCCTGCCGGGGAATGAAGAGTGAAGAACAAAAATTACGGCAAACTTAAATATACATAACTGAACTTTCGCATATCAGGAAGTTAAAGGAGTTAAGGGAGTTAAGGAGTTAAGACGTATGTCTTGCTGCTTAAAAAAATACGCCAAAAAGACTGTTGTCTTAACTCCTCAGCGACCGTAGGGAGCGATAACTCCTTAACTCCTTTAACTTCTGAGCTTGCGAAACTTGAATACATAATAAAAGAAAAATAAGAATATGGCATTAGTAAACGAACATTTCCTGAAGCTTCCCGGCAATTATCTCTTTGCCGACATCGCCAAGAAGGTGAACGCCTACAAGATAGCGCACCCCAAGCAGCGAGTCATCAGTTTGGGCATTGGCGACGTGACCCAGCCTCTCTGTCCGGCCGTTATCCAGGCCATGCACAAAGCGGTGGAAGAGATGGCAGTGCAGGCTTCCTTCCGAGGCTACGGTCCTGAGCGAGGCTACGACTTCCTGCGCGAGGCGATTATCAAGAACGACTTCCTGCCACGCGGCATCCATCTCGATGTCAACGAGGTGTTTGTCAACGACGGAGCCAAGAGCGACACCGGCAACATACAGGAGATATTGAGATGGGACAACAACATCGGTGTCACCGACCCCATTTATCCTGTCTACATCGACAGCAATGTGATGATAGGACGCGCGGGCGTCTTCGAGAACGGACGCTGGAGCAATGTGGTGTATATGCCCTGCAATGAAGGCAACGACTTCACACCCCAGATTCCCGACCACCGTGTAGACATGATCTACCTCTGTTATCCCAACAATCCCACCGGCACCGTCATCACCAAGGACGAGCTTCGCAAGTGGGTGAACTATGCCATCAAGAACGAGAGCATCATCCTCTACGACGCAGCCTACGAGGCCTACATCACCGATCCCGAGATACCACACTCCATCTACGAGATCAGAGGCGCCCGCAAGGTGGCGATAGAGTTCCACAGCTATTCCAAGACGGCAGGCTTCACGGGTGTGAGATGCGGTTACACCATCGTGCCCAAAGAGCTGAAGGCCAAGACGCTGAGTGGCGAGGAAGTAGCACTCAACCCCATCTGGGACCGTCGCCAGTGCACCAAGTTCAATGGTACCAGCTACATCAGTCAGCGCGCAGCCGAAGCCATCTACACCCCCGAGGGCAAGGAGCAGGTGAAGGCCACCATCGCCTACTATATGGAGAACGCCCACTACATGCGGGCAGAGCTTCAGCGCCTCGGTTTCCGCGTCTACGGCGGCGAGAATGCACCTTATCTCTGGGTGAAGACCCCTGGCAACACCCCCAGCTGGAAGTTCTTCGAAGAGATGCTCTATGGAGCCAGCGTGGTGTGCACCCCGGGCGTAGGATTCGGTCCTTCGGGCGAAGGCTACATCCGTCTCACTGCCTTCGGCGAGCACGATGACTGCCGCGAGGCGATGCAGCGAATCGCCAAGTGGATGGGGAAAGAATAATCAGTAAAATAATTCAACATAAAATATATAAAGGTATGAGCAATTTAAGATTTGAAGCCGTATCAGAGGCTTCCAAGAGAAAGCCAGCTGAAGTGGCAGCTCCCGGTGAGCGACCCAGTGAGTTCTTCGGCAAGAAGGTATTCAACCGACAGAAGATGTACAAGTATCTGCCAGCCAATGTTTATGAGAAACTGGTAGACGTAATCGACAATGGCGCACGACTCGACCGCAACATCGCCGACGCCGTGGCCAAGGGCATCAAGCAGTGGGCCGACGAGAATGGCGTAACCCATTACACACACTGGTTCCAGCCTCTTACCGAGGGCACAGCCGAGAAGCACGATGCCTTTATCGAGCACGACGGCAAGGGCGGTATGATAGAGCAGTTCTCAGGCAAGTTGCTCGTACAGCAGGAGCCAGATGCCTCCTCATTCCCATCAGGCGGTATTCGCTCCACCTTCGAGGCACGTGGCTATTCAGCCTGGGATCCTACATCGCCAGTATTCATCATCGACGATACACTCTGTATTCCTACAGTCTTCATCTCCTACACCGGTGAGGCACTCGACTACAAGGCACCATTGCTCCGTGCACTCCATGCCGTCAACGTGGCAGCCACCGACGTATGCCACTACTTCAATCCCGATGTGAAGAAAGTCATTTCCAACCTGGGTTGGGAGCAGGAGTACTTCCTCGTCGACGAGAGCCTCTATGCAGCCCGTCCCGACCTGATGCTTACAGGCCGCACCCTGATGGGTCACGACTCAGCCAAGAACCAGCAGATGGACGACCATTACTTCGGAGCCATCCCCGAGCGCGTACAGGCCTTCATGAAAGACCTCGAGATACAGGCACTCGAACTCGGCATCCCTTGCAAGACACGTCACAACGAGGTAGCGCCCAACCAGTTTGAGCTGGCGCCAATCTTCGAGGAAACCAATCTTGCCGTCGACCACAACATGCTCCTCATGAGCCTGATGAAGAAGGTGGCACGCCATCACGGATTCCGTGTCCTGCTGCACGAGAAACCCTTCGCAGGCATCAACGGATCGGGTAAGCACAACAACTGGAGTCTCTCTACCGATACCGGCATCCTGCTCCATGGTCCAGGCAAGACACCAGAGGACAACCTTCGTTTCGTAGTCTTCATCACCGAGACCCTCATGGGCGTATACCGTCACAACGGTCTGCTCAAGGCATCCATCATGAGTGCCACCAATGCTCATCGTCTGGGTGCCAACGAGGCACCACCAGCCATCATCTCCTCCTTCCTTGGCAAGCAGCTCACCGACCTGCTCGACCATATCGAGAAGGCCGACAAGAAAGACCTCTTCGTCATGGCTGGCAAGCAGGGCATGAAGCTCGACATTCCTGAGATTCCTGAGTTGATGATTGACAACACCGACCGCAACCGTACCTCACCATTCGCCTTCACCGGCAACCGCTTCGAGTTCCGTGCCGTAGGTAGCGAGGCCAACTGTGCCTCAGCCATGATCGTGCTGAACACCGCAGTAGCCGAAGCTCTCACCGACTTCAAGAAGCGTGTCGACGCACTCATCGCCAAGGGCGAGGACAAGACCTCAGCCATCATCGACATCGTTCGCCAGGACATCAAGGCCTGCAAGCCTATCCGTTTCGACGGCAACGGTTACAGCGACGAGTGGGTGGAAGAGGCTGCCAAGCGCGGACTCGACTGCGAGAAGAGCTGTCCTAAGATCTTCGAGCGCTATCTCGACCCAGCATCCATCGAGATGTTCGAGAGCATGGGCGTGATGAAGAAGAACGAGCTCGAGGCCCGCAACGAGGTGAAGTGGGAGACCTACACCAAGAAGATACAGATCGAGGCCCGTGTGATGGGCGACCTGTCCATGAACCATATCATCCCTGTCGCCACCCACTATCAGAGCCAGTTGGCAAAGAATGTGGAGAACATGATCGACATCTTCGGCGAGGACGAGGGCAAGAAGCTCACCGCCCGCAACATCAACATCATCAAGAAGATAGCCGAGCGCACACAGATCATCGAGACCGGTGTCGAGGAGTTGGTCAATGCCCGCAAGGTGGCCAACAAGATCGAGAGCGAGCACGACAAGGCAATCGCTTACCACGACACGGTGGCTCCAAAGATGGAGGAGATCCGTTATCAGATAGACAAACTGGAGCTCACCGTAGCCGACGAGCTTTGGACGCTGCCTAAGTATCGTGAGCTCCTGTTCATCCGATAATGCCGTAACATTTCAAACGGCTGCACTCCGCCGTGCGTAGCGGAGTGCGCTGTTAACTCTTCATCAGATACAGAACAGAAATTGAACGATCAATCTATTTCTTTTATTGGTTGTTTAAGTTTGCGCGGAGTGTGGTTGTGAAATCGTGCTCCGCTTTTTAATGCCTTTTTGTTCCTGTCTGTCAAAGATGGCTTCCAAAGTCGAAAATGACTAATGACTAATGACTAAATCTTGCGAAATTTCATCAAAAATCGAAAATGACAAAAATGACTTTGACAAAAATGACTAATGACTAAATACAAAAAATCAGACTCACCCCTTATGGAGCGAGCCTGATTGAATTAGATTTTCCTGTCACGTTTCACCAGAGTTGCTTGTCACCTCTGCTGTCAAGTCGCCCTTGGTGAGGCGGAAGGTGCGGCCCTGGGCAATGGCTGCAAGCATTTGGGGAAGCTGGGCAAGAGTGGCGAATGCGAAGAGGAGTCCTACGGCGGAAAGGACACTGCTGTCGATTATTCCTAATGGAGGACTCAGAAATCCACCTACGAGAAGAAGGATGGAAAGAATCAGCGAGACATAGAATGTTTTCATCAATCTAAGTATTTATCAAAGTTTTGTCAAGAAGATTTTATTTTTGTTTTATCAAGAATTTGAGGAATTTAAGAATTTTTCTCTGATTACCTATCCGCTACGCGCGGTGAACGTTAATTCTCTGTTTCTCAAATTCTTGACTCAAAAATACTCTTGACTAAAAATTATTCTCCGTCACCAGTGCCGCCGCCTTCGGTCTGAGAGCCGCCACCACCCTGGGTATTGTCGGTGTTACCGCCAGTCTGAGAGCCGCCGCCAGTCTGAGAGCCGCCACCTTCGGTAGTGCCGCCAGTAGAAGGAGAGGCAGGCTTGCTGATGTCAACGTTTTCCTTGCCCTGCTTGATGGCCTTGATGACGGCTGCCTGTGCGTCACGGGATGCAACGAGGTTGAACTCTGCGTCGTCACGGAGTGACTTGAACTCTGCGCCTGGCTCCCAGATCACCTTCACACCAGTGATGTTCTGGGTATTGTTCCGCAATTTTGATAATAGGAACTTGCTTGATTGTTTGCTGAACCTGACTTTTCTCTTCTTTTGAGATAGTCATTTGGTCGGCAAAGGCCTTCTTCATTTGAATGGCAAGATACCAAGCCAGACGAGGTGGAACAGCATTACCAACCATTTTATACCCATCCTTTACATCTTGATAGATGAATTTGAAATTATCTGGGAATGTTTGTATTCTTGCACATTCACGGACACTTAATCTACGATATAAATGTTCATATCCCTTTGCAAAGATTCTTTGTGAAGAAGATATGTATGACATCTTAGGAGCTTGAGGATGTTGAGGGGCATTCCTAGTCTGTGCTTGCATAGTGAATGATGGTTCATCCCAACTGCGAACACGATTACGTGCCAACTATAGGAGTTGCCACTCGCCTTTTACTTTTGATCTTACCGGATTAATGTATCCATTTTCTTTGAGCCAACCAATAGCACGTAGTATCGTACTTTCAGATACACCGAGGTTATCCTCAAGTTGAGAATACTTGGCCTTTCTGTTCATCTTGATAGCCTGATACACATTTTGAACCATCAAGTTAGGGAAAGAAGGTTTTTCTGTTTCTGTGACGGTTTTTGATTCATTTTCCATCACATTTGACGGTTTTTGATTGTCCATAACATCTTTTTCCGTCATTTCTGACGGTTTTTGTGCATTTTCCTTCAACCAGCCATTCTTGATTGCTTCCTCTTTCAGTCGCTCGCCACGAGGCGATTTCTTCTCGCAGACAAGAACAGCCGTTTGGTAGCCGAAGTCATAGACCGCCTCGCCATTTTCGTTTTCGCGTAGTTCGCGCTGCACTTTCAGCACGCCACGGCTCTGGCGGTTGACAAAGCCAAGCACCTTCATACCCTCTGCAACAACGAGGTTGCGGTAATCGTTCACGTTCGGAAAGTTCTGTTTGTTGGCTCTGCCATACAATCCACCGTGGTTCTCGATCTCTATGCGGTCGGCATACTGATAGAACTGGATGGGACCATTCGACTCATAATCGCGATGGCAGATGGCATTCATCAGCAGCTCTCGAGTTGCCCAGTCGGGATAGTCAACCACATTCTCCTCGCGTGCCGAACTAACCGGAATAGGACGCCGATTCGTGATGGCAGTCTTTATGAAGGTGTCGATCTCCGGCAAGATGGTGCAAAGGTTATCCTTAAACTCATGTTCGCTGAGAATGTCCGATGCACGATCTTTTCCGGCAAACTTCACATACTGAATGTATGCGCCACCGATGAAGCGGCGAAGGTTCTTGGCAAAGAAAAGCATTCCGGCATTTGTAGGACAATCGTAACGAGTATCGTAAAATCCGAATGCGCTTAACTGGAAACGAATGTCGCGAGTATCCTCCTTAATTACGTCATCATCAACGGCTTTCGGAAGGAAGTAATGATTGAACAGGCGTGTGTCCAAGTCGTCAAGCGTGGCATTCAGACAAGGCATGGAGTCAAACGAAGTCACGTTTGTACGCCGTTTCTCCATCAGTATGCGCTCATCAGCTTCGCTCGCAAGTCCCTTACGAGGACCTACGCGAATCCACACTCTGCCCTTGTAACGGACAGGAGGAAACACATGCGGCTGCACCTCTACCATGATGATGTCACCCTCGGGCATAGGCACTTTCTGTACCACCATTGAGGGTTGCGGCTGAATGTTACCATCGGTACGGATGGCGGCTATGTTTTTCAGCAACTCATCCGTCACGTTGATGCCCGAAACAGCACCATCGTCCGTCACGCCCAGAAACAAGTACCCAGGTTGCTTGTGATTAGGCAGGTCGTTGGCAAAGGCGCAGATAGCCTGACCAAACTTGTCGGTATTGGTCGTGGAGATAGTGCGCTCTACTCGGTCGTTCTCAACGTCCAATAGCATTGCGCGTATTTCGTCTGTTGTTATCATAATCTACATGTACTTATCTTCGTATATCCCAACGACGAGTCCATCTTCTAAATCTTCCAGAGGAATATAATTGGCTCCAACAATCTGTTCCATAGACAATTCCTCAAATAATCTTTTTGCTTCCTCTTCTGATTCTGCATGAATTTCAGTTGAAATATGATAGATAAACTCGCTTGTAATACAATATGTCTTCATTTTTAATATCCTATTAACAAAATACCTTTCAATGGTAATTGTAAGCGATTTGAAATGTACAATGTTTCAAGAAAAGTGAAGATGCGTTGAAAATCATCATGCTTTCGATAAATGTTCCTGACGGCGAGCACAAGATATTCAACGTCAAACATCATGCATGCTTCAAAGATATCCTTTAAGAAACGATGATTCTCTGTCGCCTGTCCAGCTTCCACTTCAATAACAATTCTTCCATTTGCACTTAAAGCATCGGCATAGAACGACTTGTCAATCTGATTATCCTGACCAAATAACACAGGAACATCAATCTTTTCTTCTGTGCTTTTGCCCATTTCAACTTTGTATCCATAATGTTCAAGATGAGGTCGAACAATGGCAAGCACATCGTTCGAGACAAGATTCTTTGTCTCTGAGTCAATGTCAACCTCTACTGCCTTAAAGCAATCGATTACGTCCTGGATGTCTTTTGTTACTCCCCTTGAACGAGGAAAAAATTGGTATCTAATCATGCAACTTGTTTTTTTAATAGTTGTAAAAGTTCATGTTGAGGTAGGTATATTTCTTCATCTTGAACGAAGTAGAACAAAGTATCATCTATTGATTCTGCTTCCCGGGATGTAGGCAAACCAGTTTCTTCATCATATAAAACTTTATCAAGTGCTTTTGTCGCAATACGAACGTTCATATCCCAAAAACGAACAGCTCGTAAGGGATAAAACATACCTTTGTACTCAATAGATTCTAACTCGGAATCCAAAACTATATGACAAATGTTTAGTTTGTTACTTTGGTCGTACGTATTATAGACTTCGCCAAATGCCCCTCTATTGTTGTCATCATAAAAGATAGACTGGACCGTTCTATACTTTAAGTTTTGTTCTATCTCCCACCGAGTGTCTTTACTTTCAATGATTATGTCGCGAACATCTGCCTCTTCACCATTGTGGTCATTTTGAATGTAAAGGTTAAGAATATCAGAACTTTGTTCTATGATATTTGGTTCAAGAGCAAAGATTGTCTCTATAGTTGACTTAGCGCTTAACGTGTAAAGGGTTTGTTCTCCATGTGTTAGTGTGTCCCATGATTTTTCTGCGGCCAGATAGCTGCTGTTCCTTACTATCTTTGCAGGGCGTATCTTATTAATTGCCTCATACAGTGAGTTAAGACATACAAATTCGTATGCTCTTCCTTGATTGTTACTTGCGTTACTCATAGGAATTATTCTTTATTGTCCACCAATAAATCTTTAATGTTCACATCTAACAGTTTTGATATTTTATCCAAAGTCTGAAGATCTGGCTGAATACTATTACTGCACCATTTGCTTACGGTACAATTTGACTTACCCAGTTCCTAAGCAAGCCATTTGCCTGTCTTGCCTTTTTCGACAAGCACGACTTTTAGTCTATTTAGATTTGCCATAAGTTGTAAAATGTTTTAGATTTGGTGCAAAAGTAATAAAATTCCATGAGAAAATGGATTCTTGCTCAGAGAAAGTTAATCTTTACGCTGTATTTTCCTTGAAAATACTATAAAATGCCACATGAAATACCCACTTTTCGTGCACAAATATCCAACTAATGCCATTTATTCAACCAGATTGTTGAAACGACAATGAGGTTCACAACACCTGATTTTGCACCTTCAGGAGCGCACAACAAAATGACAGAAAATGAAAATTTCGTTTGTTTTCCATGTTAAGATTTGTTAAGCAGATGTTTTCATTTTGGGGTTTTTGAAATTTTTGTTTCCAGTTTGTTTCTTTTGGTCATTTTCGCTTTCGGGGAGTGTTGATTATCAGCGGTTTATAATCACAAAGCAGATTCTCAAGAAGAAGATTATGAAGCCTTAAAAGATTTTATAGAGATTGCAGGAGGCTATTATCCCGACTTCGACACATGAGATTATCCCAAGGGACACTTCGACGAGACCTGCATGGATGCAGTTCCCTTGTCATTCTATATCATCACACTTTCCTCATCCTTCGAGGATGCCATTCGCCTTGCCATTTATCATGGTGACGACGGCGACACTTGCGAAAAGGTTCATCAAAAAATCGAAAATGACAAAAATGACTTTGACAAAAATGACTAATGACTAAATACAAAAAATCAGACTCACCCCTTATGGAGCGAGCCTGATTGAATTAGATTTTCCTGTCACGTTTCACCAGAGTTGCTTGTCACCTCTGCTGTCAAGTCGCCCTTGGTGAGGCGGAAGGTGCGGCCCTGGGCAATGGCTGCAAGCATTTGGGGAAGCTGGGCAAGAGTGGCGAATGCGAAGAGGAGTCCTACGGCGGAAAGGACACTGCTGTCGATTATTCCTAATGGAGGACTCAGAAATCCACCTACGAGAAGAAGGATGGAAAGAATCAGCGAGACATAGAATGTTTTCGTCAATCTAAGTATTTATCAAAGTTTTGTCAAGAAGATTTTATTTTTGTTTTGTCAAGAATTTGAGAATTTAAGAATTTTTCTACAAATGCCTTTGCTTTTCTGTCGGCATTTTCTATTTCGCTACGCGCGGTGAACGTTAATTCTCTGTTTCTCAAATTCTTGACTCAAAAATACTCTTGACTAAAAATTATCGACCTGTACGGTTGAAATTACCCAATACGCCCTGAAAGGGCAGAAGCTCTTAGGAGGGTGTGTCATAATTGACTATGGTCATTTATGGTGCACCCTCCTTTTGTATAT
>OMCT01002029.1_pt1 | contig 10869 bp, 14 predicted proteins | sample 1674301 | NCBI WGS metagenome assembly OMCT01 (sample SAMEA103958158, study PRJEB25191) | human gut metagenome
ATCAAAATATAAGCAGTTGAGAAACTCGAAATTTTATGCTATGATGTGACTTGAGGGAACACACTGCGCATAAAAAGGGGAAAAGGCATGACGGACATGAGAAAAAAAGAATTTCTGACGAGCGGCATTGTAGTACTCGCCGTCATTTTGGCATATTCGTTCCGCCTTGTCGGCAGGGGTGATTTTTATCCCACACTTTTTTCTTATCTGCGCAGCTTTATCTATATCGGCCTTTATGCCGCATGGGGACTTTCCGTGCGCCAGCGTATTGTGCAAAGGCAGGTCGGGCGTTATCTGACTGCCGTGTCGGTGCTGATAATTCTCTGGTTCACATTCCGCTCGGCGAAGTATTTTATCTTCTGGCAGCCCGATGCAATGCGGTATCTGTGGTATCTATTCTATCTGCCGATGCTGTTTGTGCCCATGCTCGCGCTGCTTATCGCCATATCCCTCGGTAAACCCGACTCCTACCGCCTGCCGAGAGCGACTGCGGCTCTGTGGCTCGTTTCCGGCACGCTGCTTGCGCTCGTGCTGACAAACGATCTGCATCAATTTGTTTTCACCTTTCCTGTAGATGCTGCCGTGTGGTCGGATACGAACCACGGCTACGGCTTCGGATATTTCGCCGTTATAGGCTGGCAGGTGGCCTGCGCGGTGGCAGCGCTTGTCGTTATGATATTCAAATGCCGGATGAAAAACGGCAGGCGGCATCTGTGGCCCGCTATCCCGATAGCGGTGTCGCTGAGCTATCTCGCGCTGAGCTATTCCGGCGTGCAGTGGGTGAAGGCTGCGCTCGGCGATGTCACCGCGTTTCAGAGCTTTATGTATATGCTCTGCTTTGAAGCCTGCATTGCCTGCGGCTATATCCATTCAAACAGTCGCTATGCCGACTTGTTCGCATCTTCCGTCGGCACCTCCGCGGAAATTACAGACAGAAATTTTAATATTCGCTATGCGGCGCTGAACACGGAAGCTATTCCGAAATATGACATGAAAAAGGCTCTGCAAAGCCCCGTGACAAGAAAGAACGGGCTGACAGTTCACGCCATGCCTATAAGCGGCGGCTATGCCGTTTGGACGGAGGATATGTCTGCGCTGCTCGCTGTCAAGGCGGAGTCGGAGAGCCTTGCGGAGGAGCTCGGCGAGAGAAACGATCTTCTGCGATATGAATACAAGCGCGAGGCGAAGCACCGCAAGGTGGAGGAACAGAACCGCCTCTACGATTTGCTGCAGTCGGCGACCCAGCGTCAGATCGACCGCATATCCGAGCTGACCGGGGAATATCAGAAAAAATCAAAATCCGACCCCGAGCGGGCAAAAGTTTTGCTCGCCGAGATTGCTGTGCTGTGCAGTTATATCAAACGCCGCAAGCACCTGACGCTCCTGACCGACCGCGACTACGAAGTATCGGTCGGCGAGCTGGAGCGCGCTTTTTCCGAGTCACTTCAAACGCTGAAATTATTGGATGTGCGCAGCACGCTCTACATAGACCCCGATGTTTCCATGCTCTCCGGCAAAGCTGCCGCGGCGGTGTTTGATTTTTATGAGACTGCTATTGAAACCGACCTTGAAAGCCTGAAAAGCATTCAGGTGAGCCTTGCGGATGTCGGCTATCTTCGTCTGTCGCTGAATGTGCAGTGCGAAGCAAATCTGTCGGCACTTGCCGATAAATCCAGCACTCAATATGAGACGGAGGACGGATATCAGCATATTGTATTCTGTCCGGAGGGAGGTGCCGCAAAATGAGTGCATTTTCTTCCCTCTCCGTTTTTTGGCAGACGGTGATACCGCTCCTGCTTTTCTGCGAGGCGGTTTTGGAGCTGGGACTGTTTTTGTATCAGACAATAAGGAGCAGGATGCCCCTGCGCAGTCTGCCCTGCGCCGTTCACTTTGTGATTCTGTTGACTCTTCTTCTCTCGGTGACCCGGGGTGACCCCTACGAGGGTAAAGACGCGTTTTTGCTCGGCGCGCCGTGGCTGATTTTCGCCGCCGTGATTGTACTTGCAGCGCTGCATTTTGCAATAGCTTTTCCGCGCGAGTATCGCCGCCGCAGAAGCGAGCTTTCGCCGTCCTCGATCAAAGAGGCGACCGACAAGCTCCCTATGGGTATCTGCTTCGCCGACCCGGACGGGCGCATGATCCTGTGCAACAACCGTATGCGCCGCCTGTCGTTTGCGCTGAGCGGTCACGAGCTGCAGATTGCAAAGGATCTGGAGGATGCGTTGGAACGGCCCGATAAAACCGTCGCGGTAAAGGACGGCTGCTATATACTGCCGGATAATACCGTTTGGCAGTTCCGCACGCAGAACATCACCGTTGACGGCAGCAACCGCTGGCAGCAGATGACGGCGCACAATGTCACCGAGCTTTATAACGGCAACCTGCGCCAGATGAAAATCAACGCAGAGCTGAAAGAGGTCAACCGCAAGCTCCGGAAGATGTACGAACGCATGGCGGACGACATCAAAGAGAAAGAGAGCCTTGACCTGAAAATATATATCCATGACACCATCGGCAGAAGTTTGCTCACTATCCGTGATATAATCGGCAGCGGCGAGGATACGGAGAGAAAAATCGAGGCTCTGCAGGAGGCTGTCGGCGTGCTCAAGAGCGACCGCGCCAAACCGCACGGCACGATGGACGAAGTGAAACAGACGGCGGAAACACTCGGCGTTAAAGTGAAAGTGCAGGGATATCTGCCGCCCGATTCCACGGCCGAGGAGCTGACCGTCGCCGTTGCGAGGGAGTGCGTGACAAACTGCATAAAACACGCGGGCGGCACGGAAATATATATCCGCATTGCCGAGCGCAACGGTCTTTATGATATCACCGTGACGAATAACGGCGCCGTGCCCACAGAGCCGATAAAAGAGGGGAGCGGGCTGTCTTCCCTGCGCCGCAGCATAGAAGCGGCGGGCGGCGAGATGTATACCGCATACAAGCCACGCTTTGCGCTGCTGATAACCGTTCCGGGAGAGGAGAACGACCTATGATAAACACCGTGCTTGTAGAGGACGATCTCTATATTCAAAAGCACTTCACCGAGCGTCTGAACGTGGACGGCGAATTCCGGCTCGTCGGCGTTTATCGCGACGCCTTTGAAGCCGAGAAGCACTGCGGCAGCGACATCGGACTTATATTGATGGATGTGCAGACTCAGCATAAGCACTCCGGGCTTGCCGCCGCCGAAAGAATCAAAAAAGCGTTTCCGAATATCAAAATCGTCGTTGTCACTTCGCTCGTCGATCCGGAAGTGCTGGCGAGAGCCAAAACCGGCGCGGCGGACAGTCTATGGTACAAGGATCACGGCACGGCGGAGCTTTTGGATGTGGTGAAACGCACTCTCGCGGGCGAAAGGGTGTTTCCATGTACCTCGCCTGCGGTTGAGATGGAGGGCACTATGTCGGATTCATTTTCGCCCCGCCAGCTCGATATCCTGCGGTGGTATATCCGCGGGCTTACTTATCAGGAGATAGCAGATAAATTCGGAATCTCCAAAAACGGCGTGCGGTGGAACCTCGACGATATGGTGGAAAAAGGCAGGTTTGAAAACCGCGAAGCGCTGGTCGCAACGGCTATTGAAAATAAGCTTATGGTGACTACTTTAAAAGACGAATAATTTAATAAATGAACTGTCGCATTTAGCGCAGACCAAAGAGCAAAAAACGAAGGCCATATTTCACACAATCAATAATGTGGATATGACCTTTGCTTTTTTATTTGCTTATTGCTCTTTTAAGTGCTTTTTGCATCTAAATGCGACAGCCCATGAGCCCCTGCTTGAATAAAATCAGCTCTGTTACTGGCACTTATGCCAGTGACAAAAATTCGACAATCTGTAAAATAGAAAGTGTAGAATTGCCTTTGTATACGGGAAGGACGGTGGCACGGAAAATGAAGAAAATCGTTTTGGATATTCAAAGCAGCATCCACGCGCACAACATGGAGCGGATGCTGATGCAGAAACTGGATGACTATCAGATAATTATCTCCGAATCGCCGGACTCGACCGCCGAATGGTGCAGGATGCACAGACCCGATGTGCTGTTGATGGAGGTGAAGGCGTATGCCCCGTGGATGTTCAATCAGAGAATGGCGATAAGCGAAAAAGTGAAGAACAGCACGCCCGACTGCCGAGTAATTTTATTCGTGGACGACGAAAACGACGAGCCTTTGAACGAAAAAGTGCGCTGCGCGAAGCGCGAGGGGCTTATCGACGCGTTTCTGTTCGGCTCGTTGCCGGAAAATTATTTCGTCTCGGTTATCGACAGCGTGTGAATAAAGCCGAAAATCCGTTATCTCGTTGTTCGCGACGAAAAACGGTGGTTTATAAAACAAAAAATTAATTATTTCAAACGGAATCAAGGAGGAAACAACTATGGCGAATACCTGTGCAATCTGCGGAGCAACCATCAATGTGTTTCAGGCTCAGAAGCTGGCGGACGGAAACTATCTCTGCCGCAAAACCTGCTGAAAGAAGGCGCTGACGAAATATTTTGACTTTGTCGGTGCAACTCTGCCCTCTTTTCAGGCGCATGCCGCTCAGGTGGAAAAGGGCACGAAAATCTGGAACGAGCTCTTTGTCCCGAACCTCAAGGGCAAGAGCATCAAAAAGACCTTCTCTCCCGTCTATGTTGCGCCCGACCTCAGGCTTTTTGTTGTGCGGTAAAAATACATATCTGAGCCTTTTCGCATTCTTCGATCAAAACTACTCCGAGGGGGTAGTGTGCTCGGACGATTTTTTTGATATTATATATGTGCAGTATTTGGGATGTATTTGAAGAAAGGGGAGACAAACCGTGAGAAAACGCGATTTCGGGGGCTTTATGCTCTGCTTTTTGATGAACCTCGTATTCAACCTCGGCTGGTCGGTGCCCGCGTGGATATTGCTTGCCGCCCATTTCATCCTTAAAATTTCCATATGGTGGTTCGCTTCGCTGCTCATAATATGGTTTTTTATCATATTGCTGCGCACTCTGCTCATCAGCTGGGCGGGTGACTGCGCGAGCGTGCGGGATGAGCCGAAAAAGAATCTGAATCCCTATTCCGCCTCGTCGAGCTTCGGCAGGGCGGACAAAAAAGAAGAAACCCGTGAAAAGGAGGCTTGACCCCGCAGTGAAAAGAATGCTGATAACGGCAGCGGTTCTGTTGACGGCGGTTGCCCTTATGCTGTCGGCAGGCTGCGCTAAGGACAAAAAACCGACCCCCGAAACGTCGGACGACACGACCGCAGAAGCGGCGATATCCTCGACCTCTTCCGAAAAAATGACGCTTCCGTCGAATATTTCGGGAACGGAGATAAAGCGCGGCGAGAAGTATGACATACCCTTGGATGAGGCGGTCAAACAGATGCGCGAATGCAGCAAGGGCTTCGCCGAATATGTCGATTCCGGCATGGCGATTTTGGATACGGGCGAGTATATGGAGCAGGACGGAATCCGCTACAATATCTATGCCCTCGGCACAAGCGGCGAAGACAGCTTCGTGCGCGAGATAAATGTGTGCTTTAACCACCTCGACAGGGTGGTATATGAATATGACGCAATTTCCGACCTGTGGACTTTGCTGCCGTGAACGGAGGTTTGAAAATGAAGAAAAGCACTTCGGCAATCCTGTCGGTTCTTCTGGTCCTTGTCCTCGCCCTCACCCTTTTTGCCTGCGGTAAAACGGGCAATACCGATGAGACGACCGGCGACGGGGATATGCAGACTACCGAGGAAGTTATGACGGAGTACGATGTGACGAAGGATGCGTTTGAGCTCTCGCTCTATACCGATTCAAGCTCTGCGTCATACAGGGCTCTCGGCGACCCGGTGCAGATTTTTAAGACCGGGAGCGCGATTTATCCGAACGACAGGATACGCTTTGTCTCGAATGTTGACGGAGTCACCGTCACGCTCGTAAAGCTCAGGTATAACGAAGCCGATAACGAGATGGAGTCGGACGGTATCCTCTTCTCGGTGAAGGTCAAAAAGGGCGAGGTTTATGAGTTCGACGGCAGCCTTGCCGAGACTGTTCCCACCGCCGCCATAGAAGCCGAAAAGGGCGGTATGGCCGCGAGAAAAGTGCTCACCTATGACGGACGCGACGGAAAAACCGATTATGTTTTGAAGAGCGAGCCGCTGCTCTTTGACGAAGCGGTAGGATAAACAGTCAAAAAGGGGAATCACCCCGCGAAATAATATAATAAAATAATATTGCAAAGGAGTTTTATTTATGGGACTTATTAAAGCCGGCGTAGGCGCAGTCGGCGGCGTTCTTGCCGATCAGTGGAAGGAATTTTTCTATTGCGAGGCAATGCCGAAGGAGCTTCTTGTTACCAAAGGACAGAAGCGCGTAAGCGGCAGATCGTCAAACACAAAGGGCAGCGACAACATCATCACAAACGGCTCGGGTATAGCTGTTGCGGACGGACAGTGCATGATGATAGTCGAGCAGGGCAAGGTAGTCGAGTTCTGCGCGGAGCCCGGCGAGTTTACATATGATGCCTCCACGGAGCCCTCGATTTTCTCCGGCTCTCTCGGCGACAGCATTAAAAAGACATTCCAGACCATCGGTAAGCGTTTCACCTACGGCGGCGATACCGGAAAGGATCAGCGTGTCTATTATTTCAACACCAAGGAATTGATGGACAACAAGTTCGGCACTCCGAACCCGATTCCGTTCCGTGTCGTCGATTCGAAAATAGGCCTTGATATCGATGTCGCAGTCCGCTGCTCGGGCGTATATTCCTATAAGATAGACGACCCCATGCTCTTCTATACCAATGTCTGCGGCAATGTCGAGCAGGATTATACCCGCGACGAGATAGACAGCCAGCTCAAGACAGAGTTCATCAGCGCGCTTCAGCCCGCTTTTGCTCAGCTCTCCGACCTTGAGCTTCGCCCCAATCAGATAGTAGCTCACAACACCGAGCTTGAAACCGCTATGAACGCCGCCCTCTCCGCAAAGTGGAGCGAGCTGCGCGGACTCAAGGTCGTCACAATAGCCCTCGGCTCGGTCACTCTCCCCGAAGAGGATGCGGAGCTCATCAAGCAGGCTCAGCGTGCAGCTATCATGCGCGATCCCACCATGGCGGCGGCAACCCTTGTCGGCGCTCAGGCAGACGCCATGAAGACCGCGGCCGGTAACCAGGCAGGCGCAATGACCGGCTTTATGGGCATGGGCATGGCTATGAACGCTGGCGGCGGCATGAACGCCCAGAACCTGTTCGCCATGGGCCAGCAGCAACAGCAGCAGGCTCAGCAGCAGGCGGCGCAGCAGCCGACGGACGGCCCCGATATGGCGCGCTGGAAGTGCTCGTGCGGCAATATGGTGTCCGGTAACTTCTGCCCGAACTGCGGCGGAAAGAAGCCCGCTCCCGAGCCGGCGGCAGGCGCTTGGAATTGTCAGTGCGGCGCTACCGCGACAGGCAAGTTCTGCCCCGAGTGCGGCTCTCCGAAGCCCGCTGACGCAAACGGCTGGACCTGCTCGTGCGGAACCGTCAATAAGGGCAAGTTCTGCCAGAACTGCGGAGCCAAAAAGCCCGAGGGCGCTCCTCTCTACCGCTGCGATAAGTGCGGCTGGGAGCCCGAGGATCCCTCCAATCCTCCGAGGTTCTGCCCTGAGTGCGGCGATATCTTTGACGATAACGATATCAAATAATACAGATACCCCGCCAGATTCATATAGGAGATGATACAGCGGCTGTTTTGCAGGAATACAAGTGCCCCGCATGCGGCGGCGCGCTTGAGTTCGACAGCAAATTGCAAAAAGTTAAGTGCCCCTATTGCGATTCCGAGTATACCATGGAGGAGCTCAAGAGCATCGACGCCGGGCTTGACAAAGAGTCAGCTTCCGACGATGAACAGCAGACTCAAGTCAGGAACGAGTGGACAGAGAATGAGGAGAGCGGGCTGCGCTCCTATGTCTGCCAATCCAACCGCCGCGACAGCCTGCCCGTTCTGCGGCAATCCTGTGGTTATGATGGAGCAGTTCTCCGGTATGCTTAAACCCGATCTTGTCATTCCCTTCAAGCTCGACAAGAATGACGCAAAGGCGGCATTTAAAAAGCATATCAGCGGCAAGCGTCTGCTCCCGATATGACCGACACAAAATTCAGCTGCAAAACACAGGCCTGCGGCGGCAAGCAGGCGTGGGATTATCCGTCCTATGACCATATTTTTATAAAAGGCGGTGCGCGCGCCGATACATTCGCCATGCTTTCATATGACTGCCTCGCAGAGATGTCGGATCACTATCCGATATTCGCCGATATTGCGCTGTGATAACAGATACATATTCTCCCGGAGCCTCGCCGTTTCGGGAGATTTTTATTTTTCTCGCCGACTTTCGTCAAATATACCGCCGTTTCTTGACAAGTGTCCGATCGGAGTGTAAAATTTAAGTTAAGTAAGGCTAACTTTTCCGGGAGGATAATATGACGCTAAATGAACTGAAAGTAGGAGAGAGTGCCGTCATAACCGCCGTCGGCGGCGAGGGCGCTCTCAGATGCAGATTGCTCGATATGGGACTCATCCCGCATACACGCGTGACGCTTCAGAAGGTCGCGCCGATGGGCGATCCGATAGAAATAAGAGTGCGTGGCTATGAGCTGACGCTCCGCGTTGACGACGCGAAAAAAATAGAAGTCAGAACCGGGGAGGATAAAAAATGATATTCGCTCTCGTCGGTAATCAGAACTGCGGAAAAACAACGCTCTTCAACGCTCTGACAGGCTCGAATCAGCATGTCGGCAACTTCCCCGGGGTCACGGTCGATCAGAAGATGGGCGCGATAAAAGGCGCAAAAGACAGCTCCGTCGTCGACCTGCCCGGCATATACTCTCTGCGTCCGTATACGCAGGAGGAAATAGTTTCGCGCGACTTCATTCTCAATCAGAAGCCCGACGGCATCATCAACATAGTCGATGCCACGAATATAGAGCGAAATTTATATCTCACTCTGCAATTGCTCGAGCTGCGCGTGCCGATGGTGCTCGCGCTCAATATGATGGACGAGGTGCGCTCGAACGGCGGCACAATAGATGTCAAGAAGATGAGCGACGCGCTCGGTATTCCCGTTGTGCCGATAAGTGCGGCAAAGGGCGAGGGTGTGTCCGAGCTTGTCGATCAGGCTCTGCAGGTTGCAAAGAGCAAAACCCTGCCGAAGGTCTGGGACTTCTGCTCCGACGGATCGCCTGTCCACCGCTGTATTCACGCTATCGTGCATCTTATCGAAGACCACTCCTCGCGCCTTGACCTGCCGTGCCGCTTCTGCGCGACAAAGCTCATTGAGGGCGGCGACGATATGGCGGACAAGCTCGAACTCGACAGCAACGAGCGCGATCTGCTCGACCACTGCATAGTCGAGATGGAGAACGATACCGGGCTTGACAGAAACGCCGCGCTCGCCGAAATGCGCTACGAATTCATAGAAAAAGTAGTCGAGAGCTCGGTCGTCAAATGCCACGAGAGCAAGGAACTCCGACTGGCTGAGCATCGGAATAGATAAACTCACGGGACTCGTCGATTCGGGACTGACTGCCTATGGAATCAACCCCGTTATACATAGCCTTATCATCGACGGAATCTTCGCGGGCGTTGGCAGCGTTCTCTCGTTCCTGCCGATAATAGTGACTCTTTTCTTCTTCCTGTCCATACTTGAGGACACGGGCTATATGGCGCGAATCGCCTTTGTTATGGACAGACCGCTGAGAAAAATCGGTCTCTCCGGGCGCAGCTTCGTTCCCATGCTCATCGGCTTCGGATGCTCCGTCCCGGCGATAATGGCGACCCGCACCGTCTCGTCCGACCGCGACCGCAAGATGACGATAATGCTGACCCCGTATATGAGCTGTTCGGCAAAAATACCGATATATTCGGTCTTCGCGGCGGCGTTTTTCCCGGGACACGGCGCGCTCGTCATGATATGCCTGTATTTCTCGGGCATCGTGCTCAGCGTCCTGCTTGCGCTGATACTCAAGAATACTGCGTTCCGCGGCAATCCAGTACCGTTTGTCATGGAGCTGCCGAACTACCGTATTCCGTCGCCCAAGAGCGTCGCGCTCCTGCTGTGGGAAAAGGCGAAAGATTTCCTTCAGCGCGCGTTCACTGTCATATTTGTCGCAACGATTATCATATGGTTCCTTCAGAGCTTCGACACGCGCATAAACCCCGTTGAGGACAGCGCGAACAGTATGCTCGCCGCTATAGGCAGATTTATCGCGCCGATATTCAAGCCCCTCGGCTTCGCCGATTGGCGCGTCGCAACTGCGCTTATCTCCGGCTTCACCGCCAAAGAAGCGGTTGTCTCCACAATGTCCGTCCTGCTCAACACAAGCGTATCGACCCTCGGCGGCGCGCTCTCCGCTATGTTCACCCCGCTGACCGCCGCGAGCTTCCTCGCGTTCACTCTGCTCTATACGCCCTGCGTCGCCGCAGTTGCAACCATAAAGCGCGAGATGAACTCGACCCTTGCAACGATAGGCATAGTTATTCTGCAGTGCGTTGTCGCGTGGCTCGTCGCGTTCGGCGTTTATCAGATAGGGAGCCTGATAGCATGAAACCCGTTGATTTTGTTATAATAGCCGTTATCGCTCTGCTCGTTGTGCTTGCGATTATTTCAATACGCAGGCAGAAAAAGCGCGGCGGATGCTGCGGCTGCTCGGGCTGCAGCGGATGCTGCTCGCAGTGCGAAAAAAGTAAAGATAAATAACACAGAGCCGGTATTGCAATGATACCGGCTCTGTATTTTTCTTACTTTCTCCTTGCGAGTACTCCCGACAGAACACATTCGGCGGCGAGCGTGACTGTTATCAGGCAGCCCGTGACGGAGAAATTATTTATATTATATAACAGCTGCATGGGCGAAATAGCGGCCGCCGCCAGA
>OMCT01002040.1_pt1 | contig 10831 bp, 8 predicted proteins | sample 1674301 | NCBI WGS metagenome assembly OMCT01 (sample SAMEA103958158, study PRJEB25191) | human gut metagenome
TTATTAAAGCAGTATCTTCAAAAGCAGGCATAGGGCAAGCACTGGACTATGTGACGAAAGAGGAAAAGACGGAAGATAAGCTTGTCAGTGGTCTGCACTGTGAACCAGATACAGTTAAGGACGAAATGCAAGCCACCAAGGAGCTGTGGGGCAAGACTGGTGGCAGAACCTATAAGCACTTCGTACAGAGCTACCATGAGGACGAGCATATCACACCAGAGCAAGCCCATAGGAACGCTGTGGAGCTTGCAAAGAACACAGAAGCATGGAAAGGGCATGAAGTTCTTATTGCCACTCACATAGACAGAGGACACATTCACAGCCACTTTATCGTAAACAGCGTGAATTATGAGAATGGTCACAAGTTGCAGTGGAGCAAAGCGGATCTGCAGAACCTGAAAGACCGGTGCAATGAGCAGAGCCGGCAACAAGGGCTTCATGTTCCGGAAAAGGGAAAGACATTCTCCGGAGAAGAAAGAGAAGAAACTGTTGCGTGGAATAAAGAGACATACAACCTCTTGAAGCAAGCCGAGAAAGGCGAGGTAAAGAGCTATGTGCAAGATATAGCATTGTCTGTTATGGACTGCCGAGAGACAGCCACAAGCCGAGAGGACTTCATAGACCAGATGAAATCAAGGGGCTATGGTGTGGACTGGCAAGACAGCCATAAATACATCACATTCACAGACCTTGAAAGGCAGAGCCAAGGGGAAAAACAATGTAAAGTCCGCAACAATAAACTGGAAAAGTATTATGCGGTGGACTTTGGAAAGGAGAGTTTAGAGCATGGGTTTGAAATCAATGCACGCAGAGAAGCAGAGCGAACAGCCACAACAGAGCGTGCAAGACAACAGCTTGATAGAACAGCAGTCGCAGAGAATAGCGGAGCTGATGAAAGGGCAAGAGCAAGACAGCTACTTGATAGAACAGCAGTCGCAGAAGATAGCAGAACTGGAAAGACATATCAGCCAGATAACACAGCAGTCACAGAAGAAAGACTCACAAATCTTAGAAGCTATCAGCCAAGCCGAGGAATGGAAAGCCAGGGCAGACCAGGAACAGACCAGGGCGAAAGACCAGGAACGGAAGCTACTGGAAGAACAACTGAACCTCAAAAAGACCTTGCGGAAGAAAGACTTGCAAGCCTCCGAAGCCATAAGCCAAGCGGAAGAATGGAAGAACCGAGCCGAGAAATCGGAGATACAGATACAGAAGCTCTTATCAGAGAAGCAAGAGCTGGTATCAACAGTAGCCGAACAAGGGAAGAGAATAGCGGAGCAGACCGAGCAAATAGAGAAGCTGAACGAAGCAGACAACGTGCTGAAGCTCAACGCAGAGCTGAAGAAGCAAAACGAGAAGCTGAAGCAAGACAAGCTCAACGCAGAGCAAGAAGCCGAAGCTACGGTATCGAGCGTTAAAAGGGAATATGAAGCCAAGGGCAGAGAGCTTGACCGCAGAATCGGAGAAGCTGCCAAGCAGTCGGCAAGCCTTAAATCCGAAAGGCAGAGCATAAGCGAAGATATAGAGCAGAGAGCAACAGCGAAGTATCTGGACCAGAAGAAAGAGCTTGACAGGAAGTTCAAAGCCCAGACAGCGAGCTATGACAGCTTTCTGTTAGGTCTGCTACTGTATGGAGTGCTTACCACAGTATTCACAGCAGTACGTTCAGAAGCCTTTGTAAGCGATTTTAAGACCTTTTTCATGGTTATATGGCAGTTCATTGTGAATGCGTTCCAGTTGCTTCTTAAAGGCGGTCAGTGGGCTTCACAACTGGGAGATAAGATACCACAGCCAGTAGTGGCTACCATAGTGCATTATCTTCTTTTAATCGTCTTTGTGGGCGGTATTGCTATCGGTGTGGGCTTTCTTATCTTCCTTGGAGCAAGCAAGGTGTTTGAGTTCTACACAGAGGACTATGCGGACACCATGAGCCTTGCCGTATTCCTCATAAGCCTTGCGGTATCGGTGTACTTTGCAGAGCCTATAAGGGCGGTAATCCCTATCAATCTTCTTTTACTGCTGATACTGGTACATATCGTTTATGTGCTGATAAGGTGGTATGTAAAAGGGTGTATGAGGTCAAGGGGGTACTATTAGACAATGGAAAAGGTAAAAGAAACTTCATTGATAATATAAGCCCCCTATAGGTGTTTTTAGGGGTGGGGAAAGGGAGAGAAAACCAGCCCTTTTTTAAGAGGTCAAAAATGTGCAATAAACTGTATTGATAATATAAGCCCCCTATAGGTGTTTTGGAGGGGAGAAAAAGGTGGTGGGAATATGGCAAAAAAACCGACTGAAAAGCAGTTGTATAAGCTGAAAAATGAATGGCTGGGGCAGTTCTTTGAGGAAGTGAAGCCCAAGGATTTTTACAGGGCTGTGTTCCCAGAGGGTAGTTTTGAGAGAGAGGGACACCCAGAAGATGAGAAGTGCAACGGAGTTCTCACTGTGATAGAGGGGGAAAAGGCGAGGAACTATATTGTCTTTGATGAGCTGAACATGGTTGATGAGGTCAAGGGGGCAGAGTTCGCTATCATGTCCCCAGTCGGCTATTCTGGACGCAACAGAACAGCAAAAAACGCAAGGTGGTTGTATGGGATAGCTGTTGACCTTGATGGAGTAGAAATGGAGCAGTTAAGAGATGTGTTCCACCAGATGAAGCACGATTTTCTGCCACAATGTACCTACTGTGTGAATAGCGGTCATGGACTGCATTTGTATTATCTCTTTGAGAAGCCAGTACCGCTATACAGACATCTGCAAGACCAGTTAAGGGAGTTCAAGTATGAGTTAATCAGAAAGATATGGAACAGGTACACAAGCACCTATACAGAGCGTGAGCAAGTGCAGTATCAAGGTATCTTCCAAGGCTTCCGTATGGTCGGCACCCAGTCGAAACTTGGAAAGCGGTATCCAGTGACAGCTTTTGAAACTGGGGAGCGTGTTACAGTAGAGTATCTGAACGACTTTCTTATGGACGATAGCAAGGCTGTGACAGATTTCAAGTATAAGTCTGATTTGAGCCTTACCGAAGCTAAGAAGAAGTACCCAGAATGGTATGAAAAGAGGATTGTTAGGGGCGAGAAAAAGGGCAGGTGGCATATCAAGAGGGATTTGTATGACTGGTGGCTTAGGAAGATACAGAGCGGAGCGGTGTCAGTTGGGCATAGATACTGGTGTTTGTCTGTGCTTGCATCCTATGGTATTAAGTGCGATATTCCAGAAGATGAGGTATTGACGGATGCTCTGGAGCTGTTACCAATGTTTGATGATATCAGTGATGATGAACATAACCGCTTTACCAAGCGTGATGTACTGGACGCAATGAATATGTATCAAGAAAACTATGTCACATACAGCAGAGCCGAGGTTGAGCGTGTCAGCGGTATATCAGTACCGCCAAACAAAAGGAACGGAAGAAAGCAAGAGCAACACATAAAGATTATGAATGCTATTCGTGATATTGAACACCCAGACGGAGAATGGAGAAATAAAGAGGGCAGACCAAAGGGAAGCAGTCAGCAGAAAAAACTGGTCGAGGAATGGCAGAAAAGCCACCCAGACGGAAAGAAAGCCGACTGTATTCGTGATACTGGATTGTCGAAGCCGACAGTGTATCGTTGGTGGAGCGTGGGCGAAGCCCTCTAAGGCATTTCCCCTTAATTACCCAAGAGCCATAAGAAAAAGAGTGTCAAGGGCAGTCGGAACGACTGTACAGTTTACCCTTGATACTCTTTTTTGTTGGCTACAATGTCCGAGGGGAAAATGCTAGTCCGTCCGTTCCGTTACTCCCTCATGGGTTCGATTGTCCATTCCAAAATGAGAAAGTAAAGGGTTGTCTGCGACAATTTTTTTCTATGCTGCCATTCGCTGATCCGCAAGCGGAAGCTCATGGAAGCACAGAAAAAAACAAGCCCTTGACTTTCTCATTTTTCCATTCCCAAAGTCACCCAAGAGGAAGTAAGCTCCACTGTATTTCTGGCGAAATCCACGCACGAATATATCCGCTTGACAGGTGGCTATCACTATGCTATATTATGTGTAGCGGATATATTGCAAGTTTCCTAAAGTGATAGCCTAACGGCTACACTTTAGAACTTGTGAGGGTGGCAAAGCCCCCCTTCAATCCCCCTTTGAGTGACCGCAGATATGCGGTAAATTGTTGAGTGATAGCCAAGAAGAAAGCGAGGTAAAAGCATGAGTTGGGGCGAGGAACAGCAGAAAGAAATTGAAACAATCAGAGAGAGAAAAATCACAGTGAAATTGTCGGACGCAGATTGTGACCGACTGGCAAGAAAGTGTGGGGAGCATGGTCTGACTATCGGAGAGCTGATAGAGAATTTTGTCGGAGATTTGGTGGGCGGTACTTACTCCAATGGAAGTGATGAAAGAGATTATGCTGACCAGTGGTTCGAGCGTTGTTGGTTCGGAATGTTCCCAGAGCCTACACTGCTGAATCACTTATTGAATTTGGGTTATGAACCAGAGCATTATCTGGATATGTTGGAAAACGTAGAGACAATAAAATCCGACATTGAAATCACTAAACAGAACATAGCAGAGCCAAGTGATGAATGGAAAGACATTGTGTACCACAAGTACAATGATGATAGAACAAGCTATGAGTGTGTGCCTTGTTACAATAGTGTTGATGAATATATAGCAAGTGAAAAAGAAGATTTAGAAAGCTATAAGGCAGACTTAGAAGAAGCACTGGAAGAACTGAAAGACATGAGAGAGGACTGGAAGCCAGAGAAAGAGCCGAACATGGACGAGGAAATCGAACTCATTAAGAAGTGGGTAAAGGAAAGAGAGGACTTCATCAATGAATAGGACAAGACCGAAGCAGATAGTTATAAGAGTGTCAGAGGAAGAACTTGCACAGATAAAAGAAAAAGTAGAGCAGTCTGGAAAGAGCCAACAGCAATATATCATTGAAGCCCTCACACAGTCGAACATTGTCAATCTGGACGGACTGAAAGAGATATATCCAGAGCTGAAAAGGCAAGGCAACAATCTGAACCAGATAGCAAAGAAGCTGAATGAAAACGGATATGTGGACTATAAGCAAGAGCTTCCTAACACCATGAAAGAGGTGAGAGAAGTATGGCAGTTATTAAAGCAGTATCTTCAAAAGCAGGCATAGGGCAAGCACTGGACTATGTGACAAAAGAGGAAAAGACAGAGGATAAGCTTGTCAGCGGTCTGCACTGTGAACCAGATACAGTAAAGGACGAAATGCAAGCCACCAAGGAACTATGGGAGAAAACCGGGGGAAGGACATACAAGCACTTTGTCCAGAGCTACCATAAGGACGAGAAAATCACGCCGGAGCAGGCACACAGGAACGCCTTACAGCTTGCAGAGAATACGTCGGCATGGAAAGGGTTTGAGGTGCTTGTGGCTACCCATAAGGACAAAAAACATATCCATACGCACTTTATCGTCAATTCCGTCAATTTTGAGGACGGGCACAAGCTGCAGTGGAGCAGCGCCGACCTGCAGGAGCTGAAGGAGCGGTGCAACGCACAGAGCAGGGAGCAGGGGCTACACGTCTCAGAAAAGGGAAAGACCTTTGAAGGAGCGGAACGTGAGGAAACAGTGGCATGGAAAAAAGAGACGTACCAGCTTCTGAAGCAGGCGGAGCAGGGGAAAGTGAAAAGCTATGTCCAGGACATTGCCCTGGCAGTCCTGGACTGTAAGGAAACAGCGACCAGCCGGGAAAGCTTTATTCGGCTGATGAATGAAAGAGGGTACGGAGTGGACTGGCAGGACAGCCACAAATACATCACATATACCGACTTAGCAAGGAAGCAGGCAGGAGAAAAGGCTTGCAAAATTCGTAATAATAAGCTGGAAAAATACTACAACATGGGTTTTGGAAAGGAGGAACTGGAGCATGAGTTTGAGAGAAATGCACGAACAGCAGAAGTCAGAGCAGGCAAGTCCGAGAGAACGGATCCAAGAACTGAACCGTCAGAGCCGGACAGAGCTGGAGAACAGCCTGCTGAAGGAAGCCTTAGCTTTGTCGAGCGAGAGCTGCGAGGAATTGATGAAGCAGTCAAATCAAGGACAAGCAAGGGCAGAGCAGAACAGGCAGAGAGACGCCGAGCTGAGCAGGCAGCTCATCAGCGAGCTGAAGAAGCAAGTCGAGCAGTTAGAGAACAGCAACGAACTACTTCAGAACGCCATATCAGCCGGAATTGGGAGCCTGAGAGATGAGGTCAGAGAAAGTACCGTCCAAGAGGTAAAAAAGGCGTTACAGGCGAATATAGAGGCGGTACAGAAGGCAACAAAAGCTCTTGAAAAGCAGTCTGATACGCTTACAAGCGTAATGAAGCAGAAAGTCCGGGAGCTGGAGGAAAGCAAAAACAGCTTTTTCAGATATGAGGGCTTGAAGATATACCTGTTTTGGGGCGGTATGGTCTGTAATATTGGGACGTTTTTGATAGTGTTATATTATTTATTTGTCAAGTAAAGTTTTATAAAAATGTTATATATAATTAATGTTTTTTTGTTGAAAATATAGTATAGTAAAACAAAAAGGAGGGGATGCCAATGTACTTGTTGCTTTAGATGCTATAAAAATACATTGACATAGGAGGAAAATTAATGAGAAATATTCGCAGATCTGTAGCGTTAGCTTTGGCAGCAATAATGATGATGGCTATGAATATGGTTAGTTTTGCAGCAGATACAGCTCCTGCTGAAACCGAGGCGGTAGAATCGGTGACTCGTTCAACTAATGGAGAATCTGTTTTGCTGGATAAAGTATATTTTGCGTGTGATGGAAAAAACACAATTTCTTCTCGAGAACCTATTCCTGCTACAGCTTTAGATATTGAAAATAGAATTTTAGGAAGTATGGAGTATTTTTATGATGGTTTAGATTCATCTGGAAGACCGCAGTACACAGTTAAGGCATCTATGACGTCTAATCCATTAAAATTAAAATCCAGTAAACTTGTAACAAGAGCTGAAGGAGTAAATAGTTGGCATACAAATGAAGAAGATCATAATGGGTATACAGGAACTAATTCTCGAAGCTATGTATATACGACTCCGAATCCACCATCAAATCCATATTGTGAAGCAATATTAACCGCAACTGATGAGAAAGGTGACGAATACGCAGTATGGAAAGGAACTCTTCGTGATGCTAAGTAGAAAATACTGAAATATTGGTAAGAGTAGTGATGAAAATAAGAGGGAGTGAAGTGAGGATGAGATATTCTTAATTCACTCCCTTTTTTTAGAGGTCAAAAAGGTGCAATAAATTCATTGATAAGATAAGCGATAAGGGCGAGAGGGAGTGAGGTGTAGATATTGACACCAAAAAGGCACTCCCTTATACTTGATGGAAAAAGGTAAAATACTTCATTGATAAGATAAGCGGTGAAGGCGAGAGGGAGTGAGGTGTAAAAGACTATGGCAAAATACACCAAAAGGAGAGATAAAAGAGGGTATGAGTGGAAGTTTGCTTATTGGGAGAAAGAAGCTCTTATGTTGGAGAGGGGATATCCGGAAGTAAGTCCTTATGATTTTTATCGGGAGTTGTTTCCGGCTGGTAGTCTTCAGCAAGAGCCGGAAGACGGAAAAGGTAATATTATAGCGACACAGATTAGACCCTCTGGTAAAGGCAGAACCCGACAATGGGTGATTGGTGACAGCTTGGATTTGTTGGATAAAGTTATAGGGGATACGTATGGCATGATACCACCTATTAGTTTTTACGGAAAAACACACTCGAAGGAGATGGCTCATGAGTTGTTTGCGGTGGCAATTGACGTGGATTATGTCGGTAAGCAACAGTTGAAGAATTTGTTGAAGCAGTTTGGGAATGGTGTGCAGCTTCGTCCGACTTATCTTGTCAGCTCCGGCAAGGGGGTACATCTTTACTATTTCTTGCAGGAGACGGTTCAGTTGTATCGAAACAGGGAAGAAGTGCTTGCGAAGCTGAAAGAAGCCTTTATCCGGCGGCTATGGAATGATACCAGCTCTATCCGTCCGGACAGCCCGGATATAACTGGAATTTATCAAGCGCAATGCCGAAACATCCGGCATATCCGTCCTGCCCGTTTCCTACTTCATTGTCGAATTGCCACGGATAGTAACCGCCGCCAATCGGAGCAACTCTGTACTGCGCTTTTTGATAACCATATTTTGCAACAATATCCGCCGGAGTATCATAATATACCTCTACGGCATCGATCACAGCTCCCGGATATCCAGCATAGCCGTTGTTTGCGTCAGACCAGTTACATCCGGTTACGTAAGGTAACCATCCCTTGCCCTTTACATGCACGCGGTATTTTACAGTACCTTTATTAACCTTTATCGCGATACCGGTGATTGTACGACCCGGAAGTCCTGCAAAATCAGACAGGTTATTCACAAAGGGCAGGATTGTTCCGTCGGTCAACATAACGCCATAAGTAAACACAATGCCGGGATCACCGGATGCTGCACTGCTTCCGCCTCCACTGACAACCGGAGCATCCGGCAACTTGTCCATTCCCATATACTCACGGATTTTATTAATAAAATATGTTTTACAGCCAGATGTGCCCCCATGAATCTCTACAGATCTGTGCGGGCACGCTGTCGCGAATACCTCCTTGTGCAGCCGGATTGTATTCGTGTTTGGAACGATACCGTACTGCTTACACTTCTGCGCTGCCAGCTTCAACGCATTCTCTTCATTTTTCTTAAAGATTTCCAAATCCCCCATACTCTGACAGACCTCGATCGAATAATAGTTCCGGTTTCCGTCTGTCTGCCCGCAGTGCCATGCTGCGTAGGCATCATCTTCCGCATACAAGATCCCGTCACTAGCTACATAAGCGTGAGCAAATCCGTTTTCTAACGGATGCGTTTGCAGCCATTTTCTGTAAAACGCTGCATTTGCATTTTGTGATCCTGCATCGTTGTGAATAAAAATTCCTCTCGGATTTCCACCTCTAAGTCCTGCTACTCCTCTACAAATACTCATGTTCTTCTCCTTTCTTCCGGCATTTGCACCGGCGCAAAAGAGGGCGATCACTCGCCCTCTGAATCTCCATCTTTATTTACGACCTTGTCTGCAACCTCTAAACCTTTAATCAATATAATCGGCACGTTAAATCCAGCTTCTACGAAATTTTCCAAAATCGAGCGAATCTCATTTATAAGCAAGCTGGCCAGTACGAACCATCCAAGCAATGTAGTGATCCCTAAATCTACACCGATCGCCTTACCGATCTCGATAAAGATTGCCGATGCCCCAAACGCAACCATAATCATAAGCCAGTACCCCAACTTCTTAAGGACGCCTTTCCAGCCTCTGACAGAGTTTTCTTTGTTGGCCATCTTGCTCTTCATCCACCCGGTTATCCAGTCTGCTACATTAAGTAGCAAAAAGGCTGCAAATAAGATCCAGTGCTCTCCTAATATGTAGGACAACACCGCCACAATCGCTCCTGCAATCGCATTGTATCCGTCAATAATTGCTTCTGCATAATTCATTTTCATATTCCTCACTTTCCTTTCTCGTTATGCAACTTCTTTCCAGAGACTCTCGGATCCAACTGCACCCGGTTCCCACACATTGCTGTCTACAAGAGACTCCCACGTTTTCCCTTTATGTGTTACCCTATCACCTTTTTTGTATGGGTTTGTGCTGTTTGGCTGCTCCCACGGCAATACTTTTCCAGTCGGATCTGTAAGCACCTTAGCATATAAACTTGAGGCGGTGTCCGGCGCCCAGTCCGCTTGAGATGTATGGTTTTGGAGTACCTTATATAGCGCATCTTGGTAAGTAATATACTTTCCAGTCTTGTAGGCTACTCCATCGCCGCTCCATAAATCGTACAGATCTGCTACCTTAAGAGCCTGCTCATCATCTGTAATTTTCTCTGCAGATATTTTAGCCATCGCAAAGACAGACGCATACGTTCCCGGTGCTCCACCGTTGCCACCGTTTTCCTTCAGTGCTTCTATGTCCTGCTTCGCTGTTTCCAACTTAATCCCCATGTCATCCAATCGCTCCTCTGTTGACAGACCGGCTTTATTATTTACAACTCCATAAATTCCACCCGGATATATCTCAGTATGATCGTATCCCGTGTAATTTTCCAAGGTATCTATGATCTGCCCACGTTCTGTGACGTTCATCACCTTTGTTTTTGTTGCATCCTCAAAGATTTCTTTCAGCTTTTCCGGCGCAATTCCGATTGTCAAGAATCGCACCGCACCACCGATTTTTTCATATGACTGTATCGGCATATCAGTTGCATCATTAAAAATAAGTTTCATGTTATCATTCCTTTCTAAAAGATCTGTTTTCTGACTCCGATTGGAATACGCAATAGGAAAGATGCGTTACAATTAAATACACCAAAAAGTAATTAATTATCAAGCACACTCCCACTCAGCGTCGATAAAAAGGTAATTATTTGTAGCTTTTGGGATGCAGACAAACAGATTACCGTTTTCCTTCGCTAAAGATGTACAAGCGACTGGGTTTTTATACGTTCCGTCTGATGCCACTACATTTACAACAGTGTCATTTAATGGGCGATACTGTGGCGGTATCGAAAAAACATTGTCGTACACGTTGTTTGCAACTATTGTGGCAGTTGTATAGATTTCTATGTTTAGATGCACCGTTTTACCGATTTTATACGAGTTGCTTGCTATGGCTTTCCACACTTCTGCTCTTACGCCCAGATCCGTGGGCGTGAGCGTCTTTTTATCATGGTGAGCCTGTAATTGTAACAAATATGTATTTAACATAGGGATTGTCGGGACGCTCTCGAACATTTTTTCTACTTTTGTGATGCTTAACCCTTTAATT
>OMCT01002047.1_pt1 | contig 10814 bp, 6 predicted proteins | sample 1674301 | NCBI WGS metagenome assembly OMCT01 (sample SAMEA103958158, study PRJEB25191) | human gut metagenome
GCCGTCGATGCGGTTCCCGGTCTGGTAGCCCAGCGTCGAGAGGGCGTCTTGGAGGATCATGACGTAGCAGCCCCGGCTGCCCCGGCGGAGGGTGGGGTAGCCTGCCGTGGTGCCGCTGCAGGCAGGCGTGCCGTAGCGCCGGTCGAAGTGGACCCATGTGGGGGTCTGGCTCAGAGGCTCGACATAGCCCCACGCCCCGGTGGAGCGGGCGGCGTTGTAGATGGCGGTGCGCTGGGTCTGGCTGAGACTCTGCCCCACGTCGAAGGCCACGCCGGCATAGTGTTGGCTGCGGGTGCCGTGGCCTCCCTCCCAGATGCGGCGGAAGGCGTATCCCACCGGAATACCCCTGCCGTATTTGCGGCGGGTGAGGTTCCACGCTTCCATTGCCGCGATGGTCGTCCAGAGCACCGGGCTGTTCGATTTGCCCCGGAACTCCCGCACGGTCAGAGTCCTGCCGGTGCTGTAGGGCATGGGGTCGTTCTCGCGCAGGTTCGAATAGGTGTAGACTTTGTTCTCGTAGGCGTCATAGACCAGTAAGCGTGCCATCTCTCATCCCTCCTCGGTGCAGTTGTCGCAGGCAGTATGGCTCTGGGCGCGGAGTGCGGCCCAGGTGGGCCGGTCCACGACGCCGTTTGGCTCAAGGCCCGCCCGCTGCTGCGTCTCCTTCACAGCGGCGGTGTCCTCCGGGCCGAAGACAGCGTTGTCGGCGACGTAGTCCTCCTCGCAGTAGAGCTGGGAGTGGTCATTGAGCCAGCCCTCGATGAGGCTGACGTCAGGCCCTGCGCTGCCCTCCTTCATGGCCCGGTCCGGGTAGTCCGGCCCCTGCTCGGGATGCCGGTCGGGGTTGGGGGTGAAGGCCGCTAGCTGTAAGCTCAGGGCTTCCACTGATGTCCACGTTTCGGCGTCTGCCACGCCGGTGGCGGGCAGGCCCAGAAGCTCCTGCGCGCTGGCGGTGGCGTCCGCGGTCTCCTGTGTGTACTGGCTGGAAAGCGCGGGGGACGCTACACTGTCGTAGTAGTAGGCGATGCGCTGCAAAAGCAGGGTGTAGTAGAGCACGGCGCTGCTGTCGGTGCCGACGGTAAGCGGCGTGCCGGGGTAAGGGAGACGCTTGAGGGTGACCACCGGCCCGGACGAGCGGAGGGCCGACGCTTTGCCGTAGAGCGAATCCCATGTCTTCCGGCCCACGATGCCGTCCACCGTCAGCCCGGCGAACCGCTGGTAGGCCCGCACGGCGGCCTCGGTGGCCGCGCCGAAACGGCCATCGATGGAGACAGAGGGGATGCTGCTCTGGTAGGCGCTCATGAGGTAGAGGTAGAATTGCAGCTCCCGGACGGCGGTGCCGGTGGAGCCATTGCGCAGCACGCCCGGGTACTCGCCGGGCCGCAGGCTGGGCGAAAGCAGGCGGTTGGCGATGTCGTTGTAGACTTCGTAGAGCTTGTTCCATGTCGTCCGGCCCACGACGCCGTCGCTGGTGAGGCCGAAGTAGGTCTGGAACCGCCGCACGGCCGCTGCGGTAGACGAGCCGAAGATGCCGTCCACGGTGACATTGTTGAGACTGGAATAGACCGTTCGTGCGATCTTCAGCCAGAACTGTACCAGCCGGACGTTCTGGCCGCTGCTGCCCTGGCGCAGGGCGGTGCCGGGGTAGGCGTTGGGGGTGCCGTTGTCGGACTGGATGCTGCGGAACTGGTCGTACAGCTCGGTCCATGTGGTGAGGCCTACGATGCCGTCCACCGTCAGGCCGTAGAGCCGCTGGAACGCCCGGACAGCCGCCGCTGTGCCGCTGCCGTAGACGCCGTCCACCGTGACAGAGGGGATGCTGCTCTCATACTGAGCCAGCGTACTCAGCCAGAACTGCACCTGCTCTACCTCGCTGCCGGTGGAGCCCTGTTTGAGGACGCTGCTGCCGAAGTTCCATGAGCTGTCCGGGAGGGTACCGCTGAATGTCTCGCCTTCGCTGGTCAGCTCGGCGAGGTCCTTCACCGAGACATAGATATAGCTGATCTTATACCAGGTGCTGCGGCCCACCACGCCGTCGGCAGTGAGGTTGAACTGCTTCTGGAACTTTTTGACCGTCTCGGTCATCTTGCGGCCGAAGATGCCGTCCACCGTCAGCAGGCCGAGGAAGGGATAGTCTTTGGTGATGCGGTTGAGCTGCCGCTGCAGGGTGAACACCGCCGCTCCGGTGCTGCCCTGCCGCAGAGGGCTTCCGGGGTAGCTCTGGGGGATGGACTGGATGTTGTTGGTGCGGATGATCTCGATGTTGCTGCCGTAGTAGTATTTGAGGATGCTCAGTGCGCTGCGGCCCTGATTGGCCAGCGTGACCGTCCCCCACTGCTTGAGGCCGGGGCAGGTGACGGATTTTCCGTCGCAGTACTCGGCGTAGTAGGGGTTCACGGTGCCGGTCTTGCGGATATAGGTGTTGAAGATGTCGTCCGTCAGCCGTACCATGACGTCGAACACCGTCCGGCCATGGACGTAGTATTGGTCGTAGCTGGTGGAGTTGGTGATGTTGAAACTGTAGCCCTTGCTGGGGTACCACTCGGTGTAGATACGGTTGAGAGCCAGCGAGATCTGGCAGTGGATGTTGGCCCGCAGGGCCTGCTCGGGCCACGGGGAGCAAAATAACCCAACTGGCCAAAGCTGCCGCGGAAACCGCCCCTGCAAAGGTCGTCCGTGTCGGCTCGTTTGAGGACACCTTCAACTATGTCAACGAGAAGGGTGCAAGAAAGGGCGGCAGCACATAAGAATACTGGCAGCCCGCCTCACCCTGTGCGTTGAGACAAAAAGCTGCATCGACTGGCGCAAAGAAATCGGACGCGCTGCTTTTATGAATCAATATATGAAATTTTATTGAAAATCCATCATGGCGGTGGTAAAATAATCCTATAGTTCTGTCATGCTGTACCTATGCCCTTTTGTGGTATTCGGGAGTGCAGAACGGCAGCTGCCCAAGAGTTGTGAGGAGAACAATTTAATGAACAAAAGAACATTGCACCGCCTGTTTTCCGTGCTTATGGCACTGGTGATGGCGGTCTCCCTGCTGACCGGCTGCGGAACAAAAACCGCCGAAAATGTGGAAAAGCAGGAGGATGCTCAGACCATTCAGGTGTATCTGTGGAGTACCAGCCTGTACGAAACCTATGCGCCCTATATCCAGTCCCAGCTGCCGGATGTAAATATTGAATTCATCGTGGGCAACAACGATTTGGATTTTTACAAGTTTTTGCAGGAGAACGGCGGTCTGCCGGATATCATCACCTGCTGCCGCTTCTCGCTGCACGATGCGGCACCGTTGAAGGACAGCCTGATGAACCTTGCCATGACCAACGAGGCGGGCGCTGTGTACAACACCTACCTCAACAGCTTCAAAAACGAGGACGGCAGCGTGAACTGGCTGCCGGTCTGCGCCGATGCCCACGGCTTTGTGGTCAACCGTAGCCTTTTTGAGCAGTACGATATTCCTCTGCCCACCGATTACGAGAGCTTCGTTTCGGCCTGCCAGGCGTTTGAGAAAGTGGGCATCCGCGGCTTTACCGCCGATTATGCCTACGACTACACCTGCATGGAAACGCTGCAGGGGCTTTCCGCTGCCGAGCTTACCACGACTGATGGGCGCAAGTGGCGCACTGCTTACAGCGACCCTGCCAGCACCGCACGGGTGGGTCTGGACGACACCGTGTGGCCGGGGGCGTTTGAGCGGATGGCGCAGTTCATTCAGGATACCCACCTCACGGCAGACGATCTTGCGTTGAATTACGACGATGTGACCGGGATGTTCCGGAACGGAGAAGTTGCCATGTACTTTGGCAGCTCTGCCGGTGTCAAGATGTTTCAGGATGAGGGCATCGATACGATCTTCCTGCCCTTCTTCAGCCAGAACGGAGAAAAGTGGATCATGACCACCCCGTATTTCCAGATCGCTCTGAACCGTGACCTCGAGCAGGACACCGCGCGCCGCGAAAAAGCCATGAAGGTGCTGAACGTCATGCTCTCCGAGGAGGCGCAGAGCCGCATCGTTGCCGACGGGCAGGATGTGCTGAGCTACAGCCAGAACGTCCCCCTGCGCCTGACCGAGTACATGAAGGACGTGCGCGATGTGGTGGAAGAAAACCACATGTATATCCGCATCGCCTCCAACGATTTCTTTGCCGTCTCCAAGGACGTTGTCTCCAAAATGATCGCGGGCGAGTACACGGCACGGCAGGCTTATCGTGCGTTCAATGCCAGGCTTCTTGCCGAAGAAACGCCTGACGATGACGAGATCGTGCTGACCTCCGGGAAGAGCTATTCCAATGTCTTCCACGCAAACGGCGGCAGCGCCTCCTTCTCCGTTATGGCGAACACGCTGCGGGGCGTTTATGGCACCGATGTGCTGCTTGCCACCGCAAACAGCTTTACCGGCAGTGTGCTGCAGGCAGATTATAACAAGAAAATGGCCGCTTCCATGATCATGCCCAACGGTCTGATGTCCCGCCAGCGCACCATGACCGGCGCAGAGCTGAAGGAGACCGTCCGCGCCTTTGTGGAGGGCTGCAAGGGTGGGTTTGTACCCTTCAACCGCGGCTCTCTGCCGGTGGTCAGCGGCATTGCCGTGGAGGTCAAAGAGGCAAGCGGCAGCTATACCCTGACCGGCATCACCCGGAACGGACAGCCGCTGAAGGACGACGACACCGTTACCGTGACCTGTCTGGCAGCGGAAAAACAGATGGAAGCGCTGCTTGCGAGCGAGAGCGGCACGTCTTTGGACGGAGATACATGGGTAAAAAACACATGGCGCGATTATGTCTCCGGCGGCGGCGCAGCGCTTGCAGAGCCTGAAAACTACATTACGTTGAGGTGAGCGGGATGGTAGACGAAAAGCACGAATCCAAACGAAACTGCCATCCCCGGCAAAAATGGCTCCCTGTTGCTGCCATCCTTCTTCTGATTTTTCTGGCAGTCGGTTTCAGTGTCCAGTACATCTCGTTTGTGTCCCAGACCATCTATCAGGAAAGCACCTCGCATCTGGAAGAGGTGCTGCATAAATCCAATAATATGCTGAAAGAGATGGTACGCAAGAACCTGACCTATCTGCATCTGTACAACGGCTTTCTGGAAAGTACCTCGGATGAGGCCGAAATACAGGCGTATATCAGGGCGGCACAGCAGGAGGCTGGGTTTGCCGAATTCTACTTTCTTACCTATGACGGCAACTACATGACCGTGACCGGGAAAACGGGCTACCTTGGCCTGCAGACCAATCTGGACGAAAAGCTCGCTCACGATGAGGATGTCGTCGTGAACACGGCGCTGCCCGGCAAGCCCCAGATGCTGGCGTTCATCTGTCCCGAAACGCAGGGCAGCTACCGGGGCTTTGCCTACGATGCCGTTGCCATCACCTATTACAATGATGAGGTGCTGAGATTACTGGACAACTCTGCCTTTCAGGGCAATGCCAGCAACTATGTCATCTACCCGGATGGGCGGGTGGTCATCGACAATTCCGTAAACCGCACGGAAACGATCTACAACTTCATTGCGATGCTGCGCGACCATTCCGATCTTTCCGAGGCACAGATCCTGGATTTGTCCAATGCCTTTGCACAGGGCAGCAGCGGAAACATGAAAGTAAAGCTGGGCGACACCAGCTATTATCTGGTCTATGAGGGCACAGCAGTCCAGAGCTGGACGATGGTGGGGCTTGTCCCGGTCAAAATCGTCAATGCCAATCTGGATAAGCTGTGGTTCCATACGGTGCAGATCGTGGCGGGCATCGCCGCAGGTCTTGCGGTGCTGGCTATTCTGCTCATTGTGCGCAGAAGCCATGCCGCACTGCGCCAGAAGAACACCAAGCTCCTGTACCGGGATGAATTGTTCCAGAAGCTCTCGCTGAACGTGGACGACGTTTTCCTGATGTTGGACGCAGAGACCTCCAAGGTGGATTATGTCAGCCCGAACATTGAGCGTCTGCTGGGCATCCCGTGGAGAGAAGTCCGGCAAAATGCCTTCGCTCTGGACAAGCTGGGCGCCCCGGAGCAGGGCAAAAACTTTCTGGATGGGCTTCTCAGCGGACAGCAGCGGGAATGGGATTTCGAGTTTGAGCATCTGGAAACCAAAGAGCGCCGCTGGTTCCATAACATCGCCATAGGCAGCGAGGTGGAGGGCAGGACCAAATACATCCTTGTCATGTCCGACCGCACCGCCGACAAACAGGTAAATCAGGCGCTTTCGGATGCCGTTGCCGCCGCCGAGACTGCCAACCGCGCCAAGAGCACCTTCCTTTCCAATATGTCCCACGACATTCGCACCCCCATGAACGCCATCATCGGCTTTACCACACTGGCGATCAGCAATATTGACGACAAGGAGCGGGTGAAGGATTATCTGGTCAAGACCCTTGCTTCCAGCAACCATCTGCTCTCGCTCATCAACGATGTGCTGGATATGAGCCGCATCGAAAGCGGAAAGCTCCATCTGGAAGAGGTGGAAGTCAACCTTTCGGATGTGCTGCACGATTTGAAAACCATTGTCAGTGGGCAGATCTACGCAAAACAGCTGGAACTTTATATGGACGCGATGGATGTGACCGACGAGGATGTCTACTGCGATAAGACCCGGCTGAACCAGATCCTGCTGAACCTGCTGTCCAACGCCATCAAGTTCACCCCGGCGGGCGGCACGGTCTCGGTGCGGGTGCGCCAGCTTGCCGGGCAGGTGCGCGGCTGCGGGCAGTACGAGTTCCGCATCAAGGACAACGGCATCGGCATGAGCCCGGAATTTGCCAAAAAAAATCTTTGAGCCGTTTGAGCGGGAGCGCACCTCCACGGTCAGCCGTATCCAAGGCACCGGCCTTGGCATGGCTATTACCAAAAACATCGTGGATATGATGGGCGGCACCATCGAGGTGCAGACAGCGCAGGGCAAGGGCAGCGAGTTTATCATTCGTGTGCCGCTGCGGGTGCAGACAGAGCACCGCCCGGTGGAAAAGATCACCGAGCTGGAAGGCCTGAAGGCTCTGGTGGTGGACGACGATTTCAACACCTGCGACAGCGTGACAAAGATGCTGGTCAAGGTGGGAATGCGCGCGGAGTGGACCCTTTCCGGCAAGGAAGCGGTGCTGCGCGCGCGGCAGTCCATCGAGATGAGCGATGTCTACCACGCCTATATCATCGACTGGCGGCTGCCGGATATGAACGGCATCGAGGTCACCCGCCAGATACGCAGCCTGAACGACGATACCCCCATCATCATCCTGACGGCTTATGACTGGTCTGACATTGAGGTAGAGGCAAAGGCCGCCGGTGTGACCGCCTTCTGCTCCAAGCCCATGTTCTTGTCTGACCTGCGCGAGACTCTGATGAGCGCTCTCGGCCAGAAGCTGACAGATGCGCCGCAGGAGCTTTTGCCGGAAAAGAACGCCGACTTTAAGGACAGACATATCCTGCTGGTAGAGGACAACGAGCTGAACCGCGAGATCGCGCAGGAGATCCTGCGCGAGTACGGCTTCCAGGTCGATACGGCGGAAAACGGTGAAGTGGCGGTGGAAAAGGTGAGCACCGCAGCGCCGGGCAGCTATGATCTGGTGCTGATGGATGTGCAGATGCCGGTGATGGACGGCTACACCGCCACCCGGAAGATCCGCGCATTGGATGACCCTGCCCGGGCAAAGCTCCCGATCCTTGCCATGACCGCCAACGCCTTCGACGAGGATCGCCGCAACGCATTGGAAAGCGGCATGAACGGCTTTTTGTCCAAGCCCATCGTGATCGGCGACCTTGTGCAGGAGCTGCACAAGATCCTGTAAGCCAAACGCCTGTCAGACAAAAAATAAATAAAGCACCCGCAGCATTCGCTTCCAGAGGTCAAGAGCCTCTGCGAAACCTGCTGCGGGTGCTTTTGCTTTTGTCGGCTGGCAGCCGTTATGATTTCAGTACATCTGCAAGGACCTGCAGCAGATGCGGAATATCCAGCGGCTTTGCAATGTGGCCGTCCATACCGGCCTTCAATGCATTCTGACGGTCTTCTTCAAAGGCATTTGCCGTCATTGCAAAGATGGGAATGTCTGCCTTTGCAGCATCCGGCAGGGCGCGGATCTGCCGCGTTGCCTCGTAACCGTCCATCTTGGGCATCTGGATGTCCATTAAGATCAAATCGTACTGCCCGGGGGCCGCCTGCTTCATCTTCTGGACAGCGATCTCGCCATCCTCAGCGGTGTCTACCGTAAAGCCCGCTTCCTTCAGGATCTCCAGTGCGAGCTCGCGGTTCAAGGCATTGTCCTCCACCAGCAAAAGATTCTTTCCCCTGAGCTCGGCGGCAGCTGGCTGCGCTGGCTTACAGGCAGGCTCTGCACCGTACGGCTCTGCCAGCACTCTGCGCAGTTCGGAAAGGAACAGCGGCTTTTCGCAGAAGGCGGTCACTCCGGCAGCGCGGGCTTCCTCTTCAATATCCGTCCAATCGTAGGCCGTCAGAATGATGATAGGGCAGCTTTTCCCGATCACCTTGCGGATCTGCCGCACGACCTCGATGCCGTTCATATCGGGGATGAGCCAGTCGATGATGTAGACGCTGAATTCGTCGCCCTGCTCCATGGCGTATCGGGTGCGGATCACCGCTTCCCGGCCGGAGATCGTCCACTCCGGCCGCATCCCGATCTTGGACAGCATGGTGCTGACGCTCAGGCAGGTGTCGGTATCGTCGTCTGCAACCAATGCGCGCAGCCCTTCCAACTGCGGGAGCTGCTTGGGCTCCACCCTTTGTCCGCTGAGTGCGAAGCAGAGATCTACGATGAATTCGCTGCCCTTGCCCGGTTCACTTTCAATCGCAATGGTGCCGCCCATCATATCCACAATGTTCTTGGTGATGGACATGCCCAGGCCGGTACCCTGAATGCCGCTGACGGTGGAGCTTTCCTCCCGGCTGAACGCCTCAAAGATGTGCTTCTGGAACTCTTCGCTCATACCAATGCCATTGTCCTTGATGCGGAACTCATAGCAGCCACGGCCCTTGGGCGCACCGTTCTTCTGGGCAATGCGGATGCTGATCGTACCGCCTGTGGGAGTGAACTTGATGGCGTTGGACAAAATGTTCAGCAAGATCTGGTTCAGCCGCATCGGGTCGGTGATGATGTCCTCGTTCTCCACGTCCATGGTATCGATGAAAAGCGACAGCCGCTTTGCCGAAACATCGGGTTGGATGATGGAGCGCACATCGTGGACGAGGTCCGGCAGATGCACCGCTTTTTCTTCAATTTTTACTTTTCCGCTCTCGATGCGGCTCATATCCAGCACATCATTGATGAGGGAAAGCAGGTGCTGGCTGGAGGTGGAGATCTTTTTCAGGTAGTCCAGCACCTGTTCCTTATTGTCGATATGGGTCGCAGCCAGCGAGGTGAAGCCGATGATGGCGTTCATGGGGGTGCGGATATCGTGGCTCATATTGAACAGGAACTCCCGCTTGGCACGGTTTGCCGCACCCTCGTGCTGGAGTGCGATCTCCAGTTTGCGGTTCTGTTCCTCCAGCTGAGCCTGATACTTCTTCTCCTGCTCTTTCTTCTGCTGCTCCATCTCCTGCACGGAGCGTCTGCGCAGCACCCAAAGGACCATTACAAGCAGGATGTAACCGGCCAGCGCCATCAAAATCAGCGGAAACGATTCACGGAAGACGGATTTTTCATCCGTATACGCGTAGAGATCGAAAGACCTTCCGTGGCAGTACATTCCAAAATAGCAGCCGGAGCCGTTCCAATCGTGGGTATGGGTCAGCGTTTTGGCAGCCCCGGCTTTGCGGATCTCCCGCACCAGCGGACTGTCCGCAGTATCCTGCCCGATGAGCTCCGGGCGGTTAGAGGCGATGACCTGATTGTTCTGCACGATGAACAATGTGCCGCTGGTCTCAACCGAGTAGCCGTCCAGTACGCTCTGGATGGACAAGGCCGTTCCCTCTATAAATTCTGCCGGGGTATAGCGGTAGGCAAGCAGGATAGCCTCTTTGCTTTCTGCCCGGTGTGCCGCAACATCCACGGCAGACCCATCCTCCAGCAGGACCTGCTTCACATAGGTCTTTCGCGGGTAAGAGAAAACGTCCAGGACCGTGTCATTTTTGAGCTGCTCTCAAAACCGGTCATAGCCGATGCCGTTGGTTGTGGATTCGCACAGGAGCGTACCGTCCGGGGCCAGTACCGAAATACCAGTGAGCCAGAGCTTTTCTGCCTGCCTGTTCAGGCACTGCGGGTCGGAAAGGTCGAGTGCGGGGTCCTGTGCCAGCTGATGCACCGATACTGCCGCGCGGCGGAGCGTTTTGGCCACAACCGTATCGTTGTACTTTTCAAAGCTGGTGGACTGCGATTTGACAAAATCAAGAATCTGACAGAAACGAGCCTCCGTTGTGCGCAGCGCCCGCCAACCTGAGAAAAAAACGACGACGGCCATAAAAAGCACGCCGATGACCAGATAGATCCCCCATCTCCATGTATCCGGGGTGGTTCTGTTTTTACGTGCCAATGGTGTCCACCTCCAGATACTGCGAAGCATGTTCAAGATACTTGCCAAGGATCTGCTCCAGTGTGCCGTCTGTGCGCATCTGTGCAAGAACAGCGTTCAGCTGGGTGTCCAGCCCGCGGCTGTCGTTTTTGGCAAAGGCGATGCCCAGACCGGTGACCAGCAGCGGTTCTTCGAGGATGCGGAACTCCACGGAATTGTCCTTCATGTATTGCAGAATGCCTGTCTCGTGGGCGGCGATGGCATCCACATAGCCGCAGGACAGCAGCGCGTACTGCACGCTGCGGTTTTCGATGCTGAGCACCTCCACCGTCTGCGGGATGCGCGGGTCGGAGC
>OMCT01002050.1_pt1 | contig 10791 bp, 8 predicted proteins | sample 1674301 | NCBI WGS metagenome assembly OMCT01 (sample SAMEA103958158, study PRJEB25191) | human gut metagenome
AAAAGCATCTGCACCAAGGTGGGCTTTCGACAGACCAACTGCTTCCCTTATCATATGAAAAAATAAGTGTAGTGGATAGGAGCGGCCTATCTGACTACACTTATATGGTACTAGGTGGCGCCGAAAGCGACGAATACAGTAGTTCCCACGCAGTAAAGATGCGGTTGTATGGTTTTCCTCAAGGCGCAGCGAGGTTTGCTTGTTTTCCCCTTGCGACAGCAAGGAAATGGTGTCAGAGCTCGTCCCGTAGGGGGAGCTGATGGCCTTTGACCTTGCCCTGGAAGGGAAGGTGCGCCGTATACCAGTTGACACCAGAGGTAGCAAGACAAATGTCTCATATGTTAGTGTACGGGGCGGATAAGTTGCATTTCCTCAAGGCGTTAGCCTTGGTTGTATGGTTCTCAAAAAGGTGCATTTCCACTGGCGAAGTCCGGTCGTATGGTTTTAAACTCGCCTTCCCAGACGGGGAAGGCGAACCGCTTCGCGGTGGATAGGGTTGATTCCCACGCAGCAAAGCTGCGGTTGTAAGGTTTTATTGTTCTCCCCCTCTCCTAACTCCGCTTCTCCCATGGTACAATCAAAAGAAAAGGAGTGAAAGCCATGCTCATCCCATACACCGCCCCAAGGGCGACCTTCCAGAAAGAACTGGAAATCAAGAAATCCATCTTCCTGGCCACCCTCATCCCCGTCAAAAGCGAAGAAGAAGCCCAGGAAGCCATCGCGAAAATGAAAAAAGAAAAGAGAGACGCCACCCATAACTGCTCCGCCTACCGCATCGGAACCGAGAGAATCTACGAGAAATCCAGCGACGACGGCGAACCCCAGGGCACAGCCGGCCATCCCATGCTGCACGTCCTCCAGATGAACGAACTCACGAACACCCTCGCCATCGTCACCCGTTGGTTCGGCGGCATCAAACTAGGTGCCGGCGGCCTCACCAGAGCCTACACCCAGTCCCTCGCCGACGCCGTCAAAGAAGCGGACCTCGTCCGCTACACCCCGCACAAAAAATACACCATCTCCTTCCCCTACACCACAGCCGGCGCCTTCGAAAACCACATCAAAGGCACCGACATCATCGTGAAAGACAGACAATTCTCCGACAAAGTCACCGTCACCTTCCTCACCCTCCCAGACAATGCCCAGACCCACACCCGCTGGCTCACCGACGCCACCGGAGGAAAAGCAGAAATCCAGAACGATGGAGAAGAATATGTGATGATGGAAGTGGAGAGGGAGTAAAAGGAAAAAAGAAACCCAGCCTATGAAGAAATCATTGTTCTTCATAGGCTGGGTTTTTGTGTGAATTGCTGCAAATATTCCGTTTAAAAAGGGGGCAGTCATGTTTCATGTATACGATTTATGCCTCACCTTGCTTCCAATAGAAATGCCATCACTATACAACCATGAACTCCACTCACTAACCTCATGTCCAAGAATGGCACGCGCCGCTTCATATGCATCATAAAATATATAGCTTCGAACAAATCTATCATCTTTTACAAACCCATCCTGCAAAAGTATTTCTCGAAGGTTCACAATCTTCTGAGGCAGTCCCACTTCTTCATCTTTCGAAAACTCAGACCCCTTATAGACAAGAAATCCCTTATCTACAAAACAGCCTAAAGCATGAAATTGGCTGCTGTTTAGGTGTAATACCCTGACCCAATCATCATAAGGATTAATGCCTTCTGCCTCAGGCTTGGAATCATCACCACTCTCCGTTATTAATATTTCTTGATTCGGATCTCTCAATGGTAAAAACGAAAACTCCTCTTTTTCCAAATCTCGACCGTAAATCATTCTTCCTAATAGAGTAACAGTCGCCTCATGCATATTGTTAAATACATAGCCCTTAACAAATACGTTGTTTTTTACATAACCTTCATCTATAAGTTTTTTTCGGAGATTGTGAATCTCCTGTGCTATTGTCCCCTCTTCAAACGCAGAGAAACCCGATCCTTTATGAACGAGGAAACCTCCATCGGCAATAGAACCCATCGCAAAAACCTGGTCATTTTTCAGTTGATACAATACCGTCTCATCTTTTCTATCTGCCGGCAATGGGTTACCAGCTTCACCATCAGGAGCTGTGTTTCCATCTTCACTTTCACTACTCGGAATACTCCCTGATTCTTTTATTTGTTCTATATTTTTATTATCCTGTGACGGATTTATCACTGGTGGATCATTTACTGTCTCTGACTTGGAATCTTCAGCAATCCACAAAGTTCGTTCGGGAACGTTTTTGCCCAATAAAGCTATAGCAGCCTCGCGTTCATCGTTGAACACATAGTCCTTTACAAACACGTAATTTACAAACTTGTTATTCTCTACATAACCTTCATCTATAAGTTCTCTCCTAAGGTCTTGATACTCTCTTGCTATTGTTGTATCTACAAAACCAGAGAAATCAGACCCTTCATGAACAAGAAAACCTCCATCGACAATAGAACCTGTTGCATGAATCGAATCATCATTTAACCGGTACAATACCGTCTCATTTTTTCTATCTGCCGGCGATGTTTTACCAACTTCACCATCAGGAGCTACGTTTCCATCTTCATTCTCCCTCTCAGGCTTCAGATTTTCACCACTCTCCGTTATTAATTTTTCTTGATTCGGTTCTCTTGATGGCAAAAACGAGAACTCCTCCTTTCCCAATTCAAATCTGTAAATTATTCTGCCTAACAGAGTAACCGTCGCCTCATACTTATTGCCAAATAAATAATTCTTAACGAATTTATTATTTTTTACATAACCTTCATTTATGAGTTTTTCCCTAAGGTCCTGATACGGCTTTTGTAATGTGCTAGTTTCACTTCCAGAAAACTCAGACCCTTTGTAGACGATGAAACCTCCATCGACAGCAGAACCTGTCGCATGAACCCGATCATTGTTCAGTTTGTACAATACTGTCTCATCTTTTCTATCTGCCGGCGATAGGTTACCAGCTTCACCATCAGGAGCTGCATTACCATCTTTATTCTCCCTCTCAGGCTTTGGATTTTCACCACTCTCCGGTATTGAGTTTTCTTGATTCGGTTCTCTAGATGGTAAAAACGAAAACTCCGCTTTTTTCAAGTCATCTCCATAAACCATTCTTCCCAAGAGAGTAACCAGCGCATCGTACTTATCGTGAAATACATAGTCCTTAACAAATTCATTATTTTTTACATAACCTTCATCTATAAGTTTTTTCCGGAGATTGTGAATCTTCTGTGCTATTTTTCCAGTTTCTCGTTCGGCGAACTCAGACCCTTTATAGACAAGAAATCTTCTACCGAGAATAGAACCTGTCGCATGAATCCGATCATCATTTAGCCGGTACAATGCTGGCTCATCTTTACTATCTTCTGGCGATGGCTTACCAGCGCCACCTTCAATAACGGGATCTTCTTTCCCTGGCTTCACGTCATCCGTCGAGATATGTGCGAATAAATCATCCATCAGTCCATCTTCAGTCTCATCTCCACCATTTACATGGTTGGGATTCGAGAAATCTGGTGTAACTTTTTCTCCTGCCTTATCATCTGGATCGTCGTCCGGATCATCATCTGGGTCATCATCTGAATCATCATCTGGACCATCGTCAGGATCATCATCTGGATTATCGTCCGGATCATCATCTGGATCATCGTCTGAATCATCATCTGGTTCATCGTCTGAATCATCGTCCGAATCATCATCCGGATCATCGCCTGGATTATCATCTGGACTATCGTCAGGACCATCGTCTGGGTCATCATCTGGACCATCGTCTGGATCATCATCTGGATCATCATAAGGTAGACCGGGTATTTCTTCCACCAGATCACCGTTAAGAATTCTCTCCGCCAGAGCCTTGACCCTCTGCAGCAGATCGCTTTCTGCATGAGACGTAATTTCCCCGATATTTCCTTCTGGTTCAATTTCCATTTCATGCAAAGTTTGATGAACACGCTCCATTGTATGTTCCGGGTCTCTATAATATTCGCTGCCGCGAATACGAATAAATCTCCATCCTAGACGTTCCAGAATAGTCTGTCTTTCCATATCTTCCCGGATTTTTTCTTCGCCGCTATGCCACCGTTCACCATCACATTCAATAGCGACCTTTTTTCTTCCATCTACAGCAACCATATCGATTCGATAAGCACCGACAGGCCACTGCTGTTCAATATGATAGCCAAGGCTGACAAGTTTTTTAGCTACAGCCTCTTCGAATGGAGATTCTGCCCTCTCTTCTATCATCTTCATAGAATGAATGGCAGCCTGTGGATCACTAGCGTAGGACAAGAGTTCCTTGCGGATGTCGCCCGGCTTGAGATCCTTTGATTCATCCAGGGAATGTACGACCCAGAGTTGATCCTTCGCACGGCTCACAGCGACATTGTATCGTTTTTTTATGGCGTCCTTATTACCTGTTCCTACAAGACGCAATGGTCCTTCTTCTTCATTACTGTAAACCATAGAGAGGAAGATTACGTCCCTCTCATCACCCTGGAAATTAGCTGCATCACCGCAAAGAATATTCCGCTCACTATAAGCGAGAGGCCCGATATCCTGAACGAGCAGATTTTGAATGTATTCCGCCTGTTGATCACCTAAGAGCGAAATAACGCCAAAAGTCTTCCCTTTATATTCAGGTTCTGCCATACAAGCCTTCATGAGAGCAACGATATATTGTCCCTCAATTTCGTTAATCTTCTTCTTTCCGCCGGGATCCTGATGTCCGGGTGTCCGATAATTAATAACCGCCGGAACAATATTACAATCACGCGTATCACGTAAAGGTTTAATCTTTCCATCATAGTTGAATAGATTGCTGTAGCCGATAATATCCGGGACACAGCGGAAATGCTCACGCAGCATAACCGGATGGAAAACTGTTTTAGCTATATCGTAAAGAGAAGAATCCGGTGAATACAATAAGGGATTCTTTACCTTTCCTTTCAGATATACGTCCTGAAGTGCATTAACCTGAGTACTATTTGCGCCAACGGCCAATGGGCTGACCTGCTTATCATCCCCGACGACAATAATTTTCTTGGCCAGGAAGAAAACAGGCAGCGCAGTAACACTTGCCTGACTGGCTTCATCGATAATCAGGACATCAAATTGAGGTTCCCCGTTCGGCACGAAATTTGTCAGCACTCGATTCAAGGTCATGATCCAGGCCGGAACGGCATCTTTACATTCATTCATGAGATCACGGGCCTCACGCCTATACCGCGGCGCATTCTTGCCCGTGCCCTTGCCGATTTTCTTGGTTATCTGCCTCCAGCCCTGAAGACTCTGCAGGCTGCCATCCCCTTCCGTTCGTCTCAGAAGATGATACCACGCACTATTTACAACAAGTTCTTCTGTAGCTGCTCGATACTCCCTGCTTAACCTTAAACTATCCTGCTGGAGGTCAGCAAAAGATTCACTTGTCAGATCATCCAGGATAGCGACATATTGTTTCCAGCGCCATGCATCTTCCACGTTTTCCGGCACTTTATCCTCACCGAATTCTCCCTCTCGGTTCCGAATATTATCAGCCCATTTTGGTGCTACCTCTTCAAGCCGCCTTAACAATTCCTCCCTTAGATTCTGATTAGCATATTTGCCGTAAAGTTTGGAAAGCTGCCCGAACTTCTCAGTATATTCTTCACAATTATCCGACAGGAATGCATCATACAATTCCATGCATAGAGCAGAATGTGTCGATACAAATACATCATCCATCTGGCTCCTCATGCTTCGCATTTCTTCCAAGCTGGCCTTGAGCTGAATAAGAGCTTCCTGCATCGCCAGTAACTCCGGCAAAGTATCTCTGGTTCCCTTAAGAACTTTCCTGATAATATCTGTATCCGAATCCAGCGGTTTGTACTGGAAAACCGCCTCCCTGGTTAATCCGGCATTTGCCAGAAGCTTGATTAGGACGCTGAATTCCTGCGCATACCAGTTAAGATAACGCGGTATTGCGGCAATCAGAACAGCCGCTTTATTCTCCGGATTCCTGCCATCATTAAGCGACATGAACGCAGGAACTCCGTGAGGCATCAGAAGATCATCCCAGAAGCGGGCACATTCCTGACGTGCGCTGCGCACCTGAATCATCAGCAGCACTGCTTCGCAATCTTCAGCGGTGGCAACCTTATTGCCATTGATAGAGACCATATTCTCTGCTTTATCAAACCTTTTGTTCAGCTTGCGCTTGAGCCATCCGATCGTGTTTCCTGAAGCATAAATTTCTTTTATTTCCGTTAACGTCGGAATAATAAACCCTTCGTCGAAATCATCAGAAAATTCAATGACCTTGTCGAAATATTTATCTCCAAACTCTGCAGCTAAGGCCTGTGCTTTATGAACTGTCTGTGCCAAAGCCACCCACTTCTTACGTGCCCCACCTCCGTTCTTTCCATCAACGATCGCATGGATACTCCATTCCTCAAATTGTCCCAGGGAATCTATCCATTTCTTCAACTGATGAATCGCATCAATCGTAGTTTCACCCAGCGTCAATACTTCTCCATTGTTGCGGGTAAAAACTCTGGTATTCAAATCGAAGCTGGCATCAAGCTTGTCCGCCAGACGCTTTATATCTTTCTTATTTTGTGCAATCCTCTCCAGAACAATTTTAAATCTTTCCGGCTGCACGAAGCTCTCTGGATTTGGCAGCTCGTTAGCAAGTTCCTGCTCATCTTCAGGAGAAATATCCGTATTGCTATGGTAAAGCTGTGACAGCTCTTCAAAAGACAATGGCAGTGTCCGATTCAATGCCACCTTGCCGGGAATATAAGACAGAGTATCCTCATTTTCATGAACGAACTTTGCCATTTCAAGCGGAGACAAACTTTCTCCGGAATAGACGACAGGAGAACATTCTTTAAACTTAATCTGGTATAAACGTCTACGGGTATCCGACAACTCCTTCATAATATCCCGTCTGATATTACGGGCTTTATCTGCTTTATTCTTGAATTCAGTGGATGAATGGGCACTCATTTCCGTAATGCCATCAACGGATCTTTCCATATCCTCATTGGAATCGTCAAGAACGGAGACGCAAAGATCCTGTAATTTTTCTGGCATTTTTTCTTTCAGGACAGAAAGTGCCTTACGTGTATAACTCGTAACAAGAACGCGTTCGCCCTTTGCCAGGAAATGTCCCATAAGATTTGCAATCGTGTGTGTTTTCCCCGTTCCAGGAGGTCCCTGAACAAGAACAGCATCATGATTTTCTATCTGCCGGGCAATATCAAGCTGTTCCCTATTGGCAGGCTTCGCAAGCAGAATATCCGGATCCTCTCCGCCCACTTCAGCGAGACGTTTTTCAATCGACCGCTCCCCTTCCTCTTCAGGCAGCTCATGTGTGCCACTTCCAACTACATTAAGAAATGTATTTGGAATTTCTCCGGTTTTATCAATAGCATTGATTGTTTCATTGATGAAATTTTCTAAGCCATCCGATTTCTTCCGGATAAAGAACACTGGCCGCTCAGACAGTATGATCTTATCCCTCGATCCGGCAGGTATTTTCTCTCCTTCTTTGAGAAAAAGACTTTCAGGACACATACTATGAATAGCCGAATTAAGGAAAAGTCTGCCTTCATGCCGATCCAAAGGATGGCAGCCCTTCTCGACCAATAGATTCCTTGCTTTCCCCACCATCTGTGTATCTATATCCTCTATGTTGTTGAGAAAAGCCACAAACAGCTCCGGATCCGTATCTGTATCATCGATAGTAATGACATTTTCTCCAGGATTAAAAGTCATACTTACCTTTTTTAGAAGAATCGGATGATTAATGGAACTATCGCGCGTATCCTGCAATAATCCATTTCCCACCATAAGCTCCGATACTTCCGACTCACTTTGAAGCTTCAGGTAAACATTATACAGTTTTAAAAATAACTCCCAAACCGGATCATTTCGTTTCCGCTCTTCTACCCAATCGTCCCGCTTCCTCCGCCAGATTTCATAATCCTGCACTCTATCGGCATCATCTTCAAAATGCTTGGTTGTCGTCACACGATCACCCGTGCGGAATTCTTTGGAGGGATAGATAGATGCTTCTTTATTGGCATCGTCCCATCCAAGATTCAGCCAGCTCCTAATGCTTTCCGGCGGCGTCGGACATGGATGGAACGGCGGTTTCTGAACTCGAAGGATCGAGCCGCCGTAAATATCCTCAACGGCGTCATCCAATCCCCCTATGCTGTCATAGCTGTCTCTATATGAAATATGAATATAGTCTTTATTCTCCGGTATCTCATCGAAAAAACGTCAATGGCTCTGACGTTTAACATCAGTAACTGTTTTCTTCTTCAAAGAATCTACCGCTTTAAGATATTTAAGAAGACTAGCTACTTTATCCTTATCCTCTTCATTAATAAGATGATTCATACTAACACCTATTCTTATGAAAAACTGCAGCTCTTATTCTCACTAAGACTCCGGGCAAATTATTGGTCCTCATAAAGAGATACATATGAAGAAATTGCTTTAATGTGGCGTCTTAGATTCCAATTTAGATATATCCATTTTTCATGATACCATCTATCTAATCGCACAAACAGTAAATGAACAAAGAAAGCATATTGATTTATATTTTCCAGCCTTATATAAAGTTTTTATAATATCATATTTACTGTTGCTTTATAGGCAGCCATGATAGTACCAGGAACTGGTACTTGAGAAAAAAGATAGATTAAATAAAACCGGATAGCATTGCTTTCATCGATCGGAAAAGTTGAAAACCAGTCTATGAGAAGCAATGATTCCTTCACAGGCTGGTTTCCGTGGGATTTGCTGCAAATAATCAACTTAAAAGGCAGTAAGACTTATTCATAGCTATGATTCATGTCTTGCCTGCCTAGCAACGGCATTCCATGTGGAAAAGGGGAATCCGCACCACAACCTCTTCCCCCTTTCCCCCAGCGTCATATCATCTCTTTACCAAATCGAATCATAAAGTTTTTCGTCCAGAGAATCTGGCAGGATAGGATACTCTGTAGGGGGTCTCACGGGGTCTCTGTCTATATATGAACCTTTCTCCCAACGAATAAAATGGTATATTACTAATGTGGTAATGGTTCTTTCTTTGCGTCTCACAATTTGCAGAACTTTAGCCCACGGTTCCGTTTCGCTAGAAGTATTTTCCTTTGTCCACAGAATAGCAGTTTGAGAATCTTTACGTACCGTAGCGTTATCTACAAATAATGTATTTCCATTGTCTTTGTAGGTCCCTAGATAATACCATCTATCAGGAGAAATATTAAGCTCATTTGGCCAAACTGAAGTATAGAGAGCTTCCTTGTCTGAATCAGGAACAATCTCCCAAAAAAGCAATTCTGACTCCTTTTTCGGTTCAACTTCACTTTTCGTTCTTCCATTAGGTTCAACAATATACCTTGATTTTAAGGCCCACTTTCTATCTGCACGTGTTAAAACGATTTGCTGAAGTGCAGCGCCTCCATCTGAGCCCAAAAATTTCTGCCATACCACAGCTCTGGAATCATCATTCTGTATGGATGCTTTATCTATGAAATTACTAGACCCGTCCACTTCTGACTTTCCCAAGTACTGCCAGTCCGCCGCAAATGCCGTTCCGGTACACAGGCACAGGAGCAGCAACACCGAGCACAATAGTTTCTTCATAGTAAATCCCTTCCCTTCTGTCCGTATTATAACAAGCTTTTCCCACCTGTAGGTCGCCAGCAAAGCGACATCGTGCCCGCAAATTCTTTGAACAATTTCCCTGAACCAAGCGTCCGGCAGGATGGCCCACAAAGTCCGTGAAGCTGGACTAGTTATTCCGGATTAAATATTTACTTCGACTTAGTTGTACGCATTAACTTTTCCAGTTTTTCAAGATAATAATCCGCTTTATAAGCATAAATTGGGTGAGATTTTTTTATTAATTTACATAATTGCAATGCTTCTTCATATCTCTTTTGCTTGATATACAAATCCGGAAGGCGAAATAACCAATAGGCTCCTTCAAATTTTAATCCACCATCTCTCCAGATCTGTTCCCAAAAGCACATTAACCGATCTAAATCATGGCTTTCCCTATACATGTCCTCTGCTTTTTGCACAAGTTCGATTTGTTCATCTTGTGCCTTCAGATGCTCATACCCCTCAGGATCTCTTTTCTTAAGCTCTTCCATAATCTGCTGATTGTCTCTTCTGTGCTCCCTTACCATAGATTCATGTACCCTATCAACAACATCTTTCCACTGAGATTTATCCCCTCTTCCAAGCTCTCTATTTATTTCCCAGACATTAAATCTCGTATTTTCGGGTCCAATATCAAATGTTTTATCTGGGACATTATGCATATACGGAACATATGCATTATCTTCCAGCTCTTTTTTCCCCAATTCTGTCAATTTGTATTTCCGGATAATAGAAGTCTCTTTTAACGCAGCTTCAGGTACATTCTTTAGAACACGGTCAATCAATTCGCTTTTCCGGCCAGTCACAGGTAGTTTGAACTTTTTAAGCAATTGCTTTAATTCAATGACTTTCAATTCGTCTAAATATTCGTTATAGGGTCCCATTTGGAGAAATCCACGCTGCTCAAGTGACTTAAGCATATTTCCGACATCTCTGATCCCATATTCGAACCACCAAAATCCAGGATAGCCATATTTGGGTTTAGGATATTTACCACCAGCGCAATAATCCAATAGTAAGATTTCTCCAACATATAATCCTCGTTCAGATGGAATACATGTTTCTTTACGCTCCTCAAAAGTGATTACGAGTGTGTCAAGAATCTTGTGTAACCTCTAACCTTTAGAACCATAGCGTTCTTCG
>OMCT01002060.1_pt1 | contig 10758 bp, 9 predicted proteins | sample 1674301 | NCBI WGS metagenome assembly OMCT01 (sample SAMEA103958158, study PRJEB25191) | human gut metagenome
TCTTTCAGATTCCTCAAGATCGTCAAACCAAACTCAAACATAAAACCCGGCCCCTTGCTTGTGATGATATTTCCATCCTGCTCTACTCCATTATCCGTAGGGATAGCGCCTACCATTGTTGGCTCCAAGAAAGGAAAACAGGTAGCCCTTTTCCCTTTTAGCAATCCAAGACCACCTAAAACCATCGGTCCGGCACAGATAGCACCGATTAATACGCCTTCCTCCGTTTTCTCCTTGACTAATTCTTTCAAATGGGCATGCGCATTTAAGTGGTTGCTTCCGGGTATTCCACCCGGCAAGATCAAGGCATCGACGCAACTGAAATCCGCCTCCTCGAACAGATAATCAGCCATTACCGGAATATCATGAGCTCCTATCACCAATCGGTCACCCGTAATAGATACCATCATAACCCGTACACCACCACGCCTCAAGACATCAATCGTACCCAAGGCCTCTATTTCCTCAAAGCCTGTCGCTAAAAAGACAACCGCATTTTTCATTTCTTTTTTATTTAATATAGTTGACATTCACTTAAAACAGAAGGATCATCCTTCTCCACAACAGCCTTATCCGTAACAACCAATGGTAAGGTGAACCAGAAAGTGGAACCTTTGCCAAGCTCAGATCGCACACCGATCTCACCACCCAACTGCTCTACAATCATCTTGCAGATCGGTAGTCCCAAACCAGCCCCTTGATAAAAATCATCCAATTTCACGAAACGCTCGAAAACAGACTCCAGCTTTTCCTCTGATATCCCGATTCCGGTATCCATGACAGAGACACGTACGAACATATCTTCCACCTCATAAAAAAGCGAGATAAAACCTTTGGAAGTAAACTTAATGGCATTAGACAAGAGATTTAACAAGACCTGTTCTACCCGGTGCGGATCGATCCACAGACGAACAGAAGGCATGGCGACCGAGTTATATAATAATGCCACATCGGAAGTCATCTTCAAGGATTGTACCACATAGGCCTCTTGGCAAATATCCCTCAACTCAACTTCCGACACGTTATAGTTTAACCGACCGGACTCGATCTTCGACAAATCCAAGATATCGTTAATCAGTTTCAACAATAAATCGCAATTCTTATTTATAATCGAAAAGTATTCCCTTTGCTCACTGGCATTAGTCGTTTCCGTCACGAGATGGGCAAAACCAACGATAGCATTCAGGGGGGTCCGTATCTCATGGCTCATATTAGCGATAAAAGCGTTTTTCATCTTATCCGCCTCTTGTACTTTCATCAGCGCCAACTGGTCTTGACGTTGCTCCGTGATATCATTCAGCATGACCAATAACAGAGGCGAGGCTCCCGGGTCCGGATTCGTGATCAGTAAACGTACGATATTTACGATTCTCACCTCTCCATTCGGTTTCTCATACTCGACCATTTCCTTTACCATACGTCCCGTCTTGATCGTATGGTAATCTTCCGTTCGGATCTCATGCGCCCGCCGGGAATCAGGGAAAAGCTCGAAATCCGTCTTCCCTAAGATATCTTCCGCCTTGACCCCCGTAAATTCCTCCGCCGCCTTATTAAAATAGATATACCGGAAACCGTTGAAAATATCTTTCACCGTGATCTCCACAAATACGTTCGACAAGATCGTATCCATCAAGATATTTAAGAAGTTGATCGTATGCTGGCTTTGGCGCATCTCAAGTTCGTTATCGCTCGCGGATGGTGTCAAAGTGGCTTTTTCCAGATCGGCTTCCAGTCTCTCAATCCTTTGAATCAACTCTTCTTTGGAAAGGTGGTCATATTTTCCCATGGCCCATACATAAAGTTAAATTGCGTAATGGACAAAAATAACTATTATTTTTTTATTTACAACGGCTTACCGCCTAATAATTCTTATTTTCAAAAGGTCATTACTAATATTTTGACACAAAAGCATGGCGTTATCCAAAATAAAAGATACATTTGCAATCTAATTTCATGAATTAAACACACTCTAATTGAAAAAACGATGATGTATTGGCAGAAAGAAATAGAAACCATGGATCGTAAAGATCTGGTAAAATTCCAACTGGAACGACTGAAACAAACCATAGAACTAGCGGGCAACTCCCCTTTTTACCATAAGATATTCAAAGAGAAAGGAATTACCCCGGACAGTTTTCAGTCCTTGGAGGATTTACAAAAACTTCCGTTTACAACGAAAGATGATCTTAGAAATAACTATCCGTTCGGATTGGCTGCCATCCCATTACAGAAATGCGTACGTATCCACTCTTCCAGTGGAACGACAGGTAATCCTACCGTTGTCTTACATTCCGCCAAGGACTTGGACCAATGGGCTAACCAAGTAGCTCGTTGCATGTATATGGTAGGGCTAAGGGATACGGACGTATTCCAGAATACATCCGGCTACGGCATGTTTACCGGTGGCCTCGGTTTCCAGTATGGAGCAGAAAAATTAGGTGCGTTGACAGTGCCTGCGGCGGCCGGTAATACCAAACGACAGATTAAGTTCATCACCGATTTCGGCACCACCTGTTTACATATCATACCGAGCTATGCCACTCGTTTGGCTGAGGTTATGTATGAGGAGGGAATAGACCCCAGAAAGGATACCAAACTACACACCGTATGTATCGGTGCCGAGCCACACTCGGAAGAACAACGTAAACGCATCGAGCAGCTTCTGGGTGTCAAGGCTTACAACTGTTTCGGTATGTCGGAGATGAACGGGCCGGGTGTAGCGTTCGAATGTACGGAGCAGAACGGCTTGCATATCTGGGAAGACAACGTGATCGTAGAGATCGTAGACCCGGTTACCTTGCAACCGGTGCCCGAGGGAGAGGTCGGAGAATTGGTATTAACGACCATCAACCGGGAGGCGATGCCTTTACTCCGTTATCGTACCCGTGACCTTACTTGCATCTTACCGGGTGATTGCCCTTGCGGACGTACCCATAAACGCCTAGCCCGTTTCAAAGGACGTAGCGACGATATGATAATCTTGAAGGGCGTGAACCTATTCCCCATCCAAATCGAAAAGATATTGATGCAATTCAAGGAGTTAGGCAGTAATTATTTGATCACCCTCGAAACGATCGGTAACAGCGACGAGATGTTGATCGAGGTTGAGTTGAGCGACCTATTCACCGATGATTATTCCGCCTTGCAGCGCTTGACGAAAGGTATCACCCGTCAGTTGAAGGACGAATTATTACTTACACCACGTATCAAGCTGGTAGCCAAGGGATCTTTGCCAACCACAGATGGCAAGGCGGTACGAGTGAAAGATCATCGCAAGCTTTGTTAAATAAACAATTAAAATAACACCTTATGACAGTCAATCAAATTTCTATTTTCCTAGAAAACAAGTACGGGAAATTAAGCGAGATATTAGCGTTATTGGCGGAAGAGCGCATCCGCATCATCGCAGCCACCGTAGCCGACACCTCCGAGTATGGAATCCTTCGTATCATCGTAAGCGATCCCCAGAAGGCATACAAGATATTAAAAGAAAACAACGTCAGCGCAAACCTGACCGACGTATTAGCGATCGTAACCAGCTCATGCGCCGGAAGTTTTGCCAATACATTATCTTATTTCACGAAAGCGGGCATCAGCATAGAATATATGTATTGTTTCTCCATCCGGGAAAAAGCGATCTTGATCTTGCGTACGAACAACCGGGAAAGCGCCCGTGAGGTAATCCGCCGTCAGAATCTCGAGTATATCTGTGAAAGTGATCTAATAAAACTTTAATAGGCACGGATATATGTTCGGAATCAGCGACCCCGGTATTTGGCTGGCTTACCTTCTAGCGTTCGCCTGCCTCCTATTTTCTATTTGGTTCGGGATAACCACTTGGAATAAAGAAGACGACGAAAAAACAAACCCTACTAAAGAATCACGAAAATGAGTACGCTAACATTAGGCATTATTGTCATTATTTACATGTTTGTAATCGCTTGGTTAGGGTATCTCGGATACAGGCAGACGAAAAACGCCAGTGATTATTTATTAGGCGGACGAAAAGTAAACCCCATTATCATGGCCCTGTCTTACGGGGCGACCTTTATCTCGGCATCGGCGATCGTTGGTTTCGGTGGCGTAGCCGCTACGTTCGGCATGGGTATTCAATGGCTTTGCTTATTGAACATGTTCATGGGCGTAGTGGTAGCCTTTATCTTTTTCGGACGAAGGACCCGGAAGTTAGGCGAGGCACATAACGCACGGACTTTCCCGCAATTATTGGGATTACACTATAAGTCCCGGTCTATACAGATCTTTATCGCCTCGATCATTTTCATCGGCATGCCCCTCTACGCCGCCGTGGTGATGAAGGGAGGAGCCGTCTTCATCGAACAGATGTTTCACATCGACCTTCATCTGGCCTTGTTGATCTTCACCTTGATCGTAGCGGCCTACGTGATTACGGGCGGTATCAAGGGAGTACTTTATACGGATGCGTTGCAAGCGGTTATCATGTTCGCTTGTATGCTATTCCTGCTATTTTGGTTTTACCATATCATGGACATGGGCTTTATCGAGGCGAACCAGAAGTTGACGGATATCGCCCCCATGGTGCCCGAACGCTTCAAGGCCTTGGGACATCAAGGATGGACAGCTATGCCCATCTCAGGCTCTCCACAATGGTATACATTGGTTACCTCATTGATCCTTGGCGTAGGAATCGGTTGCTTAGCGCAGCCACAACTAGTCGTACGCTTCATGATGGTGGAAAGTACCAAGCAACTCAACAGGGGCGTATTGATCGGCTGCGTGTTCTTGATTGTCACGGTAGGGGCGATTTATCACGTGGGAGCCTTGTCTAATTTGTTTTTCCTCAAGACGGAAGGTGTAGTCGCCTCCGAGGCGGTAAAAGATATGGACAAGATCATCCCCCTATTTATCAATAAAGCGATGCCGGAGTGGTTCGGGGCGGTTTTCATGCTTTGTATTCTCTCTGCCAGTATGTCTACCCTTAGCGCGCAATTTCATACCATGGGAGCGGCTTTCGGGGCAGACGCATTCCCCAAACTAGGACGTAGCAAAAATCCGAACTCTACATTAGGTGTACGTATCGGCGTGCTATGCTCTATCTTGGTCAGCTACGTTATCTGCTATACGCTAAGCGCAAGTATTATCGCACGAGGCACCGCCTTGTTCATGGGTATTTGCGCGGCTACATTCCTACCTACCTATTTCTGCTCGCTATATTGGAAAGGGGCTACCCGGCAAGGGGCCTTGGCCAGCTTATGGGTAGGAGGCTTGGCCAGTTTATTCGCCATGTTGTTCCTTCATAAGGCGGAAGCGGCTCCGGTAGGACTTTGCAAGGCTTTATTCGGACAAGACGTCTTGATCGATGTATATCCGTGGCATGCGATAGATCCGATCTTATTTGCTTTGCCATTATCGGCGATAACGATTGTTTTGGTTAGCCTAGCGACTCAAAAGAAGGCTTTTTAGCTTTTCTTATGAACCTCAAAACACTAATTAGCATTTATTCTATTGACAGATATATAGAAAACAGTACATTTGCACTGTGGTTTTTTCATAATAGTATTAGATTTAAGGTTAACAAAGTTGGTTAGGGGTTGCCGGGAGGCAATCCTTAATTGTTTTATAGAGGTCTAGATATGATTAAATACATTTTTCTACTATTCATACTTTGTTGCTCCGGTTGCCGGCACGCACAAACGGAAGATACCGTAATCAAGGTTTCGGTACTTCGTGGTCCATCCGTTATCGCATTCGCCGATTGGCTTGAGAATCCTCCAATTATAGATAACAAAAAAGTACAAGTAAAAGTGGTAGACTCGCCTGATCTGGCGCAAGCCTTACTGATCAAGCAGGAGACCGACATAGCCGTACTCCCCATGATCAATGCGGCGAACTTGTACAATAAAGGGATCAAGATCAAACTAGCGGGGTGCCCGATCTGGGGAACCCTTTACCTCGTTGAGAAAACTCCCTTGAAAGAACCGGCATTGTATGTATTCGGCAACGGTACGACTCCCGATATCCTTACCCGGTACTATCTCGGCCGCCAACGATTAGATTATCCTTTGAATTACGCCTTCAATACCGCCGGGGAAATCACCCAAGGCATCTTAGCCGGAAAAGTAAATCGTGCCGTGCTCGGGGAACCGTTTCTAAGCATCGCTTTACGGAAAGACAGCAGCTTACGAATAACCGCAGACTTGAATCACTTAACAGACAACGATACCCTCGGATTCGCCCAAACAGCGGTCGTATACACCCCGACGATGGAGAAATATCGTATCGCTTTTGAGGATGCCTTACGAGCCTCCTGCCAAAAAGCCGTACGATATCCGAAAGAGACCATCCATTCTTTGGAAGAACATGGAATCTTCGCCCAAGGGGCCTTAACTCCTAAGAGTATCGAGCGGTGTAAAATCTATTATTTATCAGCTATCGAGGCGAAAGACGCCGTCATGGGTTTCCTACGTCTCATCGAACAGTATGAACCCAAGGCCGTCGGCGGGAGGCTTCCCGATGCCGGATTTATCCCCGAAAAACAATGAGATTGCGAAAAACAATCACTACGATAGTCGCTACCGCTATCCTCTTGGCGGGATGGCAACTATTCGCCGTTATAGCCAACCAACCGGAGCTGATACCTTCACTTCCCCGGCTCGTACGGACACTTTGCGAATGGCTCGTCTCCGGTAGTTTCTATCAGTCGGTCGGAGCTACTATATTCCGGGGAATCTTAGGCATGTCGATCTCATTCGTTTGTGCGATAGGGATGGCCGGGTTATTCGCCCGTTTTGAGTGGGTGTATGAATTATTCAGACCTTTGCTTGCCATCATGCGCTCGATCCCGGTCATATCCTTCATACTTTTGGCGCTTATATTCCTAAATCCGGAAAGTATCCCTTTGATGATCGCCTTTCTCACCATGTTCCCGCTACTAACAGAGAATCTGACACGGGGAATCCTCGATCTACGTCCGGGTTTATCCATTATGGCACGTCAGTTCCATATCAAACATTCCAATGTCTTATTCCAGATCATCTATCCGCAGCTAAAGCCATTCTTATATAGCGGGCTTGCCTCCGCCGCCGGATTCGGCTGGCGTGCGATCATTATGGGAGAAGTCCTGTCGCAATGCGCATTCGGAATCGGAAGCGAGATGAAAAGGGCGCAAAACTTTATCTCTGTCCCTGAGCTGCTCGCTTGGACAATCGTGGCGGTATTCATCAGTTTCTTTTTTGACAAAGGAATTAGCAAAGTCGCTGATATCACCCCTAAAATATCTTTCGCGAATGAGGATCAGACCATCCCCACCCCTACATTATCAGTTTTAGACACGAAAGATATAAGTTACCAATATGGCATACAGCACTTTTCCCATTCCTTTCAAAAAGGGATTATTTATGGAATTAGCGCACCTTCAGGCAAAGGAAAAACAACGTTATTAAACCTAATCGGAGGTATCTTATTGCCTACGGAAGGAGAGATACATCCCACAAGACACTTTGGAATCGCCACCATATTCCAACAACCGCAACTCCTGCCCCATCTAACCGCAGAAGAAAATATCATCCTCCCCCTCTCCTCTTTTCTCACGGAGGAAAAAGCCCGGCGAATTGCCCAAAAACACTTACAGGAAATGGAAATGGAGCCCTTCGGGAACCGATATCCTAAAGAGCTTAGTTACGGACAGCAACAACGTATCGCTATAGCTAGGGCATTGGCATACCCTTCTCCTCTCCTTTTGATGGACGAGCCGTTCAAAGGCTTGGATGAAGCCTTAAGCCATCGTATTATAGAACGAATACGAGAAAAGCAAATGAAAGAAGAACGGATCATTCTTTTCACGTCACATAATCCGGATGAGATTCGGTTGTTGGCGGATGAGGTGATTTACCTATAAATTCCAACCAAACTTGAATGTCTTATTTCACTTTCATCGGTTGGCAAGGTATCATAAACCAGAATGTAGAGCCCTTTCCCTCCTCCGACTCAACCCCGATTTTACCTTTCAACTTCTCAATAATCGTCTTGCAGATAGAAAGACCTAATCCTGTTCCTTGCTTAAAGCTGTTCAATTTCACGAAACGATTGAATATGCTCGCTTGAGACTCCTTACTGATTCCCATACCCGTATCCGTTACGTAGACATAGATACCATCATCGGTCAAACGATAACCAAACCGTATAGAACCCGAGCTGGTGAACTTCACGGCGTTGGAAAGGAAATTGGTCAAAACCTGAGTCAAACGGGTCTTCTCCGACACAATACAATAGTCATTACCGTCCGACTCAAAGATAACCTTTACACCCGGGGCCACTCTCAAGGCGAAAGCTTGCTGCTGGGGAGCGAATATCTCACTCAAACGCAGGGTCGTATAAATAAACTCCATCTTTCCGGACTCGATCTTAGAGATATCCAAGATATCACCGATCAACTGCAACAAAAACTCATTGCTACTCTCTATGATCCTCAGATATTCCTTTTTTTCCTCCTCATCGTCACTCTCCGCCAATAAGGTAGAAAAGCCGACGATGGCATTTAAAGGGGTACGTATCTCATGGCTCATGTTAGCGATAAAAGCGGACTTCATCCGGTCGCTCTCTTCCGCCAAACGCTTGGCCTGCACATCCGCCTCGTGCCGTTTATCGACAGTCATATCCCGAAGGATTCCGATCGAGCGGATCGGTTTGCCGTCCGGATCGGCCTCATAGACCTCACCGATCTTCTCCAGCCATACATACTCATCCGAGAAATAACGACAAGGGAAACTGAATCGCATGGAATCGATCTCGCCCCGCATGAAAGCGGTTGTAATATTCTCATAGACCTTCCGGTAATCCGGATGGATCTTCTCCGTAAAACTAGCGTGGGTGATCTGCACATGCTTGATCTGGCCGTTTTCTTCCAAGGAAAGCTCCGCCGTACCGTTTACCAGATCCCAAAGCCACGGGTAGATCTTACCCGCTTGACATGCGAGCGCCAAGCGCTTATTATAGCTATGCAACTCCTCCTCGACCTGCCTCTGCTTTGTAATATCCCATGAAATCCCTACTAAATAAGGAGGCTTATCCTCACGGGGCGCTAGCAGTTTCATCGTATCCATAGTACGCAAGATACCTTTCGGATCGATCATTTGCTCCACGAAACGCTGCATCTTACCCGTTTTCACCACCTCCTCGTCCATATCCCTGAAAGATTGGGCGACGACCGGATCTAGAAATAGGTCAAAATCTGTTTTCCCGACCACATCATTATGATATCGTCCGTAAAGTTGGTTCATCAAAGGGCTGGAGTACACGTACCTGAAATTATCACCCGTATCCTTCACGAAAAAGTAGATGGGCAACGAGTCCACGATATTAGATAACAATCCTGCTAAATCCCTATAATCCTGTTCCAAAGTTTTGTTCTCCGTAGTATTAACTTCCATGTTGATTTTTTTAATCAAAGGCTTGAATATTCCGGCCGTAAAATTCTTGAAAATTAATGAAAGATACAAATAATAAGCCCAAGAAGTGAGCATCCCGACCGAAAATATAAGCAAAACCGTATATTTGTACTCCAATTCTAAGAAAACTAGATATGACAAACGTATTTCACACGCTTATAGCCCGTTTTCTACAAATTCCGGAAGGACAAGTGGAACGGACAATCGGGCTCTTGAACGAAGGCGCTACCATACCTTTTATAAGTCGTTACCGGAAAGAGGTGACCGGAGGACTGGACGAGGTGCAAATCGGTGCCATCAAAGATCAACTGGATAAACTGACGGAACTGAGCAAACGAAAGGAAACGATCCTCGCCACGATAGAAGAGCAAGAGAAACTTACTCCCGAGCTCCGGAAACGCATCGAGGAGTCTTGGGATAGCACCGAGATCGAGGATTTATATCTCCCTTACAAACCGAAACGGGTCACCAAGGCGGAGATCGCACGCCGGAAAGGACTGGAGCCCTTGGCTAAGATCGTTATGATGCAAAACGAGAATAACCTATCCGCACGCATCAAGAGTTTTATCAAGGGGGAAGTGAAAAACGCCGAAGAAGCCTTGCAAGGGGCACGGGACATTATCGCCGAATGGATCAACGAGAACGAATCGGCACGTAACACCGTACGTAACTCTTTCGCTCATACCGCCATGATCACATCCAAAGTGATCAAGGGGAAAGAAGAGGAAGGCGCCAAATACCGGGATTACTTTGATTTCAGCGAGCCTTTGAACCGGGCCAGTTCCCATCGCTTATTGGCTCTCCGACGGGGAGAGGCGGAAGGTATCCTTCGTGTAAGTATCTCTCCCGACGCAGAATCTTGTCTGGATCGCTTGAACCGGCGTTTCGTAAAAGGTCGTGGAGAGGTTTCCGAGCAAGTGGCTACAGCTGTCGACGATTCTTTCAAACGCCTGCTGAAACCCTCTATCGAGACGGAGTTCTCCAACCAGAGCAAGGCGAAAGCCGATGAGGAGGCGATCCGGGTATTTGCCGAGAACCTCCGGCAATTGCTGCTCGCTCCTCCCTTGGGACAAAAACGGGTATTAGGCGTAGACCCCGGATACCGTACCGGATGTAAGTTGGTCTGTCTGGATGCGCAGGGGAATTTACTGCATAACGAGGCGATCTTCCCGCATCCGCCCCAGAACGAGAAGGGCAAAGCCGCCGCTAAGGTCGCCCAGTTAGTAGCCACTTACGCCATAGATGCCATTGCCATCGGTAATGGTACGGCCAGCCGTGAGAAGCATCAGATCGGAAGAGCGTCGTGTAGGGAAAGAGTGTAGATCTCGGTGGT
>OMCT01002062.1_pt1 | contig 10755 bp, 8 predicted proteins | sample 1674301 | NCBI WGS metagenome assembly OMCT01 (sample SAMEA103958158, study PRJEB25191) | human gut metagenome
CGTTGAACGAAGCCTTCAGCGCCGCTTCCTCGCTCTCCGACACCGGGATGTGGCTCCACAGGCCGAGATTTTCAGCCATCACTTTCTTCACGGCATCCCACGTAAGGTCGGTGTGCTGTGTGCAGTAGTCCTGGAAACGTCCTTTCGACATGCGTCGCCAGTCGATGTCGGCAAATGTAGGGTTGTTGTTGCCCTTGTCCACACCGATTGTCATGCCGCCGGTGTCGTGGTCGGCAGTGATGACGATAAGCGTCTCGTCGGGATGCTGGACATAGAAATCGTATGCCACGCGGATTGACTCCTGGAAGTTGAGCACCTCCTTAACCACTGTCGCTCCGTCGTTTGCGTGCGCGGCATGGTCGATGTTGCCGCCTTCCACCATCATGAAGAAATGGTCGGGGCTGACAGCAATCATGTGCTGCAGGCATTCAGCCGTGAGCTGGCGCAGGGTGGGCGCGCCGGGGATGCTGTCGATGGTGTAAGGGAAGTCGGTGCTCTCCGACGGGCTGCCGAATGAAGCGAGAATCTTCTTGCCTCCCACAGCCTTTTTCAAGGCGTCCATTCCCGACACCACGTTGTAGCCGTTGGCGCGGTAGTCGTCAAACACCTTGTTGCAGGCGTCTTCGCCATTGCGTGCCATCAGCGTGTACATGCCGCCGATGAAGTCGAAGTTGCTGCGAGCGCCGTCGTGGTTGATTTCCTTCCACATCTTGCGGTGTGGCTGGTGAGCGAAGTGGGCAGCCGGCGTAGCGTCGTCAAACGCCACCGACGTGATTATTCCCACGCCCCATCCCTGGCGTTTCAGTTGTGTAGCCACGCTTTCCACCGCCACGGTGTCGGCGTTCATGCCAATCATCGAGTTGTTGGTCTTAATGCCTGTGGCAAGAGCCGTTCCAGCCGCCGCTGAGTCGGTTATCGAGCTGTTGGCGGAGTAGGTCAGCGCAAACGACGACACGGGAAACTGCATCATTAGGATGTTGTCGGAGTTGCCGAGCACGCGCCGGTTGTAGGTTTCTGCAGCCATCACATGGCCCATGCCCATACCGTCGCCGATAAACAGGAATACGTATTTGAGATCTGCCGAGGCTGTGAGCGAGAGCAGGATCAAAGCGAATGTCAGAAGAAATTTTTTCATAGGAGTTCTATTTTTTTGATTGTTTATTTATTTCAAGCATACTGTCGATGATGTCGCGCGAGTTGTAGAGGCGTGGTATCTTGCGCTGTCCGCCGAGTTTTCCGCTGCGTTGCAGCAACCAGTCGTCGAAGAGACCACGGCGAGCCTCCACGATTGACAGACGGTCGATGAAAATGTTCTGGAATCGCTTCGCCTCATAGTCGGAGTTCTCTTGTTGCAGACATCGGTCGAGAAGGTTGGCAAACGCCTCCATGTCGGCAGGACGGCGGTCAAACTCGATGAGCCATTCGTGACGGCCTTTTGTTGTTGCGGTGGCATAGACCGGCGCCACGGTGTAGTTTGCCACTGCCGCACCCGTTTGCCGGCACGCCCGCTCAATCGCCGCGTCGGCGTTGTGCACCATCAGTTCCTCGCCGAAAGCATTGATAAAATGCTTGGTGCGTCCGGCGATTGTTATTTTCAGCGGCATGGTCTGCTCCACGCGCACGGTGTCGCCGATGCGGTATCGCCACAGACCGTTGCAGGCGGTGATTACGAGTTCGTAGGTGTGTCCCGGCTCCACGTCGCGCGCGGTCAGTGTCTGCGGGTTGTCGCTGTCGACGTCAGACAGCGGTATGAATTCGTAGAACACCCCGAGGTCGAGCAGCAGGAGCATTGCCGGAGAGTCGGGCGACGACTGCACGGCGAAAAATCCTTCGGAGGCGTTGTAGGTCTCCACGAAGTGCATCTTTGTCTTGTCGGTGATGCTCTCATATTGACTGCGGTAGGGCTTGAAGCTGATGCCTCCGTGGAAAAACACTTCCAGATTGTGCCACACGTCGTGGATTGACTCGACTCCCTCCCTGCGCATCACTTCTTTTATCACCGACAGAAACCACGACGGCACGCCGGAGATGTTGGTCACGTTCTGCCGACGGCTTGCCTCTACAAGAGCCGGCAGCTTCTTGCTCCAGTCTTCCATGAGTGCGGTCTGCTTGTCGGGGATGCGCACAAGGTTGGCAAGCGGGTTGATGTTGTTGATAAGGTTTGCCGACAGGTCGCCCACCACCACGTCTTTCCGCAGGTGCAGCTCGTTGGCGTAGCTGCCTCCGAGGATGAATGCCTTGCCGTCGAAAATGCGGCTTTGGGGATTCATTGCCAGATAGAGCGCCACGCAGTCGACACCGCCGCGGTAGTGGCATCTGGAGAACGATTCTTTTGTGATGGGCACATACTTGCTTTTGCCGTCGGATGTGCCCGACGATTGGGCGAAATTGCGGGTTACGCCGCGCCACAGCACGTCGCTCTTTCCTTCGACCATCTGCATTATGTATGGGCGCAGGTCTTCGTAGCGCACCAGCGGCACCGCCTTTTTGAAATCGTTGATGTCCTGCAGGCGTGCGAAGCCGTGCTTTCTGCCATATTCGGTGTTTTTAGCCTCGTCGAGAAGCTGCGTCAGCTGTTGCAGCTGAATCTCGTGGCATTCGTCCGAAAATCGCTCAATCTGCCGCACGCGGCGCATGAAAAATGGTCGTATGATGGAAGTTATGCTCATTGCTGTCAGTAAATCCGTTCCGCTATGTGCAAAGTTACGTCTTTTCTTGTTTATATCAAACAGGAAATAAAAAAGAATGACAACCCGCGATGGTTGCCATTCTTTTTGTTATATGCTTTTAATCAGAATGTTATCTGAATGAGATTTCGCAATTGTCGAGGCTGTCGATGATGGCGAGGCTGTGCACGTTGTAGCCTGCTTCGCGGAGCTTGTCGCCGCCGCCTTGAAAACCTTTCTCAATGATGAATCCCATGCCCTCGATTGTGGCGCCGGCCTGTCGGGCAAGGTCAATCATACCCATTGCCGCGTTGCCGTATGCAAGGAAGTCGTCGATGAAAAGCACGTGGTCGTCGGCAGTCAGGAAACTGTTGCTGATGCAGACCGTGTACACGCGGTTTTTCGTGAACGAGCGCACTTCCGACACGAGCATGTTGTCCATTGTCTTGGGCTGCTTTTTCTTGATGAACACCACCGGCAGTTGCATTTGGTATCCGAGCATTATTGCCGGCGCGATGCCTGAAGCCTCGATGGTCACTATCTTGTTGATTTTCTTGTCGGCAAACAGTCGTGCGAACTCTTCCGCCAATTTATACATCAGGTTGGGGTCGAGTTGGTGGTTCAGAAAGCTGTCCACTTTCAGAATGCCTCCAGGCAGCGAGCGTCCGTCTTGAAGGATGCGTTGTTTCAGAAGTTCCATATTGTGGCTTAGATAATCAACATGGCGTCGCCGTAGACACCGAAACGATATTTCTCTTTTACAGCCACGTCGTAGGCGTTCATCACCTTCTCATAGTCGCCGAATGCAGCCACCATCATGAGCATTGTGGAGTAGGGCATGTGGAAGTTGCTCACCAGCGCGTTGCACACCTCGAAGTCGTAGGGCGGGAAGATGAATTTGTTTGTCCATCCGCTGTATTCCTTGATGTGTCCGTTCATGCTGATGGCGGTTTCAATGGCGCGCAGGGTTGATGTGCCGACGGCACACACTTGGCGCTCTTTGTCCTTTGTCTCGTTGACTTTCTTCACAAGGTCGGCGGTGATTTCCATCTGCTCGGAGTCCATGCGGTGCTTGGTGAGGTCTTCCACGTCGATTTCGCGGAAGTTGCCCAAGCCGAAGTGCAGCGTGAGGAAGTCGTAGTCGATGCCTTTGATTTCCATGCGCTTCATCACCTCGCGGCTGAAGTGCAGACCGGCAGCGGGAGCCACTACGGCACCTTCGTTTTTGGCGTAGATGCATTGGAAGCGTTCCTCGTCTTCAGGCGTAGGTTCGCGGTTGATGTAGAGCGGCAGCGGTGTCTGTCCGAGTTTGAACAAAGCCTCTTTGAATTCGTCGTGCGACCCGTCGTAGAGGAAGCGCAGCGTGCGTCCGCGCGAAGTGGTGTTGTCAATCACCTCGGCTACCATCGAGTCGTCTTCACCGAAATACAGCTTGTTGCCGATGCGAATTTTGCGAGCAGGCTCCACAAGCACGTCCCAGAGCTTGTGCTCTTCGTTGAGCTCGCGCAGCAGAAACACCTCGATGCGCGCGTTTGTTTTTTCCTTATTTCCGTATAGACGAGCGGGAAACACTTTCGTGTCGTTGAGAAGCATCAAGTCGCCATCGTCGAAATAGTCGATGATGTCCTTGAAAACTTTGTGCTCGATTTCTCCTGTTTTTTTGTGCAGCACCATCATGCGCGCCTCGTCGCGTTCCTCTGACGGTGTCTGGGCAATCAGTTCTTCAGGAAGTTTGAATTTGAATTGTGACAACTTCATAGATCCTTCGTTTTCTTCTTTTTTCATTTCTTCGGGGAGCTCAAACTCCTCTTCTTTCAGCCGCGCGATGAGGCTGGGCACCGATTCGCATTGCTCAACGCGGATGTCGCCGACGCGTGTGCGCCGCAGCGCTGTCAGATGCGCGCCACTGCCGAGTGCTTCACCGATGTCGCGGGCAAGGGCACGTATATAGGTGCCTTTGCTGCACACCACGCGTATGCGGATTTCCGGCAGGTCGAACGACAGCAGTTCTATCTCGTCGATTACAAGTTCTTTAGGCTTGATTTCAACCTCCTTGCCTTTGCGCGCCATCTTGTATGCGCGCTTGCCGTCGACCTTGCATGCCGAGAAGGCTGGCGGCACCTGCTGGATGCGCCCTGTGAATTTTTTCAACGCCTCTTCTACAGCCGTGCGGTCGATATGCTCCCACGGGTATTCGGTGTCGATTTCTGTCTCAAGGTCGAAGCTTGGGGTTGTGGCGCCAAGGCGTATTGTCGCCTCATATTCTTTGACGTGGGCTTGCAGCTCCTCGATGCGCTTTGTGGCGCGTCCGGTGACGATTACCATCACACCGGTTGCGAGCGGGTCGAGCGTGCCGGCGTGTCCCACTTTCAGTTTCTTTATCTTCGTGCGGCGGCTCAGTTCTCCGCGCACTCGCTTGACAACGTCGAACGACGTCCAGGTCAGCGGTTTGTCAACGTAAAAAATTTCTCCTTCTACGGGATGCAGCATCTCTTTTCGGTTAAATGAAGTTGAAAATCAATGTTGCGGCGCCTGCCAAGGCGCAGTAGATGGCGAAATATATCAGTTTGCCGCGTTTCACGATGCTGATCATCCATTTGCAAGCCACGCAGCCTGAGATGAACGCTGCGAGAAATCCGACAATGAGCGACAGCGGAGCCACGCTCTGCAGCATGCTGTCGTCGCTGCTGTTGAGCATCTTGACCACATCGAGAAGGGCTTCGCCGAGAATCGGCGGGATGACCATAATGAATGAGAACTGCGCTAGTTTTTCTTTGCTGTTGCCGAGAAGCAGACCTGTGGCGATGGTGGAGCCTGAACGGGAGAGTCCGGGGAGCACCGCCACTGCTTGTGCCAGACCGATGATGAAGGCGTCGCGCATCGAGATGTTTGCTTTCTGACGAGGTTTTGCGAAATAGGAGAACGTGAGCAGCAGCGCTGTCACGAGCAGCATGGAGCCTACTATTGCAAGTCCGCTGCCGAATATTTCTTCAACATAGTCTTTGAAGAACACGCCTACGATGCCCACAGGAATCATTGAGATGACGATGTTGATGAAATAGCGGGTCTCGTCGTTCATGCGGCATTGTGCCAAGCCTTTGAATATCCAGCTGATTTCTTTCCAGAGAATCACGAGTGTGCTGAACACGGTGGCAACGTGTACGATGACAGTGAAAGCGAGGTTTTCTTCACCCTCGATGCCAAACAGGGCGCTGCCGATTGCGAGGTGTCCGCTGCTGCTGACAGGAAGGTATTCAGTGAGTCCTTGCACGAGTCCGAGCAAGAGTGCTTGTATCCAATCCATTTGATTTATTTTCTCTTTTTATATAATATTGCAAAAAACATAATTACAAAGCCGATGAACGAGATGCCCGGACCTACGGCTGTGCGCATTGTGCTGAAGATGTCGGGGTTGAACGTTTCTTCGGTAGTGGCACCGCCGCCCATCAGCAAAAATCCGATGACAATCAATGCCACCGACACGCCCATGAGGATGAAATTCTCTTTTCCGAGCGGACGTGTGTCGGTTTTCTTTTCTTTCTTTATTTCTTCCATATTTATTTCTGTGGTTTTTTTATCGTTTGAACAAGTCGTCGTAGTTGAGGTGGATGTATTTGTTGGCGGCAAAGAACGCCGCAATGCCGCAAATCACCACTCCGGCAAGCGCCAGCCCGACAAATACGGCGGCAACTTCCAGCTCGTTGAACATAGTGCCCACAAGTCCGCCGACGATGTCTTGCGCCGCGAAGTATGAGCCGACAAACACGAGGCACGCCACTGCTGCGGCAATCAGTCCGTTAAGCATGTTCTGCACCACGAACGGACGGCGGATGAAGCCGGGCTTCGCTCCCACGAGTTTCATCGTGTGGATGAGGAATCGTCGGGAGTAGACGGTGAGGCGCACGGTGTTGTTTATCAGTGCGAAGGAGATAAACACGAGCAGAGCCGCCACGAAAAGCAGCACGATGGTGATGTTGCCGATGTTTTTGTTGGTGGTCTCGACCTCGGTTTCATAAAGGGCAATGTCCTCCACTCCGCTTTGATGCATCAGCTGTGCCTGTATGCTCTTTAGCTTGCCTATTTCCGCATAGTTGGCTTTGACGTTGACCTGAAACTCCGCGCTGAGAGGGTTGACGCCGAAAGTCTCTACAAGATTTTCTCCGGTGTCTTTCTGCCATTGTTCCAAAGCCTGGTCTTTTGAGATGAATGTGGTCTTGGCGACGTACGGGGCTTTGGCGAAGATTGCTTTCAGCCCTGCGATGTCGGCGTCGGTGGCGTCGGTTTTTAGCACAATGCTGAAGCCCATATTTTCTTTAAGTTCGCGGCTCATTGTGCGTGCCGACAGGCCGAGAAACGCTGTCACACCAATCAATATTAGCACTAACGCCACGCTGACGGTGGCTGTGATGTTTGACTGGAAATAGGATATTTTTGATTTCTGTTGTTTTGCCATAGTCAATTAATTTGTGCAAAGTTACAACCTGGAGATGCCGTTTGTCAACATTTTATGCTTTTTTCACGTTGGCAAATCTCTTTTTTTGCGACGTCTGCAGGTGTCAGTTGAGCAGGTCTTTGTCCAAGCCGATTTGTTGGTTGCGTACCCGTTCGTTGATTATGTCGAGATATTCATCGTCCGACACGAATCCCATTTCAGAAGAATCGTAGTCGTCCCAGTCATCCTTCGGGATCATCATTGACGCTATCTCGAATTTGTGGATTGTGCGGTTGCAGTCGTTCAGGTCTTTGTATGTGAAGGAAAAATCGATTTTCGCGTTTCGCTTCTTCTTCAGCAACTTTCGGGCATACTGGGCGATAGGCTCGTTGGGATATTTGGCCAACGCCTCCTGCACCATTAGCTGTCCGTAGATGCCGCCACACATTTCGCAGAGAATCTTGCCTTCGCTATCCTCGAGATGGGCATACGGAAAATCCGAACCCTTTAATCCCATGAGCTTTATTTCGAACGACAATTCGCCCGAGTCGTACCTCAGAGTGTAGTCTGTTGAGAAAAAGTCATTGAGTGCCGTTTTTTCGGCATCTTTGCATCCTTCCGACTGCATTACTTCCACATCGTCGTCGGGAGAGAATCTGAAGCATTCAAAACTTGGCTTGTGGAATCCTTTCACAAACTGGAAGTCAAATATTCCGCTCAAGTCGAACGCTGCCTGGATTAAGAAGTGGAAGTGGTCGAAATCGTAATGGGCGGGAACAGATAAAATCCTCCAAATGCTTGGTTGGGAGTTTTTTGCTGTGATTTTGAATATATATTTGTCCATAGCTTAAGCTTCTTTTCCGATTAGCGTGGCCGACGACGCGCTCTCCACGGTCACCATGACGCGGTCGCCTATGTGGTGGTTGCCGCGCGGGAACACGATTACTTTGTTTTGCTCGTTGCGTCCGAACAATTGTTCGCGGGAGCGTTTCGATGTGCCTTCGACAAGCACTTCGAAAGTTTTTCCGATGTCGCGTCGGTAGCTTTCCGCCGACAGCTCGTTCTGCAATGCTATCATGCGGTTGAGACGGTCGATTTTAACCTCTTCAGGCACGTTGTCGGGGAGGTTTTTTGACGCGAATGTGCCGGGACGCTCGGAGTATTTGAACATGAACGCGCTGTCGAACACCACTTCGCGCATCAGACTCAGTGTCTCCTCGAAATCCTCTTCCGTCTCGTCGTGGAAGCCTGTAAACATGTCGGTGGTGATGCCGCAGTCGGGCATGGCGCGGCGGATGGCTGCGATGCGGTCAAGATACCATTCGCGGGTGTATTTGCGGTTCATCGCCTTGAGCACTTTGTTGCTTCCCGACTGCACAGGCAGGTGGATGTGCTTGCATACGTTTGGCACGGTGGCGATTACGTCGATGATTTCATCTGTCATGTCTTTCGGGTGCGACGTGGTGAAGCGCACTCGCATCTCCGGCGCGGCTTCGGCAACGATTCTGAGCAGATCGGCGAAACCAACCACGGCTCCGTCTTCGCCAACGTAGTGGTAGGAGTTGACGTTTTGTCCGAGCAGCACTACTTCCTTGAAGCCTTTTGCCTGCATGTCGGCAAGTTCGTTGAGGATGCTGCGTGGCTCGCGGCTGCGCTCGCGGCCTCTGGTGTAGGGCACTATGCAGTAGGAGCAGAAGTTGTTGCATCCGCGCATGATGCTGATATATCCGCTTATGCGGTTGTGGCCGATGCGTTGCGGGATGACGTCGCGGTATGTTTCTGTGGTCGAGAGTTGGATGTTGATGGCTTTTTCGCCAAGTTCGGCAGCCGCCACAAGGTCGGGTAGCGACAGGTAGGCGTCGGGTCCGGCCACAATGTCTACGCCGTGGTTGGCAATAAGCTCGTCTTTCACGCGCTCTGCCATGCATCCCAGCACGCCAAGCACCAATCTCGACTTGCGCTTCTTGCGGAGCGAGGCAAAGTAGTCCAGGCGTGAGAAGATTTTCTGCTCTGCGTTGTCGCGTATCGAGCAGGTGTTGAGAAACACGGCGTCGGCGTCCTCAATCGCGTCTGTCGGCTCGTAGCCGGCAATTTTCATCACTGATGCTATAACTTCACTGTCTGCCACGTTCATCTGGCAGCCATAGGTCTCTATGAATAGTTTCTTTTCCTTTTCTCCGCTCATCTTTAATTTTTTTATTTATACAAAGATAGTAAAAATTGGCTTATTATATGAATGAGGGGCGAAACTCGTTGAGGAGAATGGTTGGGATGCAACGCGTTTTTTACAAAATATGTTTATAATTTGGTTTATTCAGAAGAAGGCTATATCTTTGTCACGTAATAAACTAACATTTTAAACCATTTATATTTTCCTTATGTCTAAATTTAGATTGGCACTTTCGCTGTTTTTGCTCTTTGTCTCCGTGCAGACTGCTGTGGCGGTGTCGGTGCCTGAGCTCGACAGCCTCGACCGCTACATTGGCCTTAAAAAAATGTTTGAGGGCAGGAAGTATGCGCGCATCGACAAAGAAAAACGGGCGGTTGCCTCGCGTCCGTCGTTTTCCTCCTACATGAAGCTGGGTAAGGAGTATACGCTTTTCAAGGCAGACTCCGCGATTTTCTATTATGACAAGGCTGCCGAGTTGGCGTCTTCGCCTACCGACTCGCTGCTCGTGAGAATGAAAAAAGTGCGCTCGGAGGTTATCGCGGGCTATTATGCGGAGGCCTACAGTGACTTCAAGGCGATTTCGCACATGGAGATTCCCGACACGTTGCTGCCGGAGTTCTACGAAAGTGGCTATCGCATCTACTCTTTCTCTCTCAATGGCTCTACGGAGGGAGGGCTTTTCTACGACCGCTATTACTCCAATACTGTGGCGTTTAGAAAAAAATGGATTGAGTCGCTGCCCGTCAGCTCCAACACGCGTAGGCTTTATGAGGCGGAGCAGGCGATGGCCGACGGCAAGCAGGCGGTGGCTAAGATGATTCTTGTCGACCTGATTCCGTCGTTGCGCCGCGACGGCAATGATTTCGCTCTTGCCTGTGCGTTTTTGGCGAAGATTTACAGGTCGGAGGGGAAGTCGGAGGAGAGTGTGCGCTATTTTGCGCTCTCGGCGATCAGCGATATTATGTGCGCGGTGAAGGAAAACCAATCGATTTTCGACTTGTCCATGATTCTTTACGGAGAGGGCGACATCGACCGCGCCTATCGTTATATATTTACGTCGCTCGAGGACGCGGCGTTCTGCAACGCGCAGATGCGTGTCTATAATGTGTCGGGGCTGCTGCCGGTAATCGAGTCGCAGCATCGCGAGGAGGTTGCCGAGCATGAGCGGATGCTGATGATGTATATCGTGGTGAGTTTCTTCCTTCTCATCGGACTTGCCGTGGCGGTGTTCTATCTTGTGAAGCAGATGAAGAAGCTCACGCGCACGCGTCTGAAGCTGAAAGAGGCCAACATGACCAAGGATGAGTATATGGGGCAGTTCCTTGAACTGTGCTCTATATATATGAAGCGCCTCGACTCGTTTACTAAGTTGGTCAACCGTAAGCTTGTGTCGGGACAGGTGGATGATTTGGTGAAGATGATGAAGTCGCAGAAATTCAGCGATGAGCAGCACTCTACGTTCTATAAGGAGTTTGACAATGCATTCC
>OMCT01002063.1_pt1 | contig 10748 bp, 4 predicted proteins | sample 1674301 | NCBI WGS metagenome assembly OMCT01 (sample SAMEA103958158, study PRJEB25191) | human gut metagenome
GAACTTTGGTCATTTCTTTCATCGGAATGCAGTCGCAGGAAGTGAAGATTAAGCCTATCGTAAAAGTGGTGTTGAAGTCTGATGCTGAGGTACTTGATGAAGTTGTGGTAACTGCGTATGGTACTTCTACCAAAGGGTCATTTACAGGTTCTGCAGCAGTGATGAAAGCTGATAAGATTGAGAAACGTCAGGTATCAAACGTTTCAAATGCGTTAGCTGGAGCTGTAGCTGGTGTGCAGATTTTGAGTAATAACGGTCAGCCGGGTGAAGATGCAAAAGTACGTATCCGTGGTGTCGGCTCAATCAATGCAGGAACAGATCCGTTGTATGTAGTTGATGGTGTGCCTTATGATGGTGACTTGTCTTCTATTAACTCTGCAGATATTGAATCAATGACTGTATTGAAGGATGCTGCTTCTACAGCATTGTATGGTGCGCGTGGTGCGAACGGTATCATCATGATTACTACAAAGAAAGGTACTTCTGGTAAGGCTCGTGTAAATTTCGATGCAAAATGGGGTGCTAACTCCCGTGGCGTAAAGAACTACGATGTATTAACTAGCTCAAAGAACTATCTGGAAAAGGCTTATGAAGCTATTTATAATGGTTATGTACAGACTAATGGCATGGCTCCGCAGGCTGCCAATGTAGCTGCAAACAATACTTTGCTTTCTGCTGGAAATGGTGGTGTGGGTTACCAGATTTATACTGTACCTGAAGGTCAGTTGCTGATTGGTAGCAACGGTTTGCTGAATCCGAATGCAACATTGGGTTATACAGATAAATATGGTTACTATTACACTCCTGACAATTGGGCGGATGAAACATTTAGAACAGCTCTTCGCCAGGAATATAACTTGAATGTATCTGGTGGTAACGATAAGTCTACTTTCTACATGGCTTTCGGTTATTTGGATGATCAGGGTGTAATTGAAGGTTCTGGCTTGACTCGCTTCAGCGGTCGTTTGAAAGGTGACTACAAGGTGACAGACTGGTTGAAAGTGGGTGCCAACATGAACTATGTAAATTCAAAGAGTAACTATCCGGGCGATCAGGATAATACGTCATCTTCTGGTAATGCTTTCTATATTGCCAATAACATTGCTCCGGTTTATCCGATGTATGTACGTGGAGCTGACAAGCAGATTATGACACTGAACGGTCGTAAGGTGTATGATTATGGTGATGGTGTAAGTACTCCTTCATCACGTGCATTTATGTCTATTGCCAACCCGGCAGGTGACCTTATTTATAATAAGACTGAGTATTTGGCTGACGTGTTGAATGCAAACTGGTTTGCTGAATTGACTCCGATTAAAGGTCTGACCATCAGCGCACGCTTTGGTATGAATATCGACAATACACGTTACAATAATTTGGGTAACGCATATATGGGTCAGAGTGCTTCTTATGGAGGTAATGCTTATCAGGCTGCTATGCGTACTTTCGGTTTTGACCAGCAATATGTAGCTAACTATCAGTTTGCAGTAAAAGATGTACATCATTTTGATATTACTGCCGGTTATGATGGTTATTCATACCAATATACAGAATTGACTGGTTCTGGTCAGAATCTGTATGACCCGGAAAGCTTCTATATCAGCAATACAATTGATAAGAAGACTGCCAGTGGTATGAAGTTGACTTATGCTACTGAAGGCTTCTTCGGTCGTGTAAACTACTCCTATGATGACAAATATTTTGGTAACGTTTCTTACCGTCGTGATGCTTCTTCTCGTTTTGCTCCTGAAAATCGTTGGGGTGACTTCTGGGCTGCAAGTGTGGCTTGGATGATTACACGTGAAGACTTCATGAAGGATATCACTTGGATTAACATGTTGAAATTGAAGGCTTCTTTCGGTCAGCAGGGTAACGATGATATCTTGTTCGCTGGTAAATATACCGTGGGTGGTACAAGCAAGAACTATTATCCATGGATGGACCAGTATAACATGACAGGTGCAGACGGTGTGTTCTCTGACGGTACGATGATTGCAAAAGGTAATCGGGATTTGACTTGGGAAACTTCAACTTCATATAACGTGGGTGTTGATTTTGCTTTGTTCAATAACCGTTTGAACGGATCGGCTGAATACTTCGGTCGTAAGTCAAGCGATATGCTTTACAACAAACCGGTTGCCGGAAGTGTGGGTTATACTTCTATTCCGATGAACGTAGGTTCTATGACTAACTCTGGTTTTGAATTGGATTTGACTTACTTGATTTTCAACCAGAAGAACTTTACTTGGGATGTGAACTTGAATGCCACTTTCATCAAGAATAAAATCAACAAGCTGCATCCGGATTTGGATGGTCAGTTGATTGATGGAAACTACATTTACGAAGAAGGTGAATCAATGTACCGTATGTATTTGGTTGATTATGCGGGTGTAGACCCTGAAACAGGTTTGGCTCAGTATTGGGCGAAAAATGACAAGGGTGAGTTGTATAAAACAGACAATTATGCATTAGCTCAGACTACAAACAAGGTAGCCACAGACAACTTGATGCCGAAGGTATACGGTGGTTTGGGTACTTCTGTACAGGTTTACGGTTTTGATGCTTCTATTCAGTTGTCTTATCAGTTGGGTGGTCAGATTTATGACTCAGGTTATCGTTTCATGATGGCTGGAAAAGGTGACGGACAGAACTGGCACAAGGATATTTACAATGCATGGACTCCGGAAAATAAATATACGGATGTACCTCGTCTGAATGCGCAGGATAAGTATACAAATTCTATTTCAACTCGCTGGCTTACAAGTTCTAATTACCTGAGTGTAAACAATATCACTATTGGTTATACACTTCCGTCTAACTTGGTTCGCAAGATGATGCTGGAAAAACTGCGTGTATATTTCACAGCTGACAATGTAGGATTGCTTTCTGCACGTAAGGGTCTTGACCCACGTCAGAGCTATACAAGTGCTACTACATCACTTTATACTGCTATCCGTACAATTTCTGGAGGTATCAGCCTTACATTTTAATTAAAATATAAATAAGAAACAGATATGAAAACAAAATATATTTTTGCTTCATTGCTTGTATCTTCACTGGCTGTGACTGCTTGCCAGGATATGGATACATTGCCCGATGGAGGAATCGTGACAGACTCTCAGAAGGAGACCGTTTCTACACTGAATCCTGAACGTGGAGTGGCAAAAGTTAATGCGATTTTCTCTACTTTCAACCAGGCTTTCCCTAACTCAAGTGCATTGGGAGCTGAACGTCATAACGATATTGGTTATCCTACTGTCATGTTGTGTCTGGATTCTAATACAGAAGACGTAGTAAGTGATATTAACGGTTATAACTGGACTGGATATGACTTGACATTTGAAGATCGTGAAAATACTTCCTTGGAAGGACAAATGGTATGGAATGACTTGTATTCTATCGTTTTTGCTGCCAATAATGTAGTAGGAAGCATTGACGAAAAAACAGAAGATGCCAATGAACAGTTCTATCTGGGGCAGGGACTGGCTGCACGTGCATTCTCTTATTGGGTAATGGCACAGCTGTATCAGTTTAACTATAAAGGTAATGAAGATAAGCCTTGTGTACCCCTGATTACAGAAAAGAACTCGGAAGATGCTTCAGTGAATGGTTGTAAGCGTTATTCTGTAAAAGAAGTATATACACAGATTGAATCAGACTTGAACAATGCTATTGATTTGCTGACTAATGCAGAAAAAGGAAAGGTAAAACGTGCTGACAAGCGTTATATCAGTCTGTCAGTAGCATACGGACTTCGTGCACGTATGTATCTGTCAATGCATGAATACGCTAAAGCAGCTGATGATGCGGCAAATGCTATCAAGGCGGCAACAAGTGAAGGTATTGCTATCGCTTCTCGTACTGCGGTAGGTAAACCGACATTTTGGAGTGTAGATGAGGTGAACTGGATGTGGGGTATCATTGTCAGCGAAACAGATGACGTGGTAGATACAGGTATCTGTAACTGGCCTTCTCACATGGGATCACTGAGCTATGGATATGCAAACTATTCAGGTGGTCGTCAGATTAGTTTGAAATTATATAAGGAGATTGATGATGCTGACATCCGTAAACAATGGTGGTTGGATGCCGCTGCAGAATCTGATGGTTTCTTAAGTGACGAACAAGCTGCTTTTGTGGCAAAACAGGGTTACAAGCCTTATACTCAGGTAAAATTCGGTCCCTATAATGATGTGGTAGGTACTACTATCAATGCCAATGATATTGTATTGATGCGTATTGAAGAAATGTATCTGATTGCTGCAGAAGCATACGCTGAAGCTGGAAATCGGGCTGAAGGTGAAAAATATTTCAAGGAATTGCTTAACAACCGTTTGTCAAGCGGATCACAAGCTTATTTAACTGACTATGCTTCTAATCCTCAGGAAGCTGTTTATTTCCAGCGTCGTATTGAACTTTGGGGTGAAGGAGTAATTTGGTTCGATGTAATGCGTCTTAACAAGGGAGTAGACCGTCGTGGAGCTGGTTTCCCGAATGCAGAATGTGTATTTAATATTGCAAAAACAGACGATATCTTGTTGTGGCGTATACCGGAAGCTGAACTTCAGGCTAATAAGGCATTAACTGCAGAAGATAGTCCGGCATGGACTTTACCGAAACCAGTTGCAGATGAATAATAAGTTAGATTAAAGTTAAAAACTAAGAGTATTATGAAATTAAATAAATTCTTTTTCGGATTATTGATGACTCCGGCCGTAATGATGGTAGGATGCAGCGATTATGAAGATACGGAAGTGGCAAGCCCGGAAGCAGATGCGGATGCAATTGGTGCTTATTTTGAAAGCAGTGCAGTTTCTGAACAGTTGTCACCGGGGCAAACATCTTTTAAGATTGTGTTGAATAGAGCTTCTTTTTCTGAAGCTGTAAATGTACCGGTTAAGGCAACAGATCCAGATAACTTTTTCTCTTTGTCAGATAATCAGTTTGTGTTTGATGCTGAGAAACAGGTTAGTAGTCCGATAACTGTTACTTTCAATCAAAGTGTAGTAGAGCTTCAGAAGACATATTATTTGAAGTTGCAGGTTGCAGACGGAGTGAAAGATCATTTGTATGGTGCAGGTTATACAGATGCAACCTATTCTATGGTGATTGATTATGCCTGGAAGAGTGACTCATTGGCATCTACTATGGTGAAAGATGAGTATGCAGGTACATTTGATAAAGAAGGAGCTTTGGCTGCAGTAGAAATTGCAAAAGATTTTGAAGTAGACGAAGAAAAACCATCACCTGATTATACTAAGAATTCTTTGGTGCGTATCTCTAGTTTCTTTGCTACTATTGGTAAGTCGAAGGCAGCTGGAGAAGACCACATTCAGTTTGTGGTAGATAAGGATCATAAAAATCCTCAATTCTTAACAACTGATTACCTGGCTAATAATGAAATTTCTCTGAAAGTCAATACAACAAAATTGGCTACAGGAATGACTCAGAAATTTGCTGAAGAGAAGGAGTATCCTATCTGTATGGACTTGGTAGGTATTAACGTGGAAGCAGCAACTGCTGAGGCTAAAACGGACAACGTGACTTATCAGGTAACATATGAACTTTATGCATTTGATGAGAAAGCTGATAAAAAATATCTGCTTTCAACAGAAGATGATACTGTACCAGTAGAAGGTAATACTCAATATAAAGCTAAATTTGAAGTGAAATTCGTAAAAGCTTCTGCTGAATAATCGTTATTATAGCTGAAATAATAAAAGAGGTATGTCCTGTGTGGATGTACCTCTTTTTTCGTCTTATTCACTTAAAAACTGGTCTTTTTGTTAGAATGAACTTCTTAATAATACAAAATAATTGCAATTTTATTCTATTTGTATTCACTTTTTATGCGGTTGAAGAAGTGAAAGCAAGTTCTTAAAAACCATCTGTTTATCTATTTTGATATCGTTTTACTCCTTATAAATAAATTTTAGTGTAAAATTGCCCGCTGTTTTATAATTTCTCTTTATTTTCTTACATTCGCGCCCCGTTTGTGATAAATGTATTAGACTAACTTAACTAAATTAAAAGAGAGATTTTATGAAACAAAGAATGACGTTGTTCATGGCCATTCTTCTGATAGGGATTGGTCTGTCAAACGCCCAAGTTTCTCAAGTGACCGGTAATGTGATGTCGGAAGAAGACGGATTGCCGGTAGTGGGCGCATCGGTGTTGGTAAAAGGTACTACTGTAGGGACAGTGACCGACATTGATGGAAACTTTACAATTTCTGGTGTGCCGGCTTCGGCAAAAACTTTAGTGGTTTCTTTTATCGGTTTGCAGAGCCAGGAAGTGGCTGTAAAACCGGTGGTGAATGTAGTGTTGAAATCGGATGCACAGGCTTTGGAAGAAGTGGTGGTTGTGGCGTATGGTACGCAGAGCGCACGTACGGTGACAGCTTCAGTAGCTTCAATCCGCAACGATGTGTTAAAGGACGTGCCTAATACAAGCTTGGACCAGATGATGCAGGGACGTGCCTCTGGTTTGAATGTAACGACTCCTTCAGGAGGAGTAGGTCAGGCTCCTGTGGTACATATTCGTGGTGTAAACTCGATTACTTCGGGTACTTCTCCTTTGTACGTAGTGGATGGAATGCCGATTCAGTCGGGTGATTTGGGCGGAGGATTGGGTAATGCCAATGCGTTGGCTGACATTAATCCGGCTGATATTCTTTCTATTGACGTGTTGAAGGATGCGGCGGCAGCAGCTTTGTATGGTTCACGTGCGGCAAACGGGGTCGTGCTGATTACTACCAAGCAGGGAAGCAGCGGAAAAGCAAAAGTAACGTATGATGCTTCTGTCGGTTTCTCCAACCGGACGAAGTTCATTGATATGATGAATGCACAGGAGTATGTAGACTTCAAGAATATGGCGGTTCGTAATGCATACGGAACAGATGTAGCAGCTGAACTGGCTGCTATGGATAAGACATTCATCGCTAATCCTGCTTATGGTGATAAGGCATTTAACTTGATGCCGGGAGTAGACTCTAACTGGGCAGATGCTATTTTTCAGAATGGGTTTACACAAGACCAGACTGTAGCCGTAAGTGGTGGAACGGAAAAAGTGAAATATTATATGTCGGCTAATTACAATACGCAGAAAGGTATTGTAGTGGGCGATAACTATAAACGTCTGGGCGGTAAGGCTAACATTGTGGCTAACGTAACAGACTGGCTGAAGATTGGTATGAACTCGAGCGTGAACGTAAGTTCTACATCGCAGGTGGATGCGGCACGTAACGGTTCAAACTTTGCAGTAGGTGGTTTCCCGCGTATGGCGCTGGCTAACTCTCCGAATATACCTATCTATGATGAAAATGGCAAAGGTTATTATGAACATTCGTTAGGTGTGTTGGGTTATGGACCTAATGCGGTAATGAATACATTTTCGAATCCGGTGGCATTGGTGGAATTGGGTAATAAGACCAACGTGGATGTAAACCGTATTTTGAGCAGTTTCTTTGCAGAAGTTACTCCTGTGAAAGGTCTTACATTGAAAACCCAGTATAATATTGACGATGCACGTATCGAAAACTCTCGTTTCTGGTCACCTAATCATGGAGATGGAGTAAATAAAGGCGGGTATGCGTTTAATGCGGCAGTGCATAGCAGTATCTGGACCTGGACGAATACGGCAACGTATGATTTTACGGCTAATCGTCATCATTTCAATTTCCTGGTGGGTATGGAAGCTACTGAAAGCAGCTACAATGAATGGGATGCTTCTCGTACAGAATTGCAGGATGATAAGTTTACGAACTTCCAGGGAACTTTTGCCAATGCCACAGCTTCGGGTAGTATTTCCAAGAGCTCTATGGTTTCGTATTTTGGACGTATCAACTATGACTTTGCATCGAAATACATGTTCTCTATCAATTTCCGTCGTGATGGCCTTTCTGCATTGAGCAAGGATAATCGCTGGGGTAACTTTGGAGGTGTTTCAGCGGCATGGCGTGTGTCGGAAGAAGCTTTCTTTGAACCGCTCAAGCATGTGATTGAAGACTTTAAGATCAAGGGTAGCTATGGTGTGGTAGGTAATACGAATATCGATGACTATGCCTCACGTTCGTATTATTCTCCTTACTATTACGGTTCTCAGGGAAGTTATCGTTTAAGTAAGATTGCCGACCCGAATTTGAAATGGGAATCTTCAGAAAAGTATGACGTAGGTTTCAGTGCACGTGTACTTGATCGTATCGATATTGATTTTGATTATTTCTATACGAAATCTTCAGACTTGATTCTGGATGTGCCACAGGCTCCTTCGAAAGGTCTTCCAGGAAATATCCTGACAACCAATGCTGGAAAGATGACAAACTCAGGTATTGAGTTGACGATTTCTGCGGATATTTTACGTGACGGTGCATTCAAATGGAATACAAGTTTTAATATTACGACTACTCGTAATAAGGTTGTATCTCTGGCTAATGGTTTGGATAATATTATCAAAGGTGATGCCACTGGATTGGAAATTACAAATATCACAGTACCTGGCAAGTCTATCGGTCAGTTGTATCTGACACCGACAGGTGGTGTAGATCCGGAAACCGGGTTCCGTGTGTTCTATGGAGAGAATGGAGAACGTGTGCTGTATAATCATGCCTCGAAAGCAAAATGGATGCTTGAAGATGGTACGCCTTATGAGGGCAGCTTGAAACCGGTGATTTGCGGAAATACACTGCCGACATGGTATGGTGGATGGAGTAATAACTTCTCTTACAAGAATTTTGACTTGTCTTTGTTCTTCCAGTTCTCAGGTGGAAACTATATTTATAATGGTACGAAGGCGACGGTAAGTGACATGCGTTACTGGAATAACTCGAAGGAGGTACTTCAGAATTACTGGACTCCGGAAAGAAAGAATGCCATGTTCCCGAAACCAGTGTATGGCGATAACTATTCTAATGGTTCGGCCATGCCTATCAGCGAGTGGGTGGAAAAAGGTGACTATTTGCGTTTGAAGAATATCTCATTGGGTTATACCTTCAATACGAAGAACTGGGCGAGTGCCATCGGTATCAGCAAGTTGCGCGTATATGCACAGGTGCAGAACTTGTTCGTAATTACGGGCTATTCGGGTATGGATCCGGAGGTGATGTCGAATACGACCAATGCTACTCTGGCTCCGGGTACGGATAAAAATACTTTGCCACAGGCACGTACATACACATTTGGTGTAAACTTGGCGTTTTAATTGTTGAATTTTTAAAAGCAGATTCGAATGAAAAAATATATTGTATATGCTATATTGATGGCTGGAACCACGTTGAGTAGTTGCAGTAGCAGTTTCTTGGATCAGGAACCACCTTTGTACATTGAGCCGGGAGATATTTATAATGATGCAAATCGTTTGGAAGCAGCTGTATTAGGCTTGTATGGTTCGATAAAAAATGATGCGTCGGATTCCTTCATGGGAGGAAAAACCTATCTGGTGTTTGATAACCGTGGAGAAGATATTGTAAATTCTGACCCGAACTTGATTACTTTGGCCAATACTTATAAGTTTAATGTGGGCAAAACAGATGCAGAAAATACGGTGACCTGGAGCATGGCATACGCTGCCATTAACCGTGTCAATATTTTCTTGGATGAGTTGGAAGGTGCTAAAGCTACTGCTGGAGAAAAGTATGAGCAGTATAAAGCGGAGGCAAAGTTTGTGCGTGCATTTGCTTATTACTATTTGAATAATCTGTATGCTACGCCCTACGTAATTAATCCGGATGCGAAATCTGTGCCTTTACGTTTGACTCCGGAAAAGAACGGTGAACACAATGCGTTGAAACGTGCTACAGTGAAGGAGGTTTACGAACAGATTCTTTCGGATTTGGAAAATATCAGTGCGTTGCCGGTAAAAGCAAAAGCAGATGAACCGACTGTAACTCGTGCTACACAGGCGGCTGCCAATATGTTGAAGATGCGCGCGTATATGTCCATGAATAACTGGACAGAGGCGGTAAAAGCAGGTAAGCTGGTGACAGGCTACGAACTGACTCCGAAGTTTGGAGATATGTTCAAGGCTCCTTATTATACGGATGAAACCATATTCTCTTTGCCAATGAAGGAAACAAACCGCCCGAATACCCAGCAAGGATTGGCAGAATATTATTACGCTAAGAATACGATTTTGTGGGTAGACGTGGAGAACGGTATCATGGGCAAGCCGAATTACAATTCAGCTGATGATGCCCGTGTGCAGATGAAGAACGAAAAAAATCAGTTGCTGAAGTTTACGGATGCTGCACAGAAACTGGATTGGGCACCGATTTTCCGTTATGCGGAAACGTTGTTGAACTTGGCTGAGTGTTATGTAAATCTGGGTGGAACTGAAAATGAGAAACTTGCCAGAGAATGTCTGAAACAGGTGAGATTCCGTTCATTACCGGAGACAAGCAATCAGTTGGATATTGATCATTTGTCTGGTGAAGATTTGAAGATGGCGGTTTATAACGAACGTCGTCTGGAGTTTATCGGTGAGGCGATGCGAGGCATTGATGTGTTGCGTCGCGGAGCTAACTTTGAACGGAAAACACAGATTACTCCGCAAAGTAGCGGATATGTTTGGCCGATTCCACAAAGCGAAGAATTGATGAATCCGGATTTGAATAAATAAGGAAGAAGTAAAAAGAGCGTATCTGTAATGAGATGCGCTTTTTTTATTTATATTTGCGCTCTATAGAATTTAGATTTATGGGGTGTTCTATAAATTGAATTACTTATAATACTTTGATAATCAGATAATTATTT
>OMCT01002074.1_pt1 | contig 10704 bp, 6 predicted proteins | sample 1674301 | NCBI WGS metagenome assembly OMCT01 (sample SAMEA103958158, study PRJEB25191) | human gut metagenome
TTTTCTATTATGAACAAAAAATTTTTAAGTGCAGTCCTGTTCGGAGTTTTGATGGCTTCATCTACAGGAACGTTCGTGTCTTGTAAAGACTATGATGATGACATCAAGGATTTACAAGAAGAACTGAATAAAAAGGCTTCACTTGAGGAAATGACTCAAAAACTTTCCACAATGGAAACTGCTGTGGCTGATGCAAAAAAAATAGCAGAGGAAGCAAAAGCTAAAGCAGAAGAAGCTTTGAAAAAAGCCGAAGAAGGAGGCAGTGGTAGCGGTGAGGTTACTTCGACAGACCTTGAGAACTTGAAGAAAGAACTTCAAGCACAAATTAGCAAGCTTGCTTCTTTAGAAAGTGTAGACAAAAAAATCGCAGCTTTGAAAGAAGAGTTAACAGGTGACTTCATTACTTCAGAAAGCTTGCAGGCTTTAAACGAGAAGGTAGATAAATTGAGTGCCGAAGTCATGCAGATTATAGGTCATCGTTTGACTAGTCTTGCTTTAATTCCAACAGAACATATCAATGGTATTGCCGCTATTACTTTGACTACTCTACAGTATACTCCTCAGAGATATAAGGCAATGGAGAAACATGAATCGAACCCTGGTAATCATACCAATCGTCCTGTTTTAGACCATGAACCTGTTGGTGAAGCACGCTATATTTCTACAGAAAAGAATGAAGCTTATTTCCATGTAAGTCCAAGCATGGGAGTGCGTACCGAAGATATTGAGCTGCCATCATTTGATTGTATCACATCAAAAAACACACAAAGATCTGCTGATGTAACATCAAACAGCCCGATTGTACCGACAAGCAAGGAAATTAAGGATGGAGTATTGACTGTTACATTCAAAAAAAGTGAAGATTTCTTAGGCAAACAGATTACTACAGACAAGGTAGGCAACACAGAAACATTCTATATGGCGTCTTTGAAAGTTCCTGTTACTGAAGCTAATTACACAGAAACAGAGAAAGCTGACAAAGAAGCAGGAAAAATTGAGGGAGTATATGTAAATTCTGAATATTCTCGTATAGAGGAAATTGTGGCTATCCCTTATTTGGCTAACTCTAAGACTGATTTTACAAAACAGATTGAAGGCGAATTTGCAGATGAGATTCAGAAAGATGCAGACAACAAAGATATTTATGTTCATTATCATGATTCTATTTGTCTGTATGGCTCAACCAATAATCAGTTGGTGGATGTTGAGCAGGCATATAATGAACCGCTTGACTTAAATAAATTGGTTACTGTTTGTACTACTACTGAAGCTAACATACATGCAGAACACAGAGAACTGGAAAATTATGCAGATTATGGATTAGAATTCCGTTTTGCTCTTGCTCAGGCTGAATATCTACAGGGTGACCGCAAGACTGACGAACAGGCATTTGCTAAAATATTAAAAGGCAATATGCTGAAATCGGAAGTTTATGATGTGGATTTGGCAGATAACGAGTTCTCAAGAGCTTCTATCGGTCGCGAACCCATTGTACGTGTATCATTAATCGATACAAAGAATGGTAACGCACTGATTGCACAACGTTACATTAAAGTGCGTTGGATTGACAAAGCTGAAGAACAGACATTAAAACCGTTCAATTTCACTGAAGACATTATCAGTTGCAAGGATATGTTCCAGCAATTGTTCTCTCAGGATATGAATGAAGCTATCTACCATCAAGTTCAATTCAATGGTGGACAAAGTATGAGTAAGACTGAGTTCCACAATGTATTCAAGACTTTAAGAGTGAAGAGTCTGATGAAAGATGGTCAAGCAATGGATTTAAGTAAATTGACTGTTTCTACAGATGCTGCTACCGATTGGTATGAAGGTGACAAACCACAAGAAAAGGATGGATTAGAAGCATTTAAGAATGATGAGGTAGATTTGTTGTTCGGTTTCTTGGAAGACGCAGAAGACAATACTTCATACAATCTGGTATGGGCTATGAACCCTGCAACTGTAGGTACCCTTAAGGATAATGGAAATGGTAACTACTCTTCTACATTTGATATCGAAATTGAATATGTAGATGCTGTAGGTACTGTAGGTAATATCACTCAGCACTTTACTCAGGAAATAGTTGCTCCGAAACAAGAATTTGCTTATCAAGGAACATACTGGAAAAATGGTACAGGTGAAGGTATATTCAACGTAAATCCGCTTGTATTCACAACTAATAACAATGGTTGGAATAATGGAGGAACAGGAGTTACACCTGATCATGAACATGAGTATAATGGAACTGCTTGTGCATTGAAAGATTACAGCCATATTTCCGCAGACCTTGTTAACGGATATATCTACCAACCTACAAGTGCTAAACCTGAAAATTTGGCTCAGTTTATTAAGAATATCCGTTCTTGTGCTAATGTAAGATTTGTATTTGATGAGGCTCGTTTCAATGACTATGATTATTTGGCTGGATATCATGTAAGCCAAGATGGTATTTCATTATGGAAGGGTACTGCACCTGATACATGGAATAACTTCGACTACGTTCAGGCAGATAAGGAAACTTTAGCTGCAACTATCGAAAACAAGATGGGTGCTGAAGAGGTGTCAAATACTCAATACTTGCCATGGGACTTCAATGAAACACTGGGTTCTGGAAAGGAAGAATGTGAAAGCCACGTTCGTTTACACGAATTAGACAAACTGAATGGTACACCTGCAGCTCAGGCGTTGGTTGGTAAATCTGTTCCTGTAAACTTGGTTGTTGAATACAATGAGTTTAATGTAATTCCTGTTCAGAAATTTGAAGTATTCTTCATTGATCCTTTGACTATTGACGGTAGCATCAACGGTAACTTTGTTGATGCAGAAATCGATGGTAGCTTCTTGAATGTAGCAAACGGATTCAACTTTACAGACTGGAATGGAAATAAAGTTGCAGCTCAAGACCTTACGGAAGTTAAGGACGGTGAATATGCACATGAATTGTATGACTTCTACGGTGTTCACAATGTTAAGTTCTTAACAGATAAAGTAACTACCAGCTTGTCATATGATGCAGCAACTAACACTTACAAACATACCGAAGGTGTGAAAGACGGTAAGTTGCCAACCAAGGCATCACTGAAACAGATGGAAGCTACTGAAAATGGTGGTGTGGTTGATAAAGCAAATGCTCAAGAAGTAGCTTCAGATCCTACCCACTTGGCATACTTCAACAATGAAGGTACTCCGGTTAATGTTGATTATAAGATGTATATCTCTGTTGAAGTTGCTCATAAATGGGGTGTCTTGAAGAAAGAAGCTCTCGAAGTGAATGTTCACAAGGCAGACGGTACTCCCAATAACTAATATTTAGGACTATAATATGAAAAGGACGCTTTTTAAAAGGAGCGTCCTTTTTTTTACGAAATCAAAATAAAAATAAACATGAAGTTATTTACTTATACGCTGATTCTTCTTTACTTTTATATATTTTCCTCATGCAAAGGAGATAGCAGTAATTCTGCTCCCTTTGATGGTGTGTTTGTTACGGAATCAGGGATAAAATTTGAGTTAAAAGAAGATTCAACCACACTTATCCTATTTGACGATACCTTAAATTATGAAGGTGTATGGTCTATACATCATACTAATGAGTCAGAGTATGCCAATATAGAATTTGCCGGCAAACCGGACTATTATTATTTAAAAGATAAGAAAATCTATCGTAGCAAGAGAGAGATGGAAAGTGACTGGATGGGAACAAAGATACAATATCTCAATTGATATTTATAACATTGATGCTATTAAGAAACTTTATTTTATATCATAAATATAGAAGGGCGGTCTTCAATTGAGAAAACTACCCTTCTTTTCACCAAAATATTATAAAAGCGGCTCTCTTATTCCGCAATCATAATCACTACACGATTCCAGTCATTTGTTGTGAAAGGCTGCACCTCGGAACCCTTGCTGTCCACACTCAGTCGGTCTGCACTGATGCCGTACCTGTTAATCAGTTCGTCGGCCACCATGCGTGCACGTTTTTTGGCAAGCTCGGCATTGACCTTTGCACTTCCCGTTCCCTTGTCGGCATAACCGGTGATGGTCGCCTTTGAGCGGGGATACTGCTTCATATAGTCCGCAATGGCCAGGATGTTGACCTGCTGGTCCTCGGCGATGTCCGTCTTTGCCAGCCCGAAGGAAACGTGGCTTTTGATGCCCGGCACGCTCTTTTCCACCTCGGGACACGGAACCGGTTCGGGACACTTATGGCTGTTGATGGTACCCTGCAGCTCGTTGATCTTGTCATTGAGCGACTTCACGTATGACTCGCTGTAACGTTCGTTCCTGTACGCCACCGGCTTGCAGTCGGGACATTTCAGGTTGAATCCCGTACCGAACTTGTAGGTGATGCCCACCAGCACGTTGTAATAGGAATCGAAGCTGTGGTCGTCCCGGCGGTTCCAGCGGTCGGAAACACCGTTTGCCAGGGCTTCAACATTGAAATCGAAGGCTTTGTTCAAGCGGAAGCTTGCCTGGAGGCCCAGCCTTGCCATGAAGCTGCTCGCCCCCTCGTCAAAAGTCCGGTTGTAACCGACACCCGCTACAAGGCGTGCATTGAAGAAACGTTCGGGATTGCTTCCGCAGAACAGGCTGCTCATGTTGAACAGGCCGTCCACGGTGGCCGCACCGTAGTAGAACCCCTCGGCGGGCCTGCTGCCGCTTCCGGCCCTTCCCCTCCAGCCGCTGACAGCCAGACGGGCACCCACATAAGGATTGAAGTACTTGCCGGCAGCAATCTGTCCTGCCGGAGAAATCAGTTTGCCGATACCCGTGCCGTCCAGCGAATAGGAGGCACCAAGCTGGCCCTGGAGGAACCAGTTGTCATCCGTACTCTGAGCGTTGGCGCTCATACCGGCACCCGCCAGTAATAAAGCTGCAATAATCACCTTTACTTTCATAGTCACTACTGTTTTAATTGGTTATTTGTTTCATCCAGCCGCTTGCGGAACCATTCACCCGCCCGCTCTGCGATATGTGCTTTCTGTTCGGGGGACAGACGCGAGCCGTAGCTGCGGAAGATATAGACTCCCACTTCGTTGTCCTTGTTCTGGAGAATGGAGGATTCCAGCAAAACGGAGAAATCCTTTTTGATTTTCCCGTGGCTTTCCCCTTTCCCGGCCATCTCGTCACCGAACCGGTCGACAGCCAGCAGGAAGTCCTGCAGCCTGTCGTTCAAATCCGTCCCCGAGGTGAGGACCAGCTCTCCCAGGACCACTTTTACAACTCCCTTTTCAGTCACCACGGGAAGCGTAACGGGGAACAGGTCATCGGAGGAGGCCTTCAGCACCAATAGGGACACTTCAGGTGAGGTTTCCCCCAAGGTAAAGCGGAAAGTGCCGTTCTTCACGATGGTACTGTCATACGTTTCCGGAGTCAGTGCGTGGCGCAGGTAAACCTGCTTCCCCTCGTAGCTTTTGTCCTTTACCGTCCCTTCTATGGTGCATCCTTTGGGAACAGAAGTACACGCACATACTGTCAGAACGAGCATCAGCAGGACACCTGCCTGTGGCAGAAAACATGTTCTTTTTCTCATCTTTCTCATTTGAAAAAAGCCGTCCGGCTAAATCGCTTTAGCGGAACGGCCTTTTGTTATTTACTACGTAAACGGGTTACGTCAGAATCTGATACCGAGCTTCAGCACCGGCATATCAAAAATCTTGATATTATGGTGTGAGGCGTTGTACTTGTCAAAACCTTTGGGGCACAGCTGGATGACATCGTAACGGTAGGCCAGGGGTTGGAACTGGAATCCCAGCACCAGGCCCGGGGCCAGGCTGTATTCGATACCGGCTACACCGGCAGCCTTGATGCCGAACATCTGACCGGCACGGCTGCCACTGCCATAAAGCTGGACAGGAACTTCCTCGCCGCTGTCGGGGTCGGTTGTTGTTTCACCTGTATAAGGTTCTGTTGTCTCAATACGTGCCATCTGGAAACCCAAAGAGCTGCCCAGATAGGGATGGATACGTGGATTGTTCACCTTGAAATAACGGTTGGAACCGACTGAAACATACCAGTTGTTCGTTGCCTGCGCATTAATATATTTCTGTGCAGGAATAACCATATCGGGTACGCTGCCGTCTCCTTCCACATAGTCCTTCTTGGGGGTAAGATTGATATTCATTGCGAACTGGAAATTGATATCCCAGCAGTCGGAAATGAAATATTTACCTTCAACACCCAGAATATTGGTCAGACTATTGTTATTCAGACCGTCAATGTTCAGATATCTGTTCAGGTCACCCGAATTGGCACCGCCGCCGTTGGGAAGTCCGACTTCTCCTCCGGTATGCGTGTTTTGGGGAAGCAGGTAAGAGGTATTTTCATTGTAGAAATTATTACCTCCGCCCAGCAGGACAGACACTTGCCACTGGCCTTTCTTGGGAGCAAACAACACGCCATCACTCTCACTGCCCACAGTCTGCGCCAGTAAAGGCGCAGAGAGGATAGTGAGCATCAGTAATGTGCATAGTTTCTTGATCATCGTATAATTACGTTTTTACTTAATTATTCTGCGGAAGCTTTGCTATAAAGAGCTTTCATCATTTCTTCCAGTTTACCGTTCCAGTAATTGAATACTTCAACCTTGTTTTCGTATGCAGCTTTAGCACGTTCCAATTCAGCTTGTGCCCATTCGATTACATATTGTTCTTTCAAATTGCCGGCATTAAAGAGCTCAAGCATCTTTTCAGCTTTTAGAACAGCTTCTGAAGCATCTTCTACATCTTTATTCAATCCTGTAGACTCTGTTGCACCATCAACACCCTTCTTATCACCGATTTCTTGTTTTAAGCTCTTGATGATAGCTTCATATTCTTTTAATTCATCACCATCAATAGCATCGATAACCAGTTGAATATCATCTTTCATAGCTTTAGTTGCATCAATCTTCAATTCATTAATTGGATTAGCAACTTTTTCTGTTACGACATTTTGTGCTGTTGATACGGCGTCAATATCTTCTTGATATTTAGCAACATAAGCATTCTTAGCTGCAGATAAAGAAGACTTCCATTTAGTTAACTGAGCAATTGCTTTGTCAAATTGTTCAGCCTTCTCTACATTTTCTGTTGCTGTATTATACTCATCGACTTTTGCTAAGTATAAGCCTTGAGCGCCACATTCACTTCCAAAGTTTTCGATCTTTTTAATTTCATCGTCCTTCGGTTGTACAAGAACACCACGGTCTTCCTTTCCATCATTATATATACCTGCTTTACCAAATGCAGTTTTTGCTGCCTCTAATAAATTGGCTTTCAAGTCTACTTCTGTATACTCGGTCGGAAGAAGAGTAGTTACATCGTTAGATTTCAAATATTCTTTTAATGTCTTACCATCTTTAATTGCTTTTGGCATTTCAGGAAGTTCTTTCTGACCATTAGCTGTCATTACGGCTCTGAAAGAAACATATTTGTTATATACATTTTGGATTTGTTCGTCTGATGTATATCCTGTAGTTTCATTCTTTACTGCCTCCAACAAAATTTGAATAGCTCCATAGGCTTCATCATATTCTTGCTTTGAATAAGATGTTCCTGAATTATAAGCAGTGACGGCATCATTCCAAACCTTAATAGCTGCATCAGCAACTTTCTTCTGCTCATCCATGGCTTTCTTTGCAGCTGCCTGAACTTCTTTAGCATAAGCTACTTCATTTGCATTGATAGCAGCTTTTGCATCATTCACGGTTTTTATTGCCTTATTAATATCATCAACAGCAGCTTTGTATACGCTTCCATTTCCATCTGCAAAGCCATAGGTGTTATCCATTAAAGTTGCATATGCTGTAGCATCACTAAGTTCATCTGATTTATCATTGCCGTTTGTTTTTGTCAAAGCAAGAACATTCTGTGTTGATTTAAAGTTAGCAGTAAATACTCCGCCTTTGTATGTGATAAATCCTTGATTATCGGCAATTAAATCCTCATTAATAGCTTCTGATACAGTAAATATAGAATCGGCTGTTCCTGCAGCACTTTTTTTATTCTGAATAATATTATCCATTGCAGTAACCGCATCCTGCAAATCCTTTATAGCACCATTTGTATTTTCAGCTATAATTTTCGCTTTTGCTGTTTCTTTATCAGCTAATACAGCATTTAATGAATCAATTTTTGCATTATATTTAGCTTTTAAAGCTAGCCATGCATTATATGCATCATCTGATTCTAAAGCAGCAAGAGCCTCTTTCTTGATAGCAAGTTTGTTTGTTGCTTTATCCAATTCGGTCTGAGCATTAAGAAGATCTTCTTTCAGAGTTGCTTCATTGATATAGTTTTCAGGAGCAGTTACTTTATCTTTGTAAGCATCGTAAGCCTCTTCCAATTCAGCCTTAGCTGTTTCCATTGCAGTCTTTGCTAAACCTAATTGCTTTTCAACAGCTTCCAATTGCTTCAATTCTGCTTCACTCAAATATGTTTTAGAAAGCTCCAATGCTTTCATCGCGTCTTCATAAGCTTTTTGAGCTACAGCCAATGTTTCTTTTTCCTTTAACAGCTCAGCTTCCCACTTTAACTTATTCTGTTCTAACTTAGCTTGAATTTCAGCGATAGCAGCTTCTGTTTTAGCTGTTTCTTCTTGAAGCTCCAGCTCTTTCAATTGGTTAGCCAATTTAATGCTTTCATTGGTTAATTTTTCTTTTTCAACTTCAGCCAACTTAAGCTGAGTTTCTGCATCTCTGTAGGCAGCATTCGCTGTTTCTACAGCAGCTTTGGCTTTCAACAGTTCAGCCTTGGCACCGCGAAGATTTTCGATACCTGCGGGTTCATCGTTGTCGATACATCCCGTGAAAGTCACTGAAGAGCCGGCCATAAGAGCTCCGAACAGGACTACACTTAAAAATTTTTTGTTCATAATAGAAAAACTTTAAATTTATAAATTTAAAAACTTGATTTGTTTTTTGTTTATTATTTTATAAAGGACTTAATCGTATTCAGAAAGAAACGGGAGCATATTCCCGGGATACCGTGAAGGAACCACACCGACTTCTTTGGTAAAGGCAGAATAGAAGACACTTCTGGATGTAAATCCGCAAAGCTTTATCAATTCATCAGCCGTGCGCTTTTCCTTTCGTAGAAGGAGTTTGGCATACTCCACCCGACATCTGTTCACCAATGTCTTAAAGTTGCATTTAAAGTAATGATTGACGACATTCGACAGGTAGGTAGTATTCGTGCCGGTTGCAATAAGAGGATATTGCGTTGATTATCAGTGGTATTTGAGGAAGAGAGGCAATTCGGGATTTATCCCTTATTTTGTATAGATTCCATATAAGCATTCATAATCTTGGTTATAGATTATGGCAGAAGCAATCTTGACAAGGACTTGATTTTATGGCGGGAAATAAAACAAGGCGGAAGAAAGCTTCATGCTTCTCTTCCGCCTTGTTATGTTAAATAAAAGGATATATCCGGTCAGTCTAACTGTTCTATTTCTTCGATGCTTAATCCGGTTGCAGCAGCAATGGCTTCAACGGACATTCCACCGGACCTTAAATTGCGGGCTACGGAAAGAATGCCTTCTTTGCGCCCTTCTTTCAATCCTTTTTCGATTCCTTCCTTCAACCCTTCCTCTCTTCCCCTCTTGAGTCCTTTATTCTCGGCAAAAGAAATCGTTGCCAGATTATCCCTGTATACTTTGATGCTCTCATCATACTTCATACGCTCCTCTTTACTCAGGGAAGCGATATCCACAATCTTCTCCAGTTTTTCAAAGACGGCTTTGCGCGCTTTGAAAGGAAGTCTGTTCAGCGTTTCCATATTCTTGAGTATATATATCCAACGTTCAAAATCCGTCTCGCATTCCTCTTCCTCCTTGTTGAAAGAAGGAAGCTCGATAAAAATAAACCGCAGCTTGTCCGAAAACACTTCGTGCGTATCACGGTCCGAAAGGACAATGTCCGTGCGGAGCTTGTGGGGAGTGTCCTCCAGACGGAAGTTCATGAAGAAGACACCGTAAACGGCCTTCAGGTCAAACTCCCAGCGGGCTCCCTTCTCACCCTGACGCGTAATGGTATGCGAAAGATAGAACAACGCACGCTCCTTAAAGTTCGTCTGCTGCCGGTTCTGCATCTCCACAATGATATGCTCCCCCGCCTCCGTGGTGCAATAGATGTCATAAATAACACCCCGGTCACCCATGTATTCGGGCAACAGTTCTTTATCCAGAAAAGTGATGTCTTTTATGGACCTCTCACCCACCAGCAGGTCGTTCAGGAAGTCTATGAGCAAATCCTTGCTGACCTCCTGGCCGAATATCTTCTTGAAGCCCACGTCCGTAAACGGATTGATAAATTTTCCCATGCCGCTTTATTTTTAGCAAAGATAATCTTTTAAGGGGAACCGGACAAGAAGGAGGGACATTTTATTTATGGGATTTATTTCCCTTTTTACGGAAACATGATAACAACGAAAAACGTTTTTTTATTTGACAGTATAACATTAGTGTGAGGATTGTATGCCTCTTTCGTTTTACTTTGATAACATCCCATTTCTTCCCTTGCCTGTTAATATTATTTCTTTTGATAAAATTGTGGAATACCTCCAATGCTTATATGGAATCTATACAAAATAAGGGATAAATCCCGAATTGCCTCTCCTTTTTAAATATCATTGATAATCAACGTAATATCCTCTTGTTGCAACCGGCACGAATACTACCTACCTGTCAAATGTCGTCAATCATTACTTTAAATGCAAC
>OMCT01002082.1_pt1 | contig 10663 bp, 7 predicted proteins | sample 1674301 | NCBI WGS metagenome assembly OMCT01 (sample SAMEA103958158, study PRJEB25191) | human gut metagenome
CGCCGGGAAAGGGGGGGATACAAGCTTTTCAAGGATTATTTTCCGATTGGCTTCTTTTTTGGGGTGGAATGTCTATATGTTTCTTTTATAAAAGGTGTTTGTTTCTTTGCTTATCCCCATAGTTTTGTCTATTTTTACACCAGAGTTTATGAACAGTCCACTAAAGTGGTCTTTCTTGTTCATATTAGTGAACGGAGCAGCTCACTACAGTGAACGGTTCTGCTCACGGGCTGGGCTGTGATATAACCTTTGTACTTCAACAGACTGCGTACGTACTTCGCACGTGTTCCGTGCAGTGCTTTATCGTATAATGTAACCCTTTAACGCAGTTTGAACTATGGCTATTTTGTTTGATTGGTACGAGAATCCGGACTCGTACGACAAATCTCCGGAAGATAAAATCCTTCATCCCCGTCTCCGCCTAAATGGGAGCAGGTCTACCGATGAATTGCGGCGGGACATCCAGGCACGTTGCTCATTGACAGAAACCGATGTGACGGCTGTGCTTGATGCTGTGTCGCACGTCATGGGCAGGGAACTTGCCGAAGGAAGGCAGGTGCATCTCGACGGCATCGGCTACTTTCGCGTGTCGCTCACCACGATCGAACCGGTAGTGGCTGCTACCAAGCGTAAGTTGACGAAGGTGAAGATGGCGGGTGTGAAATTTCGTGCCGACCAGAAACTGAAAAATGAAATTGGTACCATCAAGGCAAAGGCTTTGAAGGCAAACGAGCATTCGGCTAAACTGACGGATAAAGAGATAGACCGTCGGCTGACCAACTATTTCGCCACTCGCCCTTTTATGACACGGAATGACTTTCAAAGCGTTTGCGGCATGATGCGTACTACTGCCATGCGGCATATCCGTCGGCTGCGCACCGAAGGAAAGTTGAAGAATGAGGGAACAATGCTGCAACCGATTTATGTACCCGTTTCAGGATATTACGGTAAGAATGAGTGACTTATAACTTTGAACGAAGAAATCTTGTGGTGAGGGCAAATTTTGCCCTCACTTTTTAAATTTGCTCTCACCCACCTCTTGAATGCCGATGAATAGGGCGATGCGTGCGAAAGGTGAGGGTGGATGTGTGAAATTTAGTTTAGTTTGATGGGCGGCTGAATATGGGTATTCCCATACGGTGTATATGTTCCAAAAGGTCGGCATTCTTTAATTTGCCATAGATGGAAAGGTCTACGCTGTAAGGCAAAAGCAGGTCGTCTATTTCATCGGAAAGGCTGCTTAAAGTATTATACGTAAGTCTGTCTCCCATCAGCGTGATGTCTATGTCGGAAAAAGGCTTGAAATTTCCTTTGGCTCGTGAGCCGTACAAAACAGCCTGCTCTATTTCTTCATGTTTCCGGAAGAGATTGCATAGCTTTTCCAGTTCATTGTCGGTCAATCCGTACATAGCTCAATCGAATAAGGATGGTGTATTCAAGGATTGCATTTTCTCTTCAAATCTGCAGAATAGGGGGAAATAGAAGTTTGTGATGTTTTCATAGATTTCAGAGACTACATCGTTGTCATAATTGTGCGATGTCAGATTTCGGGCTTCTATAGTCTCCATCCATTGCTTGTCATCAATCAATCCCATTTCAAGGGCTTTGCGTATGGCATCACGGGAGCCGCGGATGTCGGTATACCCCTGATACTCGGCATAGTCCTTCATCACTTTCCAAGCCAGTTCGTGGGTATATTCAAAACGCTGTATCCATCGTATGTCTTGCTGTACCATGATAGCTGTCTGTTTTTAAGTAAGCAAATATAAGCTTCTTTTGTGTAACGAGCAAATGGATGGGGGCTTTTTCGTGAAAGCTGTCTGGGGCTATTTTGGAGAAAGGCTGTTTTTAGGTGTGGAATAAGTTCCTGAATTTGTTGAGCCGATGTCGAAATAGTTATATATGTATGTTCTGGTTCCACATGCATTTATGAAATCAACCGTTACGCAAACTCGTTCAATTTCATGACTGTTCCGACTGCTGAAAGTAGTGAAATAATATCCTTGCATGTCTACCTCCCAATCGCAGTCAACACTCCAATGAAAATCATGCGCACCTTCAGGAATAGGATTCAATCCGCATTCACCTCCGCTTTGTGACAGATAGCCATATATAATGTCATGGTCATTTTCTTGTATTCCTGATACATTGAAAGTAATTGGTTTGGAAAACTGAACAGTGTATTCCTTTGTGTGTACTATTGCGGTTAAGGTCGTATAAATGGAACTGCCTCCGGGTGTCCCTAAATTATTCAGGGTGATAGCAGGTGATGCCTGATTTAATTGCGAATATAAATCGTTGCCAACAATCCAATCCACTGTTGCTTTTGTGGGAAAATTCTTGATACTGAATGTCCCGTTGTCACAGATTACGTCAGGGCCAATCAGTTGCATTGATGTCTTAGATACACTCAAAGGTAGCTCATTGGTAAAATTATCGGTTTGATTTTTATATTTGTAGCTCACTTTGACACTTGCGTTACCGGGTTGTGTCGGTACGATTGTTACCGTAGAGCTGTTCTGACCACTTACTATCTTAATATTCTTCCCGGTCCAATAAAATGTATGTGCCTTGCTGTCATTGATGGAATATATGTATTCTTTATATTGTTCAATATTTCTGTAGCCATCTATTTGAGGACCCATATTGGGAAAACTGATATTGCTTTTCCGAGCCATGAAATACTCTTTTGCTCCGATAGAATTTATGTAGAAATCATGGACTTCTACTCCGACATCGCTGTTCTTGAAGGCTTGCTTTGATTTCAAATTTATTTGGAATCTACTTTGTGTGACAGATGCACTTTGAGAGACTTCAGCGAATAGATTTTTATCGTAAGTCCACTTTATGCCCGTATCTTTGTTTATGGAATAATTGCACCAAAGTGTTATCGTATCTCCCAATTCAAATGTTGAAGGGGCATTGATTGGCATAGGTTTCATTTTGACATTGATGTTTCTTAGATCTGCGGTAAGTTCGATTGTACTTTTTTCAGGACGTACCATCAGGGTAGAATTACTACCTGCTTTAGTCCATAATACATTTATTGGAAAATGGTTTTTTCCTGCTGGAATTTGGGTTACCCATGTACTCTCGAATCGTTCTTGGTAGTTTGTTTTGAATCGTGCTTCTCCACCGACTGCTGAAATTCTTATACCTACAGATTGTTTTTGTATAGGAATACTTAAATCATAAGTGTAGTAACCATCACTAACATAGGGGTTCATTTCGCCCGTAATAGTACCGCTTATGTAGGAAGCACGTGTTGTGACATCAGAATAGAAATCCTTATCTTGTAACTCGTCTGTTTGTTCTTCTTTGTTGCAACTACTATTGATGAAGCAGATTAGTAGTACGAAAAATATGTTCTTCTTTTTCATGATATGTTTCTTGTTAGTATGTTATGAACGAAGGGAAAGTATATGATATTGATTTATGGTTCCTTTTAGAAGGTGCTATTCGTGTTTCTATACACCTTTTAAAGGGAATAACAAAAGCGTCCATACATTTGTATTTAGATACATGGAATGTATGAACGCTTTAATTAAATCCAAACGAGGTACAGCGCGATATGCTGTTTTTAGTTGATTACCAACCCGGATTCTGCTTCATGTTTTTATTTAGGGTCAACTGTGTAGTTGGAATCGGGTAGAAATAATGTTTGGCTTCATAAGTACGGATTTGTGCATCGGAGGCATCTATATATCCGTTCTTGGTCGCTTCTTCACAGTCAGGCACATTGCTTACGTTGGCGCCCAACATGGTGTTCGGGTACTTGGTTGAATCCAATTTGTCGAGCTGGTGCCAACGGATTAAATCCCAATATCGGTACCAGTTATCCATAATCAGTTCGCAACGGCGACAGCGGCGTATCTCCCAAATCAGATTGCTTACTCCCATATTATTGGCAGGATCGGCATCTGGAGTAGTTGTCATAGCCGGCAGGCCGGCACGAGCCTGAAGCTTGTTTATGGAGTTGTTGAGATCGTCTTGTGTGAGAGAACCCATTTCGGCTTTGGCTTCTGCAAAGTTCAGATAAATAACTGAAATCCAATAGAGCGGGCAGTCGGTGTATTGGTAGCCGATGTTGTTTCGGTCGCTTACACTCAATTCTTCGGGGTTATCATACTTGGCGATGCCATAACCGGTCGATGTGGTGAAGGCTGCTACACCGGCACGGCTGTAGGCGTGGCCTCTGAAAGAAAGTACCGGGTCAAGAATTTCGGACAGGCGCTTGTCGCGTACGGCCAAAACCTCTCTTATAGAGTAATTTTTGTCTGCATCCAATACGGCTGCATCGTCCTTGTTTTTCGAGGTTGTTGCCAACGGTTTTCCATCAAGGAAAAGGAAACTGTCGAATGCGTCCTTTGAAATGCCGTGCGTACCACTTGTGTTGATTGTGTAGTCAATGGTGGAGTGCCTTAGCGAACTTTGTGCATAAGGCTTGTAGAAAATCATTTCCGGATTGCTTGCCAGGCTGACAGAATTATAGTTGGCTTTGTAACTGTTACTTAGAGAGTAGTTTTTGGCCATAAGATATTCGCAGGCTGATACACATTCTTGCAAGTATTTGTTGGCGCGGCTCTCATCAGCGGCTTTGCCATTCTCAGCTTGAGTGCGATATTTGCAGTATGTACCTTCATATAAGGTGATGTCTGCTTTCATGGCATATGCCATGTCGGTGCTGAAACGTTGCCGATTGCTGTTTGCGGTAATGTGTTCGCACGCATAATTGATGTCTGCCAGCACATGGTCCATCACTTCATCCCGGTCGGTGCGTGGTCCGTAGAGGGCTTCGTTGTCGGCTGGGTCGATAACTTTGTCTATCCATTGCACATCGCCGTACATACGGACCAACTGATAGTATTCCCACGCACGGTTCATGCGTGCAAGACCTTCATAGTGGGCCTTTGTTGCTTCATCAAGAGAGGAAGACTGTACACCGGCAATGATATAGTTGGCGCGTCGGATTTCTGTGAAAGGGGCTGACCAGTTTGTGGAAGATGCGACCACGTTAGTGTAAGTCCAGTTATGGCTTTCTGCATCTACCTGGTCATCGCTTATTGTTTTGAAGTAGAACCATCCTCCACTGGCTCCGTTGCCAAAGCCGGTAAAGTTGTTATAAAAAGTATTGCACTGATTATCCAAATTATCGGTGTTGCTCCAGTATGCCGGAGTATTCGTGAAGGTATCCAAGGGGGATTTGTCCAGCAAATCGTTGCAACCGGTTAACATCGCCAGCGCTGTGACCCCATATATAAATAATTTCTTCATTGTTCTTAAGTTTTTGAGGTTGTTATAATGTTACCTGGACTCCAAATGAGAATGTGCGTGTAATAGGAGCTATACGTCCCCATCCACCAGCTGTAAGTCCATTGCCTGTACTGATTTCGGGGTCGACTGGAAGGTCATTCCCTTTGTGGAGCAGAAAGAGGTTGCTGCCACTGAAGTAGATACGTGCTTTCTCAATGTAGGCTTTGCGTGTCCACTCTTTCGGAAGGGTATATCCCACAGTTACGTTCTTCAGACGAAGATAGGACATGTCTGTCAAATAGCGGGATTGGGGATAGTAGTTGTTGCAGCCGTTAGCTATACCGGATACGGTACCTCCACTATTATTTGTACCACGATAAAGACGTGGATAACGGTTGCCTTGATTTACCTCATAACCGGTAATGGCGGTATAGTCTGAATTCCAAAGCACTTTGTTATAGCTTGTTTGGTGGGAATAGATGGCTACGTCGGCATGTACCATGGCGGGAAGGTTTAGGGAAGAAGTCGTCCAGTCCTCACGTTTGCCTACACCTTGGAAGTAGAGGTCAAGGTCGATACCTTTCCACGCTCCGCCTAAATGGAAGCTGTATTCGTAGCGTGGCATAGAGTTTCCGATGACTTTCAAATCGCCGTGGTCGTCTGCTGTGCCTTTTCCACCGTCAATCTTGCCATTGCCGTCTAAATCCTTGAACTTGACGTCTCCCGGGCCGTAATGGAAATTACCGGATTCCAGTCCTGCCTGGCTTGCAATGCCGTTTGCATAATTCCATGAGCCGTCTGCATTTTGGCTGGTGAAGTCTTTTTCCTCGAAGTAACGGTCGGTTTCAAAACCGAAAATGTCACCGTAGGTTTTACCGGTGTAATAGGTGCTGAGCAGTTTGGAATCATTGTCCCACTTTGTTACTTTAGTCTTGGAGTCACCGATGTTGAAGTTGGCATATACGTCGAAGTCGCCGAAGGTATGGCGCCAGTTCAAGTTCAACTCCCATCCACGTGTACGTAAGGTACCGGCATTTTCATAAGGAGCAGAAGCACCCAGAGTGTTCGGCAATACTTGTGCCGGTGCCAGCATGTCACGATTCTCACGTTGGAACCAGTCGAAACCTATAGTCAGTTCGTCATTCAAGAGACCCAGGTCAAGACCTATATTGAGGGTGCGGATACGCTCCCAGGTCAAAGTACTTGATACCAAATCCGGCATGTTATACATGGTCAGGAGATTAGCGTTGGCATTATTGTTTTCAATCCAATAGATATAGCCGGTACTTTTATTGTTCAACCGTTGGCTTATTAATTGTTCGAACATGTAGTCGCCCACAGCCTCGTTGCCGATTTCGCCAAAAGAAGCACGCAACTTACCATTGCTGACAATATGTTTCAGTGGGGCGAAGTAGGCTTCTTCGGAGAAGCGGTAGCCGATGGATGCAGAAGGGAAGAAGGCCCACTGGTCGGTATGGGGGAAACGGGAAGAACCGTCGTAACGTCCGTTCAGTTCCAATAAATAAATGCCTTTGTAGTCATAATTGATACGGCCGAAATAACCGGCAGAAGCGCGGGATGTATGATTCCAACTCAAATCTTGTCCATCCTTGCCAGCCATATTCAGTTCGGGGTATCCCTCTTGATCGTACATCACATTGCGGGTACCATACAGATATTTGTATTCCTCTTCTTCTGCGTTGACACCTGCCATTACATTCAGGTTGTGTTTTTTGGCAAATGTTTTGGTATAGTTTACGTATGCGTTGGCCGTCCATGTGTTCTGTTTGGAAAAGTCTCTCCAGATACCGCTATTGCCTTTAGTGACGATGTAAGAGGGTACCGGTTTCCCGCTCCAATTGATGCCGTAAACGGAGTTGTCCTGCGAACCGCTGTTCATATTCTGAATGGCATATGTAAAGTCTGCATTAAGGGTCAGTCCTTTAACGATTTCAGCTTTCAAGAAGGTGTTCATACGGGTCAGGTCTGTTGTCACTTCACGATCGGCAGCTTGCTTCTGCATGGCCATGACGCGTGTGTCATAGCCGTCGATTGTGCCCGAAGGAATGAAATAAGAACCCCAACGCCACAAATATTGGTAGGTGTTGGCCCATGTGTCCGGGCGTTTATAGTTCTTACGACTATAGTTGATGCGTGCACCCACCTGTAGCCAGTCGTAAACATTAGTGGTGACATTGACTGAGGCATTGTACTTTTTTAGTTCGTCCGGGTGAATCTTCATCTGTCCTTGCTTTTCGTTGTAGCCGAAAGATAGGTAGTAATTGGTCTTACCAGATGTTCCTTGTATAGAAACATTGTGGCTCATGGAAGGAGCAGCTTTGTTGAAGTAGATGTCCTGTACATCCCAGTCAGCATAATAAAAAGGAGTGCCGTCCAATACGATATAGTCACCCACGTTACTATCGCTTTGGTAGAGGTTCATAGGACGGTAGCCGGTCTTGCCGCCGTTCTGTTGCTGCCACTTTTCGGCGTAAGGTAACAATTTGTCGAAATACATACCGAACAATTCAGGCATACCGGCACCACCGTTCATACTGGCTTCGATACCCATCTTTAATTGTGTGGGTACATCGGGATAGTCCGGCAGGTAAGTAGCTTGATCCCATGCAAAATTGTTGCTGTAATTGATGGTAACCTTTTCGCTAGGCTTTGCGCTCTTGGTATTGATTAGAATCACACCGAAAGCGGCGCGCGTTCCATAAATGGAGGAAGCGGAAGCGTCCTTCAGTACGGAAATATTTTCGATGTCTTGCGTATCGAGGAAAGAAATGTCATCCATCGGAACGCCGTCCACTACAATGAGTGGATTGCTGACTTCTCCATTACTCAATGTCCCCAAACCACGTATACGCATGGAGGCTGTCTCGTCGATGGCACCACTTGTGGTGAGAATGCTTAGTCCCGGAACAGCCCCTTGCAATGCTTTGGCTACATCTTGTTGTGGACGACCTGCCATTGTCTTGTTTAAGTCCACTGTAGAAACTGCTCCTGTCAAGTTAGCCTTCTTTTGTACACCGTAGCCTACTACTACTACTTCATCCAGCATCTCGGTATCTTCTTTCAGAGTTATTCTCATCGTTTTGGCTGCCTTCACTTCTTGTGTCTGATAGCCCACAAATGATATTTTTAGTGTTGCTCCCGGTGTTACGGTCAATGTAAACTTACCGTTTAGGTCGGTAATTCCGCCGTTGGTAGTCCCTTTTTCTACTACGCTGGCACCGATAATCGGTTCGCCGGCTGCATCGACAACTAAACCGCTGATGGTGATAGCTTGTAATTGTTCTGTTACACCAAGCGATTTATCAGGATTGGCTTGTGCAGCCATCACGTTGCCGCTACTTAATAACAGTGAGCTGATTGCCACTGCTGTGAGGAGTTTGCTATGTGTTAGTCCTCGTTTTTTGTGATCTTCATTCATAAATGATTGATGATTTGTTGTTAATTAAATACTTCTTAAATTTAGGGTAAGGGTAACAAGAGCCAAATAGTGGAGACTATTCAACTTGCAGGATTGTTTCTTTTTCCATAGGCATTTTCTCTTTTTAAAGGTTTATAACTTTATATTATCTCTTGTTTTTCTATTTGTTTGCCAAGTCCAGACGGAACTTGGAATTCAGTCAGATAGTATCTTATTATTAGTCTGTTATCGTCTTGTTTTGACTAAAACACGGTTGCGTTGGAAAAGTGGGAATACTTTGTTGGATGATTGAAGACATGAGCAAAAGGGAGATGTATGGCCAGCAAAATGATTTTTTCTTGAAATAGCCTTGGAAAGATTAAAAAAAGCTATATATTTGTATTCAATTCTGAAACTAACTACCTATGAAACTAATTGCAGAAAGTGGTTCTACGAGAACAGAATGGGCGCTGGTTGAAGATAATCGTCTGATACAGCGAGCCTTCACAGAGGGCTTAAATCCTTTCTTTCAAACGAGAAGAGAGATTAGCCGAAGTGTGCGGTTAGGATTACCCGAGCATTTTTTCAAAAGGAAATTGGAACAAGTCTATTATTATGGTGCCGGATGTACTTCTTATGAAAAGAAAAATGTATTGGGAGCTTCATTGGTAGCACAATTCAAAACTCCAATTCAGGTAGAGAGTGATTTGCTGGCAGCTGCACGTGGCTTGTTCAAATGCGAGGCCGGCATTGCTTGTATTTTGGGAACCGGCTCAAACTCATGTTTTTATGATGGGAAAATCGTTGTAAAGAATGTCCGGGCAGGAGGTTACATTCTGGGGGATGAGGGTAGTGGTGCTGTATTGGGCAAAATGTTTTTGTCTGATGTACTGAAAGGTTTGGCTCCTAAAGATGTAACGGCGGATTTCTTTGAGAAGTTCCGTATAAGTCCGAATGAGGTTATGGAATCTGTGTATAACCGCCCGTTCCCCAATCGCTTTTTGTCTACTATATCTTATTTTTTGGCTGATTATACCAATGATGACTATGTATTTGAGCTGATTACCGGTAATCTGAGAAATTTCTTTACTCGTAATGTCTGCCAATATGACTACAAAAATTATGATTTTAAAATAGTCCAAGATGGCAGGGTACCGTTTAATTTTGCAGAATTATCGGATGGTTATTCATCAGTGATTTATATTGTTTCAGATTTGATACTAAGGATGGATAAGAATTGGCTGAATGAAAACAGAATAAGTCAGTATACGGAGGAAGGTATCGTTTTGATTGATGAACTAGAGACTCATTTACACATAGAGTTGCAGAAGAAAATACTTCCATTTCTTACTGAGTTTTTTCCACATATACAGTTTATTGTTACAACACATTCGCCTTATATTTTGAATTCTGTCGCAAATGCTAAGGCATATGATCTTGAGAAGCATATGGAGTTGGATAATCTGTATATGTATAAGGCGGATGATCTTGCAGAAGGGTATTTTGATGCAGATGATTTTTCTAACGATATGAAAAAGAAATTTGCAGAATATGCCCGGTTGGTCGATGCAAAAGATATTTCAGATGAGGAAAGAATAAAACGTGCAGAGTTAAGATGTCAGCTTAAGAATGCGTTGTCAAAGTTCCCGGAAGGTGAAGCAAGAGATATGTTTGAGGATATTGAAAAGAGAAGGGCTGCATATGATCAAAATTGAGAGAAAACCAACAGAAAAAGCTCTTCTTGCCCAAGAAGATTTGAAATTGGCGAGAGAAAAGGGAACAACCTATAATACTGACCATGTAAATGAGGCATTACGTGAAATGTTTCATGGAAAATGCTATATATGCGAGAATAAAGAAGCAACATCATTTCAGATCGAACATTTGATTCCATACAAGGGAGATGTTGAACTTAAATACGATTGGAACAATTTGCTTTGGGCTTGTGCCCATTGCAATAATATCAAGTTGGATAAATATGATCCCATTATT
>OMCT01002085.1_pt1 | contig 10653 bp, 8 predicted proteins | sample 1674301 | NCBI WGS metagenome assembly OMCT01 (sample SAMEA103958158, study PRJEB25191) | human gut metagenome
TGAAATTTTGTCCCGAATAATATATAATATTCAGGACAAAAGGAGGTTTTCTATGGCAAATGGTTATTCAAAACAAATTCAGCTGCGAATTCATGAATCACCTGAAGGAAGCATTTTTGTAAATTCTGATTTTGCTGATATTGCAGATACAGAAACTATCAGACGTAATCTTAATCGCCTGACAAAAGTTGGTATTCTTCGCAGAATTATAAATGGAATTTATGAAAAACCAAAATACAGTAAATTACTCGATGAATATGTAGCTGCTGATCCTGCTTCCGTTGCACAGGCATTAGCCCGCAGTTATCATTGGACCATCGCTCCATGTGGAAACACTGCCCTTAATTTACTTGGACTTTCCACTCAGGTAACAGCTGTTTGGTCCTATATTAGTGACGGACCTTATAAAACCTATGAATGGAATTCTACAAAACTTGAATTCAAACACCGAACCAATAAAGAAGTTACCGGTCTGTCCTATATGACAAGTCTGACAATTCAGGCATTGAAAACCTTAGGGAAAAATAATGTAACCCCGGAAGTTATCCAGACTCTTTCAACAAAACTCTCTTTCTCAGAAAAACAGGCTTGTCTGAAAGAAGCAACGGAATCCACCGACTGGGTTTATGATACAATACGACAAATATGCGGAGGTAATACACTATGAGAAAAATTGCATGTCTGCCAGATGATGACCGGAGAGAACTCTTCCGAAATACCGCTGATAAAATGGGCTTAAATGATGCTATTGTAGAAAAAGACTTCTGGGTATGCTTTACCCTGGATTATTTGTTTCACCGCTGTCCTTGGAAGGACTCCATCACCTTTAAAGGTGGAACAAGCCTTTCAAAAGCGTTTAATCTGATCAGCCGTTTTTCAGAAGACATTGATTTGATCCTTGACTGGCGCGTACTGGGCTATGGAAAACTGGAACCCTGGGAAAAACGATCCAATACAAAACAGGATGCATTTAATAAAGAAGCTAATAACCGGGCTGAGATTTTTCTTGCAGAACAGTTCTGTCCTACCATAAAAAAGGAACTGTCATTAGAACTGAGGTGTGACGCTAATATTTACATAGATGAGAATGACAAACAGACTGTTATTTTCGCTTATCCAAATCTGTTCACAAATCCTTCTACCCTACAGGTAATCCGCCTGGAAATCGGAGCATTAGCAGCCTGGACACCTGCTAAGCTTGCAAGCATTGAACCATATACAGCTGTATACTACCCAAAAATCTTCGAGCAAAAAAATACTGAAATTCTTACCGTTTCACCAGAGCGTACCTTTTGGGAAAAGGCAACAATTCTTCATCACGAAGCCAACAGACCGGAACATCTGGATATGCCACAACGATATTCCAGACATTACTATGATCTCTATAGAATGGCTCAGACCCCAGTAAAAGATGTTGCTTTTTCTCACATAAACCTTCTGAAAACAGTCGTTGATTTCAAAATGAAATTTTATCCAAGAGCATGGGCTAAATATCCAGAAGCAATTCCCGGCACCTTAAAGCTGATTCCACCGGAATACCGCTTTCCTGCCCTCATCAGTGATTATGAAGTCATGAAAGATATGTTATATGGCGATATTCCAAGCTTCAATACTATTATGGAATCGGTTTGCCAATTAGAGAAAGAAATCAATTCCCTTTAAAAATCATCTGAAACTGCACTGGCCATTCTATTTATTCGAGTGGTCGGTTTCTATTTCAGTTAATACCTGTATTTGTTTTAAAGCAATTTCCTTGAGTGCTTGGATAGATTTAGTTCTCGGTGCCCGTTTTGTCTTTCTATTCTCTTATCTTCTGTTCAGCGTCAACCTCTAAAACGCTTCGCACTTCTTCAATCGCAGAACACTGACAGAATATGCCGGTGCCTCGTATACGAACTCTGAGGAAGCGCCATGCATATTCACGGTAATATTCTTCACCTTCTCCGGCTCTTCAAAGCTGTTTTCATCCCCCTTTTCACCGCTAAGAAGTGTTACGGTATAGTCGCCCTGTACCTGACAGTCCAGTGTAATGGAAACCGGATCCACATCTCCTGCAAAATTAACCGCCTTAATAATGATTTCGTCCTTGGTGTCAGTTACTACCGAAACAAAAGCAGGTCCGTAGGGAATCGAAATTTCCTTCTGAAGCTCACCATCAACATACAGGCGAATCTGTTTTCCGTCCGTTTCATATCCAAAGCGGTGATATTCTCCCGGTTTTACTGAAATAGCAAAGTCCTCAGTCAGCTTGTTGTCATGCATAAAGCCAAACTCTTCCAGTGAACATTGTCCTCCATTAACCTTCCAAAGGAACGGACGCACCAGAGCTGCATCCCATTCTTTTTCCACTCCGGCCGTAATCACGAGCTGCTCCTCATAATAGGAACGAACCACCCTGGCACTGAATATACCCAACTCGAAGTAAGCATTTTCCTCAACAAAAATATCGGTCTCAAATCTTCCATAAGTCTGGTCTTCTTCTCCAAATACCACAAAGCTCTTGGTCTCATCAGCCCATTCCAGAATACTGTGAAATTCCTTTTTCTGCTCCTCATCCGGAAGCTGAAGCAGGAGGCCATCCTCTGTATCCTGCACATGTCCCATTAATTCATGAGTAATCTTTGCTTCTTCTCCATTCCAAATGGGATTTCTGAAGCGAAGTTCCTTATTGGATTTTAAAGATGCCATTCCGGTTCTCGGACGATAAACACGTCCTCCCTCATCTTCGGATTGCACCACATATTCTCCGCGATTTTGACCGAACATTTTCCAGACATAATAAGTAGGAATTCCAAGGCTCTGATGATTATTGAAACGAATCAGATTAGGATACCACGCTCTGTAATTTACATTTTCAAATAATGGAGCATAAGAGGCCAATGTTACGATATCCTGATTTTTCTCAATACCCATAAGGAAAGCCGCTTCTCCCAAAGCCGCATACAACTGTCCCATATAGTTGCCTTCGTTTACAGCCACCTCTCCTACAAAGATTTTTGGTCCCTTACGATCGTAGTCATCATAATAATTTACACGTTCTGCAAAGAACTCTGTTGTATTGTAAAAATGTTCATCCACGCACTCGGCAGGACAACCATTTTTCTCTACATGCTCATTGGCTATGGTTTTAATCTGGGGATACAGTTCCTTTACCTTCTTATAAATCATGTTGTATCGCTTTTCATAATCCGGACCCCAGTTTTCATTACCAATTTCCAGATAGGTCATTTTAAAGGGTTCCGGATGCCCCATAGAAGCACGAAGCCTTCCCCATTTGCTTTCCTTAGAGCCGATAGCATATTCAATGGCATCCAGTGTATCCTGTACCATTTCATCAAGAGCCTCTCCTTCCAGAAGGACACTCTTTCTTCCCTGACAGGTCATTCCGCAGTTACATACATACAGGGGCTCCATCCCCAGATCCTCGCAAAGCTGCAGATATTCATGAAAGCCAAGTCCTAATGTACTTCTGTAATGCCATACAAACAGCTTACTGGGTCTTTCCCATGCCGGACCTACCGTATCCCGAAATCTCATCGCTGTGGACGGTGTCGTTCCTTCCACAATACAGCCTCCGGGAAAACGCATAAACTTTGGACTCATTCCCTTAAGCTTTTCTACAAGATCTGTTCTGAGTCCATGCCCCATGTAGGTATTGTCAGGCATTAGTGAAATAAATCCCAGCAGAACCTCTCCGCCTTCTTTGCAGGAAATAGTAAGCTGTGCCTCGTGACAATCCTCAGCTGCTGTCAGCTTCATGTCATATCTTGTATACTCCTGACCGGAAACCACCAGACTGTTTCCAGCCAGTACTTTTCCCTGGTATTCGATCGCTACGTCCAGTCCTATTTCTTCCTTTGCTTTTGCAAATAAATACAAAGAGTAACTTTCTCCAGCCTTTACGGATATACCGCAGTAACCGGTATTCGTCAGAGATCCGTCCTTTTCAAACTGCATACGCAGAGCTGCGTCCCGATGTTCATTCAGGGTATCCGTCAGTTCCAGCTCCATCTTTGCATTGTGTGTATACCATGCCGGTATTTCTGTTTCCGGAATATTGTTGCCCTTTACCCAGCGGCATAAGCCTTCTCCGTTGCAAAACTCATCCAGCCATCCGGATACGGTTTTTACATGGATGCCATCCTCCTGCTGTATATAACCCTCCGGTAAAACGGAATCTTCGAAGCTTCTGTTTCGAAGCATTTCCGGATAAAGTCCTCCGTCTCCGGCACGGTTAATGTCTTCAAAAAAGATTCCGTATAAATCCCTGGCTGTCTCAAATCGTCTTTCCTTTGTTTTAATCTTTAACTTGCTCATTGTAGTCTCCTTTTTTACATTCCAAGAGTTTTGATCACTGCCTGTATATGCAATAACATAGATTATGATAACTCAAATGATCTTAATGCAGCATTTCCGTTACCGCGATAGGTCAGGTAAAGCGCCTGTATTCCATCCGGAATCGTAACCGGTGCGGTATACTTTTCCCAGACATTGGTATATTGAACCTCTAATGTCGCCAGTACCTCTCCATCCCATGCTGTCTTTACTTCAAAAGTGCCATCTGCATAGCCCCGGATCCAAATACTGATTTCACGAATATCATGGCAGTCAAAATATTTGAAGCCGATGGTAGTTGAATCTGTAATATTGGCAATATATCCAACTTCTTCGTCTCCATCCCTGCCGTCCTGCATTACTCGTGGAAAATTCCCTTCGCCCACATAAACTGATGGGGTATCGGTAAACAGATTACATGCAAGATAAGCGGGGTATTCGCCTTTACCCTCAAGCGGACCTCCATTTAAACCGCAGGAGGTAATTTTTACCTGTGGAATACTGCCGTCCGGCATAATCTGCAGCTTTTCAGCACATCCCTGTCTGCTGTACCAGGTATTATTGGTATGCCTGTGATAAAAAATGTACCAGTCCTCTCCGATCTGCACAATACTTCCATGATTATTGGCACCGTAAGCTGTTGGCATATCTGCCGGCTTGTAGGTATCGATGTGCAGATCACAATTGCTGACAATAACTCCGCCATAGACAAAGTCCCTAGTAGGATTCTTGCTGGTGGCATAACATAATTCGTGCATTAATATGGATGAATAGACAAAATAATAGGTGTCACCTACTTTACGGATGGAAGGTGCCTCAAAAAACTCATGTCCCTCAAATCCGGTACCGGCACCATATTCACAGCCGGGGGCCACAAACACCGGAGCTTCCCTGATCGTCAGCATATCTGCCCCCAACACCGTAGCCATAGCTCCGGTACGGGATTTATCACCTTTTCCGCAAAATCCGGTATAAAGATATGTCACATCTCCTTCCGTCAGAACCCCCGGGTCAAACTGGGGCTCATCACCTTCCTTTTCGCCCAGACGTGTGCCATCTTCATAATGAACATAGCCATAAAATTCATACTTTCCTGCCGGAGTATCACATACAGCAACGGAAACTACCGAAACCTTGTCCAACACGTAATAAAGATAGTACCTTCCGTCCGGTCCCACCGTAACATCCGGGGCATACAGACACATTTTGCCTTCCGGGTTCAGCGGATCGGCTGTCTTCGGATAAATCACACCCTCATATCTCCAGTTGCCCAGGTCATCGACCGGAGCTGACCAGCACACATAGTCTCCCATGCAGAAAACATATCCGTTAAAGTAATCATGGGATCCGTAAACATATACGCGATCGCCAAAAACATAAGGTTCTCCGTCCGGAATATACTCCCAGGACGGTAAATATGGGTTAAACGCTTGTTTTTTCACTTTGATATCCTCCTTTGCAAGCCTAATCCATGTACATTGTTTCATAAAGCAAATTACTGGGTGCTAGTTTAAGCCTTCAAGCTGACCACACGATCATAGTCATATCCTCGATCCGGATTCACCTTTCCGGCATTCAGTTCGAAATAAACCACACCGTTTTCGTTTACAGGAAGCTCTACGCAGATATTTCCGTCCTCCTGCTTTTTACGCTCTGTTTTTACAAAAGGTCTGGATGATTCCCGAATCAGCTTCGTCTGTTCCTCACTCAGATTAGCAGGTTCTCCCATATCATGCCATACCTTCAAGGGATTACATGTTTCCTCATCTACCGTCTTAGTCAGGAAGCAGTACTCCTCCTGTTCAGCCGGAAATGTAAACTCCAACAGCATTTTTTCTTTACCCTGTTCTGTACTTTTACGGGCAATATTCCAGGCTACACCTAGATAATCACCGTTTGCACGTTTCAAAACGACAATATTGTCATCCTTATATACACAATTGGCTTCACTTTCCTCAAGCTTTTTGTAAAAAGCAAATGTCCAGAAGGTCGGCTTGGTAATACAGCCATTGGCAACCAGTCCAAAGCCGCCGTGGAATGGTGTAAAAGGAACTCCCTGCTCTTCAAACACATCACCAAATGTCCAGTAGGAATAGGATTCATTCACATCTCCCAATCTGGAAAGCTGCTGTGCTATAAGGGCCGCATTCAGGTTTGTATCATGAATGACGCCCTGAGGAGTATAGGAGCTGTTGAACTCCGTGATATGAATCTGCAGACCCTTATATTCCGGGAAACTGTCAATAATATCTCTGGTTGTTTTTAAATTGGCAAAGCCGTCCTCTGCCTTCATCAGTTCAGAATATGCATAATGTCCAATATATTCCGGCGGATCAATGGTGTAATGATGTCTGGTTACGAAATCCACAGGTATGTGATTCTCATGGCAATATTCTATAAATGCCTGAATCCATTTCTCATCCGTTCCTCCACAAACAGCAGGGCCTCCTACACGGAATCCCGGATTCACTTCCTTTATGGCATCAAAGGTTCTATGGAACAGCTTAAAATATTCCTGCATATCCGCATTTTCCCAGAAGCCGCAAAGATTGGGCTCGTTCCATACTTCAATGGGCCATTGAATAACTTCCTCTTCTCCATAGCGTCCCATCAGATGCCGCAGCAATGAACGCACCATATTACACCACATATCATAATCTTTTGGAGGAGTGGTATTTCCCTGCCAGTAAAAGATAGTCTGGCTTCCACTTGCCAACTTTTTAGGCATAAAACCCAGTTCAAGAAAAGGTCTCAGCCCCACCTTCTTATAGGCATCCATTACTCTATCCAGATAAGTATAGTTGTACTCGACCCTTACCTTACCATCCTCCTCATAGGTCTGAAAGATCGCCATATCATCACAGAATAATCCATGTCCCCGGATATGCTTAAATCCGATTTCCTTTTGAACCAGGCGCAGCTCCTCCTGATATTCTTCTGTCAATGCAAGCCCCATTCTTCCGGTTCCCACACAATAATCTACATTATTGTGAAAAAAGGCCTTTGAATCCTTTGTAATCACGATCTTTTTTCTGTCATTCTCTGTTGCTCCACCCAAATTTACCATGCATGTATCTCCTTCTTCTAAATCATGTTCCTATGCAGTCACGCATCAGATGTCTGACCGCTGCACGATCCGCAGCTCTCTGATGACGATTGCCATATTAATCTGATACTATCGCATTGATCTAAAGTTTCCAATGATTTATACTATAAGAAAATTGATATATCCTCTGATGTATCAGAACGGAGATTCCAGATGACTGAAATTGAATTTGTCGGCTACAGTGCCGTTCACCCCTCAGATTTTATATATGATGTTCCGAATGGCTTTACAGGCTATCTTCTGCTTCTTTTCGACTCTCCCTCGGAGCTGCTCATAGACGGAAGACTAATGCGGACAGCCGCCAATTCTGCTATTCTGTATACACCAGGAAGCAGGATTTATTACCGTGCTGCCGGTGAAGAATACCGGAATGACTGGATTCGTTTTCGTTCCGATCACTCCTTCGTGAACCTGTTTCCGTTAACAAACACCCCATTTCCAGTAACAGATCCGGAATACTGTCATCAGCTTTTTAAATTACTAACCTGGGAGTCCGCCTTTTTCTCCTCTGAAAGCGAAGCAAACATTACTCACCTGCTGCGGGTTCTGTTCTCCAAATTAAGAGAAGGAATCCAGAATGAGTCCCCGGGTATTCACGATCATGAGCTGATTGCATTGCATAAGATGATCTACAATAATCCTCAGCTTCCATGGAATATAAACATGATGGCTGCGAAGCTTCACTTAAGTCCCAGTCATCTTCAGGCTCTCTATCACCGCCAATTTGGCTCCTCCTGCATGGACAATGTCATCGAAGGACGTCTGCGCCGTGCACAGGATTTATTAGAGTACAGCGAATACTCCATCCGCGACATTTCCGAGCAATGTGGTTATAATAATGTAGAGCATTTCTGCAGACAGTTCCGTCAGCATAACGGCTGTACCCCTGGACAATACCGGAAAAATGCATCAGCGGGAAGCAACAAAAGACTTCTCACCCACAATACCCTGGGAGGAAGGGAGTTTGAGAAGATTAATCGAAATATCCGGAAATAGTGTTTCGGTAGCTGCTTTATTCATCCCAATATTTGTTCATATTTAATTTCAACATTTCCAAAATTTCACGCCTCATCTGCTCTGCTGTGTAACTGACAGGGAAAACTCTGTGAAGCTGCTCCGTTTTGAATACTACGCGGTCTATCTCTTTTTGCTTAATTTCACTTGCAAAGTCAAGTAAACTATCTATAATTACTTTTCATTGGCGATATCCCAGCAATATTTCTAAAACTCCAAACTATCCGCATTGAGCAGAAAATACTTCATTCCCATGATTACAAAGCCTTCCTCATTTCTCCAAGGCTTTTTTGTTCCGTTTACTACCACGATCTTTTTAAATGAATCAGGGATATTTCTAAATGAATTAAATTCCTGCTTCTGCTTTTCCTCAGAGGTCATATCATAAGCCACCTGAATATAATATCTCTGACTCCCCTGATTGACCACAAAATCAACTTCAAACTGCTTTCGAGTTGTTTTTCCTTCATCATTTTTCGCATACGCCTCTACAATACCAACATCCACATTATAACCTCTGATAAGCAGCTCATTGTAAACAATATTTTCTACCTTTAATATCATATCTGGCAGCGGGAATGAATGCTCACCTTGCAAAGCCTGTAAAAATCGAAAATGTAAAGAAAATTTTGTGCGATTATTCGGTATAGCGATTAGGATTTCTCGAATCCGTAAACCCATTTTCCACGTAAGAACAGATACAGAAAAATCACGGAGCTGATACCCCAAGTCAATGGGTATGCCCAGAAAATCACTCGTATATCCGGGAGAATACGAACTGCCACAGTAATGTAGCTTACGCGAAACAGGCACCAGTCACAGAGCATAACGATCATCGGAACGGATGCGTTACCTGATCCACGAAGTATTGCTGCGATGCAATGAGAAAACGCCAGCAGACAATAAAATAACGCAATTGTTCTGGACTGCATGACTCCATAATGTACAACATCAGGATCTCTGTTAAACGCTGTGATCAGTACCGGTGCTGCCACATATATGATAATACCGATAAACTCTGCAATAGTAATCGAGCAGAAAACTCCAAATCTTGCTCCCTTTTTCGCCCGATCATACTGTTTTGCACCCAGATTCTGACTGACAAAGGTTGTCAGAGCCATTGTAAAACAGGTCACCGGCAAAAAGGCGAATCCCTCTATCTTGGAGTAGGAACCACATCCTGCCATCGCCATTTTTCCAAATGCATTTATATTTGACTGTACAAAGACGTTCGCGATCGCGATCACTGAATTCTGAAAACCGGATGGTACACCATTCTGGATGATCTGCTTCAGCATAGAACTGTCAAAACGAATCTCTCGCAATTCCAGACGATATTCTTCTTCCACACGCAGCAGATGAACCATACAGAGCAGTGCACTGACAAACTGTGAAATTGCGGTTGCAAGTGCTGCTGATCCGACTCCCATGCCAAGACCTGCGATAAAGAAAATATCCAGAACGACATTGACACAGGAAGAAATAATCAGATATATCAGTGGATGGCGTCCATCACCGACCGACTGCAGAACTCCAACAAAGATATTGTACATGACAACACCCATAGACCCTGCAAAATATGTACGGAAATACACAATAGATTCCGGGAGCACGTCCGCAGGAGTTCCCATCAATACCAGGATCTTTGGTGCCAGAAGCATTCCCAAAACTGTCAGCACAGCACCGGCCACAAGTCCAAATGCAACCGTTGTATGGATTGCCTTTTGCAGGCAGTCTCTTTTTTTGGCTCCGTAATATCGTGCAATAACAACACCTGCACCCATGGCAATGCCGTTAATAAAACCTACCATCAGAAAAATCAGATTTCCAGATGAACTGACTGCCGCCAGTGCATTACTTCCTAGAAAATTTCCTACGATCAGGGAATCAGCAGTATTATACAATTGCTGGAACAGATTTCCCAGAAACAATGGAATTGCAAAAAAAATGATCTTTTGGGAGATACTTCCCTCTGTCATTCTCAGACTCTTTTTCATAGCTAAAATTACTCTTTTCTTTCCTGTGTTCTTTGAATCAATAGAGATGAAGGACTGCTCTTCGTGATAGTTCCTCTCTACCTTATTATTTGTACCATACCATGCATATGTTGCTGATGTCAATGTAAAGACTGCTTGTAGAGCTGGAATTTGGAACGTGCTTTATAAATTTTTTCCGATCCCCTCAAGTTCGTTCATGGA
>OMCT01002088.1_pt1 | contig 10637 bp, 8 predicted proteins | sample 1674301 | NCBI WGS metagenome assembly OMCT01 (sample SAMEA103958158, study PRJEB25191) | human gut metagenome
CGATAATGTGGTGGCAGAGCTTTGTACTCGACTTTTTGATAAAGCTGATTCCGTCATTTGAAAGCTGCTGCATACTGGACATTGGAAGGATCTCAGGCATCGAAAGAAGCCCACGGTATTCCATCCGCATGATGTCATTTATTTTCCGGTAATTGCGCTCAATGGCGGTGCGGATGATACATAGATTACGAATGATACGGGCATTTTTATCCTGTTCAAGCCGGTTGTATATCTCTATCTTCGGCGGCTCGTGTTCATTTTGGAAAATACGAAGCGGGACGCCGATCAGGTAAGCGACCTTTGACACAAGCTCATAGGTGCTGTCTTTGTAGGCAATCTGTTCTCCGGCATATTCGACGCCATTCAACATGACTGAATTGCCCATGATCTACTCCTTTCGGTGGAACGCGAGTTATTGAGCGTACTTTTTGAAGTTTTCAGCTTGTTCCAGAACCTCCTTGTAGACATCATCAATGGTTACGGGGGGATAGTCAAATTCATCCAGTAGCAAAATGAGGTCAACTTGAAGATTTGCCTTAATGTCATCACGGGTAGACCAGTCGGTGTATTTAGCTTTGTCATCGACAATGATCTTAATCCGCTTTGACAATTCAATCATCTTATCGTCCGGGTACTCGAACTCGTACTTCTTGGCAACCGCTTTGAGGATGTCATAGAAGGCTTTTTCTTCATAGTCAATCCCCATACCCTTGAAGGAGTCTTTTTCCTTTTTGAGTTCTTCAAGGAGCTTCGCAAGTTGTTCCGCTACATCGTCAAGAACTTCGTTAGCGAAAGCCTCATCACGACGGCGATTGTTGTACTCATCAACAACCCGCTTGAGGCGGTCTGAGAACTCCATGCCCATAATGCGGTTGACTTTTTTATACTCATCAATCGCTTGAGAAAGAAGCCTCTGCAACACCTTTATCTTTGTGTTTGGAAGTTGGATTGCATTGATCTTATCCAGATACTCGTCACTGAAAATATCAACAGAGATGTGCTTTCCCGTCTCAAACAGTTCCTCTATACCATCAGATTGAATTGCACCTTCAAGAAGTTCACGGACACGGGCATTCATTTGTGAAATGTCAGGGGCATCACCCTTTGTGAGTTTGAAAAGAATAGAGCGCACAGCACAGTAGAAGTGCAGATAGTCCTTTTCTTTATCAGAGATAGCCTCACTTGAACTGCATAGGTTGAACGCTTGTTTCATGCGTTTGACTGCCGCCATAAAGCGAGTTTCCAAATCTTCCGTGAGCTGTACATACTCAACAGCCCGATTGAGGCAAGCAAGCTGCTCTTTCGGTGAGCCGTTGAAGTAATCCGTGCTATTGAAGTTGTGGAACATCTGAGCCAAGACATCGAGCTGGTCTTTAACAATCGTAATAGACTGCTCGACGCCTTCAAACTCATCGCTCTCAAAGTTGGTGTATTTCTTGAGGGCGAGATTCATGTTTTTCTTAATGCCGATGTAGTCCACGATCAAGCCCTTGTCCTTGCCGGTATAGACGCGGTTGACGCGGGAAATCGTCTGGATAAGGCTGTGCTGCTGGATGGGCTTGTCGATGTAGATTGTGTCGAGTGCCGGTACGTCGAAGCCGGTAAGCCACATATCAACAACGATGGCAATTTTGAAGTTTGATTTAACGTTCTTAAACTGACGGTCAAACTCCTTGCGGTCATCTTTCGTTCCCAGCATTTCATAAAGCTCAGGCTCATCATCTTTATTTCGCGTCATGATGAGCTTGATCTTCTCGATGGGTTTGAGTTCCTTTTTCTCTTTTTCCGTCAGTTGAACCCCGTCAGGGCAAACCTTTTTCTCTGCCCATTCCGGTCTCATTCCAACTATAATCTGATAAAAAGCGTATGCAATCTTGCGATTAGAGCAGACAAACATTGCTTTTCCTGCAACGGTAGCTCCTTCGGCAACGCGGGTCTCATAGTGGTTAATGAAGTCCTCCGCAACTGCGTGAAGTCGGTCAGGATCACCGATGATCGCATCAATATGAGCAACCGCCTTCTGGCTTTCCTCAATCTGATGCTCATTTGCGCCTTCAACAGCACAGCGGTCATAATAATCTTCAATTTCCCGAACCTTTGCCTGATCAAGAGTGACCCGTGCAGCGCGTCCGTCGTAGACAAGGTTGACTGTGATACCGTCTTTGACCGCCTCTGTCATTGTGTAGGCATCGACAACCGGACCGAAGACTTCAATCGTGCCATCTACGGGCGTGCCGGTGAAACCGACATAGGTAGCATTGGGGAGAGAATCGTGTAGGTACTTTGCGAATCCATAGCTTCGCTCTACACCTTCGGCAGTGACCTTGACTTTCTGATCGAGGTTTATCTGACTACGGTGTGCTTCATCGGATATGCAGATCACATTCGCTCTATCCGTCAGAAGCTCCAAGTCCTCGGTGAACTTTTGGATGGTGGTCATGTACACCCCACCGCTTGTCCTGCCTTGAAGTTCCTGACGCAGTTTTTCGCGGGAATCAATGCTCACAACGGTTTCGTCACCAATGTACTTCTTGGATGCTACAAACTGCTTTGAGAGCTGGTCATCCAAATCCGTTCGGTCGGTAATAATCAGGATTGTAGGGCTATGGAAGAAGGTACTCTTCATAAGCATTCTTGTGAGGAAGAGCATAGTATAGCTTTTTCCGCAGCCTGTCGCGCCGAAGTATGTGCCGCCCTTGCCGTCCCCCTCCGGTCTGAGATGTGCCTTGATATTCTCAAACAGCTTGACCGCAGCAAAATACTGAGGATAGCGGCAGACGATTTTGATGTCCTTGTCCGAGCTATCAGGGAAATAGACAAAATCCTTGATGACTGCCAAAAGCCGTTCTTTGCGGAACAGTCCGCTCACCATAGTTACAAGGGAATTGATGCCGTCCAATTCCTTATCGTCAGCTTCAATCTTTCTCCACGCATAGAAGAAGTCATACGGGGAGAAGAAGGAACCGTATTTATTATTTGCACCATCGCTTATGACGATGAAGGCGTTATACTTGAAGAGTTCAGGAATATCACGGCGATAACGCACGGTAAGCTGAGTATAGGCGTCCATGATCGTTGTGTTTTCTTTGACTGCGCTCTTGAACTCAAGCACAACAACAGGAATGCCGTTGATGAAGACAATCCCGTCCGGTATGCGTAGCTGGTTGTTGATGCCTTCAATTTCAAATTGATTGACGATCTTGAACACGTTTTTCTCTGGCTCATCAAAGTCAATCAGCTCAATGTAAATGTCTTTCTTTGTGTGATCCTCACGGTTGAAGATGAAGCCGTCACAAATCATTTTGCAGACTGCTTTGTTTGCTTCGTAGATCGTACCGGAAATAGACCTCAGGCGAAGGATGATGCTATCAACTTCGCTTGGGGTAAGTCCCTCTGAGGCATACCTGTTCAGGAGGTATTTCCGCAGATCGTCGATAAGCAGAACCTCAGAGCGTTCACGGTGGATCTGCTCACCATTCAAATAGATATACCCTTCATCTTGAAACAAATCCATGATGGACATTTCAAGAGAATGCTCATTGAAGTTCGCCATTATCATTTCCCCCTAACTGCCTCTGCATTTCTGCTTCAAAGGCTTTTTCACTTTGCTGGAAGTCGTACTCCTGATACTTCAAACCCAGACGTGCCAGCATGAGTGTACCTTCCCAGTCATCAATGTTTGAGTATTGCGTTGCACGGTTTACGTCTGTGAGAACACCGAGGATCAGCCCTGTACAATCGAGTGCAAAGTCTATCATTTCCTGTATGTCCGGATATAAAATAGGATGACGATCCGTTAGGTTCTCGTTGCTCAATATACGCTGTTCATCGTTGTGGGCGTAGAGCTTATTCCGCTGCATTCGGATATTCTCTCTCTTTTTGCTTAACGCATTGAAGCGTTTCTGATACAGAGCTAAGAACTCTGGAAATGTCAAATCCACCCGAACCGGAGCATTTGCGGCATCAGGAATATCAAACACTGCAAAGAGCTTTCTGTCGCTCTCAACCTGATCCTTGAAGAAACGCTCTTCCTCTGGCTTGAGCTGATGCTGATACGGGATTTGATAGGAAAATGCTGTCCCATCATGCTCTACGGTCATTGTTTCTCTGTACGTCGGAAATAGGTCTTGATTTTCCGCGCATTTGGCAAGGAGGGTGCCAATGGACACAACGCCATTTGAGCTATCATACAGTTTGGCGATCTCCATAAAACAGGCTTTCATCAAAGCTCCGTGAATCGTTTGATAGAACGCTGGTGACATCTTCATTTCTTCCGCGTATTCACGCTGGTTCTTACGATACTGCTGCAAGATGAGGTAATCGGCATTTGCGTCAAAAGCTCCATGATGAAGTTCCTCGGCAATTTTGATCAGCGTTTCCTTGTCCATTTTCATCCCTCCCTTCGTAGGTAAATGATAATTTAGCGGCTTAGGTGGTTAGCTTAAATAGTAACGTTTTTTTCAAGGCGTACAAAGAATCAATTTCCTTAGCGTTATCGGTTATCATGCGGAAAATTGCAGAGCCTTGAGGTCCGTACTTTTGCAAAGTGATTTCATCTGGAATTATTACATGAAATCCGTTCAAAAGCTCCTTGCCAACATTAGGAAAAGTCGAACCTGTTGCAGCAGCAAGAATGTCATTAAGACTGTTATCAACCATTGCCTTAATGAACCAGTTAAAATTGCTATCTTTCTTGTGGTGAATTGCAGCTAAGCCACGACCAATGGCATACGATTGATTTGCCCAATTCATCCGCCCGGTTGTTGAACCACGAACGCAGAATAGCAAGTCACCTGCGGCACAATGTTTTTTTCCGTTAGTTGTCCATTGAACAGGAGTCGGAGAATAAAAGCCAAATTCTGTTGGTCCGTTAAGTAATGGATCACCGCAACCAACGTTATTGCAGTCATCGCCTTCGGGTGACTGTCCCATTATTACATCTGCAATATCGGAGAAAGGTGCAATCTTCCAATGGGCTGGTAGTTTTTCTGGCGTGTCTACTGTGAAAAACTCTTTGTACATTGAACTCAATGTGGCTTCTAAATTATCATTTACAGTCCACAACTCTCACCAGTGGCGAGAGTTTTACCACAAGGAACTGCCACTGATTGTCGTTCTCTGAGTTAAAACAAAGGAGAAACGATAATGAAAGAACAACTAATTCAAGAAGTGCAGCGACAGATGCTTCCGTATCTGAACAATGCACAGCTCAAGCAGCTTCAAGTTGTACTTGAGAAGGCACTGACCGGCGTAACCGTCCATCGTGACGAAGCTGCTGATGTAAGTGAAGGCGTAGACACGGTTTCCTTGTTTATCACAGCCAAGCGAATAGAGGGCTGCTCAGAAAAGACGCTGAACTACTATCGCCAGACCATCTTTGCAATGCTGTCCGGCATCGGGAAATTGGCGCAGGAAATCACCACAGAAGACTTGCGTCAGTATCTCACGGACTACCAAACGCAAAGAAAATCCAGCAAGGTCACGATTGATAACATTCGCAGGATTCTATCCAGTTACTTCTCGTGGATGGAGGATGAAGATTATATCGTGAAAAGTCCTGTTCGCCGCATACATAAGGTCAAAACAGCGAAGGTGATCAAGGAGACTTATTCAGATGAGACTTTGGAAATCATGCGGGACAACTGCTGCAATGTCCGCGATCTTGCGATGATAGACCTTCTTGCATCCTCCGGAATGCGTGTTGGTGAGATGGTTACCCTTAACCGCGATGACATCAACTTTAATGAGCGAGAGTGCGTTGTTTTCGGAAAAGGAAGCAAGGAACGGATCGTTTATTTCGATGCCAGGACAAAAATCCATCTCCAAAACTATCTGGAGAGCCGTACAGACACCTGTTCAGCGTTGTTTGTCTCGCTGACCGCACCGCATGACCGTTTGCAGATCGGCGGTGTTGAAAGACGGCTTCGAGAACTGGGGAAAAGGCTGAATCTGCCTCGTGTCCACCCACATAAGTTCCGAAGAACATTGGCAACATCCGCCATAGACAAAGGAATGCCCATAGAGCAAGTCCAGCAGCTCTTAGGGCATCAGAAGATCGACACGACCATGCACTATGCTATGGTTAAACAGCAAAATGTCAAGCTGGCACACAGAAAATACATAGGGTGAGGTGTCACAATGAAAGAAGGATATAGGCTGCTTGGAGACTTTATTCGCCAAGTCGATGTCAGGAACACAGACGGAAAAGAGGAAAACCTTTTAGGTGTTTCCGTCCAAAAGATGTTCATTCCCTCCATTGCAAACACGGTTGGTACCGACTTTACGAAATACAAGGTAGTCAAACGGGGGCAGTTTACCTACATTCCAGATACTTCTCGGCGTGGAGACAAAATTGGTATTGCTCTTCTGACGGATTATGATGAGGGTCTTGTCAGCAATATCTATACCGTTTTTGAAGTGAAAGATGAAAACGAGCTACTACCTGAATACCTAATGCTCTGGTTCAGCAGACCGGAGTTTGATCGTTACGCACGTTTTAAGTCTCACGGCAGCGTCCGGGAAATAATGGACTGGGATGAAATGTGCAAGGTAGAGCTACCTGTCCCCTCTATTGACAAACAGCGCAGCATTGTGAAGGCGTATCAGACCATTACGGAGCGGATCGAGCTAAAGCGGCGGATAAATGATAATTTAGCGGCTTAATAAGGTCAAGAAGTTTGCTTGCAGCGAAAGTAGTGACTCGATTTCAGCTTTGTTATCCTTGATTGAGTTGAACAACGGCGTTATCCTTTGCATAAAGGCATCCAGAGATTGCTCGTTAGGCACAAGAATTAGTCTTTTTTTGAAATCGGGAACCGTGATCTGCTGCTGAGATGTTCCTGTACTGTGTAAGTCGATCGCGGACAGTGCAAATAGCAGATACTTAGCAGTTATGAGCATCGGATTAGGAACAACTGATATTAGTCGAACGATTGGAACATAAGGTTTTTCACGCAAAAACACATAACCGACCGTTCCACGCGCTGAAACAGTAACGCTTTCCTCAAAGACTTTCGCTTTATCTGTGAATCCGTATAGTCCCTCTTTGTCAATGCCATTTGAGAAAATTGGAACATTGCATATATCCGTTGGATAGTCACTGTATACCGCAGGTCTATCGCCTCCTGCACTCAATTCTGCAACATTTTCAAGGGCGATAATTTTCCATCCGTCGGGAAGATTTGCAGAGTCAACATCATCCACAAACATTTTCTTGTAGATTGCCTGTGCAGCCGCTTCTAAATTATCATTTATCTCCTTCTTCATAGCAATTCGCCTTGTGATTGCCCGATAAGACTCAACAACATCAAGCTGTCGCTCGTAGGGCGGAACCGGGAGCTGAATGCGACAAAGATCATCCCATGTAATTCCGCCTCGAACACTGCCGTCCGTCATGAACCAGCACTCACGGTCAAACTCCGGTCTACGCAACCACATCATCAAATACTCTTCATTTAAGACATCGCGGTCAATAATCTCAAACATGAAATACGCCGGAGAAACTATTGCGGGGCTGTCTTTCTCATAGAGCGCAATCGGAAGACGTTCATCGCGTCCAACGTGCATTGGGTTACAGGCAAATAACCCCTTGCTGATCAGTTTATACCGACTCAAATCTGTGCCAATTACATTTGCGACGGAAGGCATAAACTCTTTGTCGATGCTTATGCCAAGAACAGTGCTGGTGACTTCCTCGGAGTTTCGATAATCAACAAGCCGAATGTGTTTACCAAGAGGTTCATAATTCGATTTCATAGCCCAGCTCCTTAAACACGGTCAACAGGTCTGCCTTTGACTTTTCTTCTGCAATGAGCAGATCACGCAGTTCACTTTGCAGCGTCTTCATTTTTGTATCAAAGTCGATGTTCTCATCGCGGTTTACAAACTCAATGTAACGGCTCGGAACAAGGGTAAAGCCCTTTTCAGCAACCTCATCGAAGGATGCGCTGTAACAAAATTCAGGCACATTCTGATAAGTTTCTTCATAGCCTTCCTGCTGCCATGCGTGATAGACGCCCGTGACTTTTGCACCGTCTTCTTCTGTCAGCTCAATATACTTCTTTTCATAAGGGCTTCCCATTTGCCGCAAGTCCATGAAAAGGATCTCGCGCTCACGGTTACGGAAGCGTTTTACCTCTCCGTTTTCTTCAACCACACGAGCCTTTTTATTCTTGTTCAGAATCCAAAGCGTAACGCTGATGTCGGTGGTGTAGAAGAGGTTGCGGGGAAGGATGATGATTGCTTCGACGAGATTGTTCTCGATGAGCTGACGGCGGATTTTCAGCTCTGTACCATCGTCAGATAGTGCGCCGTTTGCAAGCAGGAAACCGGCAACACCGTTCTGAGAGAGCTTTGAAACAATGTTCAGAATCCAGCCATAGTTTGCGTTACTCGTCGGCGGAACTTCATAGCCGTCCCAGCGCGGATCATCAATCAGCTCATTATCACCACGCCATTCTTTCTGATTAAAAGGCGGGTTTGCCATAATGTAATCTGCCTTGAGGTCCTTGTGCTGGTCATTGGTGAATGTGTTCGCTGCCATTTCTCCGAGGTTTGCAGAGATGCCGCGAATAGCCAGATTCATTTTGCACAGCTTGTACGTCGTGTTTGTATATTCCTGACCATAGATAGAGACCTTCTTCTTGTTGCCGTGATGTGCCTCCACGAACTTCATTGACTGCACGAACATACCGCCAGAACCGCAGCAAGGGTCATAGAGAATACCGTCATACGGCTCGATCATTTCCGCAATCAAATTGACAATGCACTTCGGCGTATAGAACTCGCCCTTACCTTTGCCTTCTGCAAGTGCAAACTTACTCAGGAAGTATTCGTAGACTCGTCCGATAATGTCATTCTCTTTATCGCCGGTGTTGATCTTATCAATCTCGTCCAGCAGTGATGCCAGCTTTGCTGTGTCGATGTGAAGACGTGAGTAGTAGTTGTCCGGCAGTGCGCCTTTCAGTGCGGGATTCGCTTTCTCAATCGTATAGAGGGCGGTGTCGATTTTCAGCGCAATGTCATCCTGTTTCGCATTCTCCATGATGAAAGACCAACGGCTGATCTCAGGCAGGAAGAATACATTGTCCTTCGTATAGAAGGCAACATTGTCAACAAACTTCTCACCGTATTTTTCAGAAATAGCTTTCCTTTGTGCCTCAAACTTATCGCTGGCAAACTTCAAGAAGAAAAGGCTGAGAACGACGTGCTTGTATTCTGCTGGTTCAACAGAACCACGAAGTTTGTCTGCGGACTTCCACAGAGCTTCCTCCATAGAAATCTCCTTCTTCGGTGCCGATGCGGCTCGTGCCATATCAAAATCCTCCCTATGTATTTATCTAACCTATTTTACAAAAAGAGCTGTACGAAAAACCGGACTCAGTTCTTGTCCGTTCGCACAGCCTCACATATATCTCCGATGTCACAGTTCAAGTAATCACAAATGCGCAGCAAAATAGAGAGGGACACTTCTTCCCCCTTATTCAGTTTTGTCCATGTTCCGGCAGACAGCCCTACCTCATGTCGTAGAGAAGCCCTCTTTATGTCGCGTTCCAGAAGAAGCATCCATAGTTTCTTATAGCTTATGCGCACGGCAACCATCCTTTCGCTTGCTTGCATTCAACATCGTTTATAATATTATACTGGATTTCATTCTCAAAAGCAATCCGTTGATGCAGAAATTAAAGAAAAAGTTTCAACTTCTCGAACCTTCTCTCAAGGATGCAGGGCATCTCCGGTCAACAGAAGATGCCCTGCTTTTGAAGAGATTATTCGCGCTGTGTGCTGCGCAGATGATCACGGTCATGGTCAACAGAAGGAGCGAGAAACGTATCAACATTAGACTTGATCGTCTCTATTTGCTTCGCTTCTTTTTTGAGCTTCGCACGTTCATCATAGAGCCCTTGCTGCTCTTCAAGAAGTCGCTGCTGTTCCGCTTGCAGTGTCTTCAAGCTCGGCAGTTTTTCATCGCCCTGCATGGCAAGTAATGTGCTTCTCGCTGCCTCAAAGATCACAAGTTCGGCTTCATGCTTTGCCTTGAACCCCGGCTTGTCTTTTGTCTTCTGGAAGGCATCATATACAGGCTTGAGCCGCTGGTAGTTGGAGATATTTTTGATGAGCGGCTGGACTTCCCGCAGTCGTGCTTCCACGCCTTTCAGTTCCTTGCCGATACGGTCATAGGAGCTGTGAACGTCCTCGACCTTCTTTTCAAGATCGGCGTATTGGAGCAAGTTGTTTTCCGTGAGATAATTGAGTGTCCGCGCCGCTTCCTTGAGGATTGTGAGCTTGGCTTTATGCTCGTAACCCTTGCTGTCGATAAGTCTGATCCGCTCTTGAATATCTCCGATGAGAGAGATGCCATTCGGCGTGGTCTGCTTCCGGCTTCTTCGGGGCGACCGTCCGGCAATCCGCTCCTTGATGCGTTCCTCGGTGTAGTTCTCTCCGATGGTTTTAGACCGGGTAAACCGCTCCTGACCTTCAGCGCGGAAGGAGATGTATTTGCCGGTCTTGATTTCATAACCAGCTTCCTGCATGAGCCGCAGAAAATCATCGTAATCCTTCGCTGTAATGACAAGCCGGTCGGTGGTCTGCTTGAGTTTCTGCTTCCAGCTCGTGCCGCGTTTGGCTTCGGTGTACTC
>OMCT01002099.1_pt1 | contig 10603 bp, 7 predicted proteins | sample 1674301 | NCBI WGS metagenome assembly OMCT01 (sample SAMEA103958158, study PRJEB25191) | human gut metagenome
TTTTCTGTATACGGATATTCGTCATTTTCAATGCGAATATTGTCCGTGCTGCCATTGATCAGCAGGTCTGTAAAGTCCTCGACGCCTGGCGTTTCGGTCAGCAATGCGTGCACTTTTATGTACTTCACCGCTCCATCATCCGCCACGGTTTTATAATAGCTTTCCAGCTGCTTTTTAAATCCGGATATAACGGTGCTCAGTTCAAACCCATCTGCCACCGTAACCGTAAAGGAATACGATATGTTTACCAGGTCCGGCGCTGCTACCGTCAGGATTGTGTTTGGCGGCGCCAGTCGGTCTGCGGGGTTGTCTGGAGCCATAATATAATTGTAAACTGCATCCAGCAGGGTCTTGTTCGCACCATCGCCGTTCTGGTCAAGGCATACAATTTTTACTGTTTCCGGCCCGTTCCATTCCGGGATAACAATCGCGTCCCCGATTCCGTCTACTGCCTTAGCCCACCGTTTATAATCGGCATTGTTGCCTATATAACTGGTTTCCTCCGAGGCGTCTGCTTCCAGGATTCTTTCTCTTAAATCGTCGTCACTTTCTTCCTCGGTTCCTCCGGTGGCTTTTTCTTTGTTCGTAACCGTCTGGATTCCCTCAACTGGTTCCGACATTAAAACAATAGCGCCGGCATTTACGTTTGACTGCTTTCCGTCAAGTAACGCACGCACCAGCACGGTACCTTTTCCCTCTTCGTTCAATATGCAGCTTTCAACTGCCGCAAATTCAATGGACGGCTGATCGTTCTTGGCTTCTGTCGCAAAAACAGTGCCGGCCGGTACTATGGTGCCAGGTTCGCCTGTCAGTGTCAGCACCGCTTCTGCATAAGTGGACGCTTTTCTCTTTGTCTGTGATCCAGCTGCCAGGTAGTCCAAAAAGCTGCCACTGCTCCACTGTGGGAACATCAGTTTTATTGCTTCCGGAATATAAAACTGCAATAGCTCTGCTGCGATCAGTGCTGTGGGCCTTGTAAAATCCCACGGGAAGCCGCCCTCAGTCTTGTCAATGTCATTCGGAAGCTCGTCCATCATTCTTGCGTGGATCGTGTCCGCGTCACAATCCTCCAAAAATTCAGGTACAATAAAATCACTTGCCAACTCTCTCACCTCCTTACAGCTGTATGCTCAGTGTTTCATCTTCCTCCCACGGGTACCCTTTTACTGTAAAACTGCAGTATGTTTCGTCTCCCTCATGGGTAAACTCAAAGTCTCGGACGTACTCGGTTGCCGGATGCACCAGCAGTGCCTCTGTGATCGTCCTTTCAATTTCGCTTTCACGGGATTCCCTGTCCGGTATCTCGGCCAGTTCGTCAAACTCCGTGCCTATATCGTCACTGTATGCCAGGCAGCTCAGCCGCTCCGTGCTGGCAACTTTCAGGCACCACTGCATATATGCCTCCCTGCCTGCGCTGGTGATCATCCTGCCTGCTCCATCCCGTAAAAAATCGCCCGTTTCAAAATCAAAATAAACGGACGGATAATATCTTTCATCATATTCCGGGTTGTCTGGTATCTCAGGCAAGTCAAACACCGGAAAAAGCTGATTTTCTGCCATATTTGCCTCCTAACTTACCACATCAATAACAACCGCCTCATTTTGCACCCAGGCAACCAGAACGCGGTCCCCCGGCTTGATCTGCGGTGGTTTGGCCGTATGCGTATGACTTCCGTTGCCTCCCTCATGTCCTCCATGGGAACCTCCGGAAATCGTGTACGCCAGGCCTCCCACAAGCCTGCACACATGGTATTCACTGCGCGGTATCGGTATGGGGAAAGTATTTGTTAAAAGGCTCATGTCCTTGTTAATGCTGCCAAAATCCAGCACCAGGTCACGCTCTGCCTTTCCGGCCACTTTCTCTGCTCGGTTTGATATCACGCGGGCCAGTTTGCTCAGGCCTGGACTGCCTTTATTCTCTGTCATATCTGCCTCCTATCAATCAAAGCTGCCATCATCAACCCAACCATAAACATGCGTTTCAGACCAATTCTCATATACCAGGTGCCACGGGTGCGCTTTTCCGCTGCCGTTTGCGATTGTAATCTTCGCGCGGCCTGCTGATACGTTGTAGCCCTTGGCTCCAGGATAAGAGCTAATATAGTGCTTGCCGCCGTGGAAGTTCACAACGTCGCCCACTTTATAGGTCTTTTTCTTCGTTTCCGTTTTCTTCTTGGCTGTCGTATCTGCTTTTTCTACCTGCATAGTCATTTTCCCGCTGTCAGCGTCGTGCTGCACGCTCTTGACAATGTAAAAGCCATTCAGCGCACCGACCGCCAGGTGTACCATGTCGCCCTTGCGTACCGGCGGGGTGTCGGGCGCTTGCACGGTTGCTGTTTCTTTCGGTTTCCCGTTTTCGTCCAGCATGTCCTGTGCCGTTTCCTGGGCTTCCGACAGGTTGTCACTGCTGGCATGGTTTACAATTCGTTGGAAGATTCCGTACTCCGTTTTTCCGTTCTTGACTGCCTCAACCTTTGGCAATCCGTCTGTTTTTTCAGAGGATACAATCTTCACACGGGTAACAAGGTTTGCAATGCTTACTTTGTGCTTGCTGGACACGCTGTTGTTGCCCTCAAGGTGATAAATATCTTTGTTGCCTCCTACGGCCACAATAGAAACTTTGTTCTCTGTGCTCCGCACAATCGCCTTGCCTCCGCCTTTTTTCTTGGCTTCGTCCAGGATCCCGCGCACCACGTCACCCAGGTATGAATTTTTATACAAAATCTTTGAGTGACTTACATCCGGGCCGCTGTAGCTGCTCAGGGTAATGCCCCAGCTCTTGAAAACTTCTGTCAGTGCGCTCTTGGTGCCCTTTCCGGCAGCAAAATAAATGTTGTCCTGGGACCGCTGCATACTGTACAGGTTGTCATAAGCAACCACGTTGAAAACCTCGTCAGCTTTCGTTGTGCTGCGCTCACATTCTGTTACATTTCCCATGGCCACAATACCCTTGCCACTGCCCCAGTACGCTTTTATTGCCACCACGCACCCGATCTTTATCAGGGAGGACAGTCTGGAGCCGTTATACTTGGCGTTGTATAACTCAAAGGTTATTTTCATGGCCAGTTCGTCCTCTTCCTCCTCCCATCCCAGGCCCTCAACCGCCTGGGTAATGTTCAGCTGCACTTTCTTTTCCGTGATCGCAATCACGTCATAGTGCACTTTGCTTACTTCGATCACTCAGCTGCACCTCCCTTACTTGGCCGGTATGGTCAGCTTTTGGCCTGGGTATATCAGATTCGGATTCTTTATCTTGTCCCTGTTCAGGTTGTAAATTTCCGTGTATCTGGAGCCTTTACCCAGCAGACGCTGTGCAATCCTCCATAAACAATCCCCGGATTTTACCGTGTAGGTGGTCGTCTTTTTGCCTGTTTTTGGCTGCGTCTTTTTGGGCGACGGTCTGGTTGGCGTCTTTATTTTCAACTCGCTGGTGGTATAGATATTTATCTCTCTGGCAATAATCAGCTTAATGTCATAGAAAAAATCTCCGGAACCACCTTTGTATTTCCCTTTAAAGCTGGAAACATAAACGCTGTAATTTATGCAGGTACCAGTGCACAAAAGCGTGCACTTTGTACCTTTGTCCCGGTACTTTTCCAGGTTCTTGATCAGTGTGTCGGGCTTGGTATACTTTCTTACCAGTCTGTTTTTCTTCCGCACTGCCCCTGGAAACATCCCGGACCATGAAATTTCTTTCGTTCCTTGTCCGCGGGGGAGCTTTACGTCCCCCAGCGAAATAATGCTGTACGTCATAAACTTGGCGTCAGCGCCCATTGTTATAGTCTCCGGCAGCATAGGAAACTGTATTCTGCTGCCGCCGGACGGTGTCAGGTAAATATCCATATCCCTATGCCTCCTGTACAAGCGGCATGTTTGCAAAAATCTTGCTCATGCGCTCTGCGATCTCGTCTCCCAGGTCGTCTGCCATTTCGCGGATCCGGTTCTTCATAACTTCAAAAACCTTTTCCTCGTCCATGTTTCCGCCCTCGATCTTAATAACCGGACTCATGTCCACGTTAATCTCAAAGTTGTTATTGCCCTGCTGTCCCTGCACTGCTGCATTGACAGAAACGGCTTTCTTGCCCTCGGATTCCTCTTCGCTACTATCCCCCGACATTTCCTGGCCGGTTACGCTCCACACGCTCTTGCTTTCGTCCTGCGGCTGTGCCTGCAACGGTAAAATGGTATTGCTGGCCAGTTCTTCGCCGCCAGGTCCTACAATTCCGCCGTTTGCGTGAGCTGCAATTTCTCCGTTGCTGTCCAGCACGCCCAGGTCCTCGCCTGCCCGCTGCCACAACGCAATGCCGCGGCCGCGTCTGCCCGGTACCGTCGGGATAACATACTCTTTGCCCTCTTCTCCTAACCAGGATAATTCTGTGCCATGCAGACCCACCTCTCCACCGTTCGCGTGTCCGGCAATGGATACGGAAACCGTTGATCCGCTGCTGTGCGTGCTCAGTGAAGCACTTGGGTTCGTGATATGGTAATCAACTGTTACATTTACAGAAGCCCTTGCAGAATAAGGGGAGTTAAAAGCTGCTTGCAGCTCACTTCCTACCTGGCTGTAAACTGCTGCTATATTGTCGCTGGCTTTCTCGATTGTCACATCCGTGCTGCCATTGGTCTGCATAGTGTTGGAAAATGTATTATCAAGTTCCTCCTGTGCAGCCTGTTCCACTGGCGTTGTGTCCGTGGATCCGGCTGTCGTGGTCACGTTTACCTGCTTCTCAACAGTCGTGTCCTCACTGCCGCTTGCCGCGCTCTGCTCCACTGCTGCCTCAATGCCACTTGTGTCTACCTGTACCAGATCGGACGGTATAGTTACCGTTGCCCCGGATTGTACCTGTATGCCGGCGCCGCTCAGGGTTCCGGTTTCCATTCCCAGGGCGGCCTCTATCTGCGCCATGGCTGTCTCAGAATCAACCTCAACGTTTGCCAGGTCCACCTTTACGCCGTCAGCAGTAACAGAAAACTCTGCGCCCTCTGCAGTCAGTGCGGACATAGCCTGGTCAATAGCTGTTTTGGCTGCGTCTCCGTCAACCTCTGCAGTCAGGTTATCCATGGAAATTTTCAGCTCGTCGCCTGCGTGGATAATATACGGGCTTTCAATGCCGTTTTCCTCAGCTATTGTCTGCCAGTCAATTCCCAGGGCGTTGCCGATTTCCCATAAGCAATCCCCAGCCTTTACCTTGATGGTTGCGCCCTCTGCGGTCACGTCCTCGGTTTCGGCCAGGTCGCCCAGCTTTTCGTTTAAACTGGAAACCCATGCGTCTTTGTCAATGTCCACGCCGTCAACTTCCGCTTTCAGATCTCCCAGTTCCACCGGTTCGTCTGTGACAGAAGCTGTTGCACGTTTCCAGGCTGCGGAAAATTCCTCGCCCAGCTGCCCGTTGGCATCCATCTTACTTACTGCATCAATCAGTGCTTTGTCCCCGGAATCTGCAATGTTTTTGGCGTATACGTCCCAGGCTGCACTTGTGTCTCCGGAAGCAGCACCGATGGCCATTGTCTCGTTGAATTTGTCCATGATCTGCTTTGGTATTTCTTGGCCAACATTCACGTACTCGTCAACCAAACTGCGCATTGCGTCTGCGTCCGGTTTCATAACCTGCCACCTGTCATTAAGTGCGGCCTGGTCTGCGTCGGACGTCCATTTTGCAGGACCGAATCCGCTCATTCCGTTCCCACCGCTTAGTGACTTGACCTCGTCCTCCATTGTCAGTGCCCAGCGGCCCATCATGTTGTTGGCCAGTTCCTGCTGCGCCATGACCAGTGCCTCGCCTGCTGCCTTTTGCACTTTTTGGTTACTTTCCTGGATCTTGCTTCCATACGTGTCGCTTAGTGTATTGGTTTCAAAATCCAAACTGGTCATAAGATCATTGGCTTTCTGGTTCCTAATCGCCTGCCCGGACAAATTCTTGTAATATTCGTTCTGGGTTGCTGTTATTCTTCCAGAAGATTCAGCAGCATTTAAGTAGGAGTAAAACTCTGTTGCCAGTGCCTGGGTTTCCTGCGCTGCAGTATCTCTCTGCCCTGCCAGAGCCTCAACTACGGCTCCAAAAGATTCACTTGTCAGGTCTTTTCCACTTAATTTGCCGTATTCCTGGTTGATCCAGTCCAGCTGCGCCTGTGCTTCCGCCTGCTTCCATTTGCTGGTTATGCTGTTCATTTTATCCTGTAAAGCTGCCACTGCCTGCGCTTCGTCAACATCAATAATGCCGTCCTGCAGTGCTTCCTCCACGGCCGTTTTCAGGTCGTTGGACAGGTTAGTCAGTTCCAGGTGGTCTGCTCGCGCCCATTCCTCAATACTGCTTGCCAGGCTTTCGCCCTCCTCAGTACCTCCCAGGAATGTCTGCACGCTTATATGGGCCGCAAATGTCCGGCTTTCAAGCTCAGAAATTTTACTTTCCACAAAGGTTGTTACATTGTCCTTATAGGACTGCTGCTCGTCAGCGGTCAGCTCAATGCCGACACTGCTTTTCCAGGTCAGTGCCTGGTTTGCTTGCAGCGCTTCCTCTGCTTTCTTTCTCAGTTCGTCGGCGTTCTTAAATTCATTGATCGCCATTTCAACATTTACCAGGTACTTTGCATTTAAGATTCCGGAAGCTGCTTCCTCTGCCTGTTTCGCGCTCAGCTCAATGCTGCCAAAATGGTCCGCCAGGCTGTTGCTGATCTGTTTCTCGTTGTAGTTATCTATAGCCACACCGATAGCAACCACGGCCGCTGTAATTGCCGCTGCTGCAAGACCGATTTTTCCGGCTGTCGGAATCATTGCCCCCAGGTCACTCACAAAAGCACCAACGGACGGGGCTGTCTGCGCTGCCAGGCCTATGTTTTTAATAGCTCCGCCAATAGGGGACAGGGCTTTTACAACATTACCGGCGTTGCTGATCAGGGAAGTTGCGCCCTTTGCAATTACTCCGGCACTCAGCCAGGAAGTTAGGCCGGCTTTTTCTCCGCCTGGCATAATCTTTGCAGCTTCTCCAAACAGGTTGCTCAGGCCTTTGGATAACAGGTGTTTGCCTTTGCTTCCAGCCCATTTTGTAAATGGCTCTGCGATCAGTGTGTCCCATGCAATATCAACCTTTCCAAACAGGTCTGCGTTCTGCCATTCCTGGGAGTTGGTCATACCGCTCACGGTTCTCTTGATTCCCTCGGCCTTGCCGTCAACAAAATCCATCAAGTTTGTAAGTGCCGCTGTCGCTGCCGGTGTTGCGTCTGTAATCGCGTCAACCACGCTGCGGACATACGGTGCCAGTCTCTGCCCGAAACTGTTCTGTACACCCTCCACGGCGCTCTGCATAAGGGTCATAGAACCCTCTAGGTTATCCAGCATAGTGTCCGACATGTCCTGTGCTGCGCCATCCGCATTGTAAATGGCGTCGCTCAGTTTGTTGTAATCTTCCTCGCTGGCGTTGATGATCGCCAACATTCCGGCCATGGCTTCTTTTCCGAAAATCGTACTAGCTGCCGCCGTCTGTTCAGTCTCGGAAAGTCCTCCCAGGCTGCCGCGCAAGTTATCCATAACACCTTTCAGTGTTTTCATGTTTCCTGTGCTGTCAGTCAGGCTGATTCCGTACTTCTCCATAGCTGTTGCCATGCTGTCAGTAGGTGCAGCCATATTTGCCAGTGAAGTCTTTAAGGCTGTACCGGCCATACTTCCCTTGATGGAACTATTTGCCATAAGTCCCAGTGCCAGGGATGTGTCCTCGACGCTATAGTTCATAGCACCTGCTACCGGGGCAACATACTTGAAAGATTCTCCCAGCATACCGACATTGGTATTTGCGTTCGCGCTGGCCTGCGCCAACACGTCTGCAAAGTGTCCGGAATCCTCAGCTTTCAGGCCGAATGCTGTCAAGGCATCCGTCACAATGTCACTGGTGCTTGCCAGGCTTTCGCCGCTGGCTGCTGCCAGGTTCATAATGCCGGATATACCGGAGATCATCTGATCAGGTTTCCATCCGGCCATTGCCATGTAGTTCATAGCCTCAGCAGATTCCGTGGCTGTGAACTTGGTTGTTGCGCCCATTTCCTGGGCTTTTGCCGTCAGGTCCTCAAACGCCTGCCCGGTTGCTCCGGAAATAGCCTGGACTTGGCTCATCATGCTCTCAAAAGACTTATAGGTGTTTACTGTATCGCCCAGGCCTACGCTGATACCCAGTGCCGCGCCCGCCTGTGTCAGCGGGTTCTTTGCTGCATTTACAATGGCCGACAATGGTGCGGTGGCTGCATCCACAATACTTACCGTGGCCGTCCAGACGCTTCCGTCCCAGGCTGCTGCCTTGTCCATCACGTCGTCAATAACCGGGCTTGCATTGTCGTCCGCTCCCAGCTGTGCGGATCCGGAACTTCCGGAAAAGTTCTCAACAGCATCCTGCGCCGATCTTACAATCGGGGTTGCGTTATCATCCGCCCCCAGCTCCGCCGTGGCGCTCGTACCGTCATACATTTCTGCTGCGTCTGCTGCCTCCCGTATTGCCTGGGTGGCGTTGTCGTCTGCTGTTAGCTCTACGGTTGCCACATCCCCATCCAGGGACGCCAGCGCGTCGCCCGCGTCCCTTATCTCCATGGTGGCGCTATCATCCGCGCTTAACCCCACAACCGCCTCATTACCATTCAGGGCGGTTAGTGAGTCGCCCACGTCGTCGATAATTCCGGTTGCGTTGTTGTCTGCTCCCACTTCAACGTCCGAGGCGGTGCCGTCCAGGGTTGCTGCCTGGTCTGCTACGTCGCTCAGGGTTCCTGTGGCTGCATTGTTCACGTCTACGTCAACGCTTGGGCTTACACCGTCCAGGGATTCCGCCTGGTCAGATACCCGGCTCAGTCCCTGGCTTGCGTTGTCGTCTAGCTCAATATCAATATTGTGTGCTCTTTCCAACCGATCAAGGCGGCGCTGTGTGCGGTCCCACGCACGTTCAAACGCCGTCAGGTTTTTGGTGGCCGACTGCACACCAGCACTGGTGCGGTCAACCGCTTCTATCGGGATTTCAATAGTTAATGTTTCGGCCACTTTTTACTCACCGCCCTCCTCAGTGCCGTCTCTTGCTTTCTGCTCAGCTATCAGCTGTATTTTCATACTTTCCAGCATGAGCACCTGCGCCCAGTCTGGTTTGCTCAAAAACTCGTCGAATGGGATATGGTGCCGTTGGAAAATAATGTGCATAAGCATTGCGCACAATATATCCCGTAATTCCCTCCATCGGAGCAAGATAAAATAACATAATTTTCCCTCCATTTTTCTATTATAAGAATTTTACCGGTAAAAGCAAATGATTTTCCGATAAGAATTGACAAGTTTTCACCAAAAGCCTATAGTTACGGTTAGAATGAACTTAAAATAGGAGGTGTTCGACTTGGATAATCACAACGAGAAAAAGACAAAACAAATCAAACGGATACTGGCTATCATTACCATTGTTTTTGTAATCCTGATCGGATATTTTATCGGGCGTCCCCTGGTTCATTTTGTATCGGATCCCAAACAATTCCGTGTCTGGGTCAATGACAAAGGAATATGGGGAGTCCTTGGTTTTATTGGAATGAACATCCTGCAGGTACTCCTTGCGGTAATTCCCGGTGGTCCTTTTGAAATTGGTGCCGGATACGCTTTCGGGGTAATCCGTGGCACACTGATCTGTGATTTTGCCATGACAACTGCAAGCGTCATCATCTTTCTGTTTGTGCGCCGTTTCGGCATGAAGTTTGTGGAATTGTTTGTAAGCCGTGAAAAAATAGAATCTGTAAAAATATTAAAAAGTTCCAGGCGTTCGGAGAGCATCATTTTTCTGCTCTTCCTCATACCCGGAACTCCCAAAGACCTGTTATCTTATCTCGTCGGACTGACCGATATAAAGCTCTCCCACTGGATCATTATCTGTGCAGTTGGCCGTATGCCGGCAATCTTTCTTTCCGTCTTAAGCGGCAACGCATTAAACAAAGCGGATTACACATTTGTCATTCTGATGTTTGCCGTCATGATCGCCCTGTCCATCTGCGGATTTTTCTTTTACCGTTCCCGCAACAAAACAGACAGCGGTTCCGAGAACGACAAGGAATAAATTCAGTACGGAGCACGGCAGACTCTCTGCTGTTCTCCACAACTGCTGCATGCGTCCAAAACTTTATTAATGCAGATGTGACACACATCCCCATCTTTGTCTTTCACACGGATCACATGTGTGGATACCCACTGATAGCGATCTCCCCGTCCCTTCTGATACAGCTTGACGCAGACTTCTTTCCGTCCCTGCCCCAGCATCTGTAACAGACGTTCCCTGGAGAAATTGTTCAGAAACGCACGCTGGTAATTCGGGTGTATGTTTTCCACCCCGACATCAATCAGATCATCGTATTTTCCACTGCTCGGCATGTCATTTGCCAGAAATCCGTCGTCCTTGATCATGGTATATGTATTTTTTGTAAGATTTGCTACCACAATCATCGGAAATGCTTCTGACACTGCCTCAAACACTGTCAGTACCTCCTCCATGCTGATTCCATTCAGTGCTTCGAACTCTTTAAACGATCTTGCACTCTTCATCTGATGCACCTCCCAAACCTCGTTTTCATTTGTTTTTGCCCCTCTTTTACCCCTGCCTTT
>OMCT01002119.1_pt1 | contig 10532 bp, 10 predicted proteins | sample 1674301 | NCBI WGS metagenome assembly OMCT01 (sample SAMEA103958158, study PRJEB25191) | human gut metagenome
AAACTGTATGACGAAGGTAAACAAGCCGAAGCGGTCGCCGTTCTGGATAAGTCATTGGAAGAAATTCCACTGTATCAGGTACCGGCAGACAATAGTATGCTGTTCTATATACCGATGTATTACGAACTGGGAGAAACCGAAAAGGCGAACCACTTGCTCAACGAACTGGCAACGAACAACTATCAGATGTTGAAATATGCCAATTCACTCGAGCCGAAATTTGCCAATACTCCGAGTATACAACAAGAGGAAAGACTCAGCATCGAAGTGATCAAGCAATTATTGGCTTTTGCCACCCAGGCAGGACAAAAAGAACTGGCACAGGAATTGCAGGACAAAGTATTGAGATTATATAATCCTTCACATATTTCTCCCGATAAACCGTTGATGAAGGATACGGCGGACAAAGCCGGGAAATAATAATTCATTTTATGCTGCATACCGGATGATATGCAGCATAAAATATACACACAAAAAAAACGATATTATGATAACAACAGATCAACTGAAAGCAGTTGAAGAACGCAGTGGCGCTCTGAGGAGGTATCTTTGACATCGATCGTAAAAAAATAGAGCTCGAAGAAGTAGAAATGCGTACCCAAGCTCCTGATTTCTGGAACGATGCGAAGCAAGCGGAAAAGGTGATGAAACAGGTACGCGAATTGAAAGGCTGGATAGAAGGCTGTGAAGCTGTATCCCGTTCGGTAGACGACCTGAACGTCCTCTTTGACTTCGCCAAAGAAGGCGAAGCTACCGAAGAAGAGGTGGATACCCACTATGCAGAAACCCTGCAATTGGTGGAAGAGCTGGAATTAAAGAATATGTTACGGGGTGAAGCCGATCAGATGAGCTGCATCCTTAAAATCAATTCCGGTGCCGGTGGAACAGAAAGTCAGGACTGGGCTTCCATGCTGATGCGTATGTACATGCGCTGGGCTGAAAGCAATGGATATAAGTTGTCAGTAGCTAACCTTCAGGAAGGGGATGAAGCCGGCATCAAGACGGTGACGATGAATATTGAAGGATCCTATGCTTATGGTTATCTGAAAGGAGAAAACGGGGTGCACCGACTGGTTCGTGTATCTCCTTACAATGCACAGGGTAAGCGAATGACTTCTTTTGCATCTGTTTTCGTGACTCCTTTGGTAGATGATTCAATTGAAGTAACCGTAGAACCGGCTCGTTTGTCATGGGATACATTCCGAAGTGGTGGCGCCGGAGGGCAGAACGTAAACAAGGTAGAATCTGGTGTACGTCTGCGTTATCAGTATAAAGACCCTTACACAGGCGAAGAAGAAGAAATCTTGATTGAAAATACGGAAACCCGTGACCAGCCGAAGAATAAGGAAAACGCCATGCGTCAGTTGCGCTCTATCCTTTATGATAAAGAGTTGCAGCACCGTATGGAAGAGCAGGCTAAGGTTGAGGCCGGAAAGAAAAAAATCGAATGGGGTTCTCAGATACGAAGCTACGTATTCGATGACCGACGTGTGAAAGACCATCGTACCAATTACCAGACATCGGATGTCAACGGGGTGATGGATGGAAAAATTGACGGTTTCATTAAAGCTTACTTGATGGAGTTTTCAGATAGCGAAATCTGATAACTTTGAGTAAAATCGCTCTTTTTTATTTGTCTTTTTGCAAAGATGTTGTAATTTTAGGGTTGTAAATCTAAAATTGAAAACTTATGGGACGCAACAGAAGTGTAAAAAGACAGAATTTTGAAAAACGTGAGGAAGAAAAAGCCAATAGATTGTTCAAGATGATTTGTATTGTCTTGATTCTATTGGCTATTTTAATGATTGTAGGTTACACATTGGCTTCTTGATAGCTTAGATAGAATATGCCGCAGGAAATAGAACGGAAGTTTCTGGTGCGTGATGATTCATATAAAGCTATGGCTTATAAAAAGAAGCGTATCAGGCAAGGGTATATCTGTAGTGAAAGAGGGCGCACCGTGCGGGTACGTATCCAGAATGAGGAAGGTTATCTGACCATCAAAGGACCTTCAGATGTATCGGGTATGAGCCGTTACGAATGGGAGCATGCTCTTTCTTTGCAGGAGGCGGAAGAATTGATGAGGTTGTGCGAGCCGGGAATGATTGACAAAACTCGTTATCTGGTACAGTGGGGGACGCACGTTTTTGAGGTGGATGAATTCTACGGAGAAAATAATGGACTGGTCGTAGCAGAAGTTGAATTAACTGACGAGAAGGAAACTTTTGAATGTCCACCTTTTTTAGGGGAGGAAGTCACCGGACAGGTGAAGTACTATAATTCGTTCCTGATGAAGTCACCTTATAGTAAATGGGGTGAAAACCTTCCTGAAAACTGTCAGAACAAGGGGTAAAAACTCTCAATTGACAGTTTTTACCCGTTTGAATATCAGATTTTGTGAAGAGTCTTCTTTGTTTTTCTACTAATATTGCAGTGTCGAAACCAAGACAGACATTGTTTCAATTAAAGAAAAGAAAGACTAAAAGAATTATGAAAACGGCAACATTTGCTCAGAACTTATTGAGCATGCAGACAGAACTACTTCATTTCGCTTATAAATTAACGGCAGACCGCGAGGAAGCGAATGACCTTCTCCAGGAGACTTCATTGAAGGCCTTGGATAATGAAGAAAAGTATGTAGCAGAAACGAACTTCAAGGGATGGATTTATACCATCATGCGTAATATATTTATCAATAATTATCGCAAGACTTTGCGTGACCAGACATACGTAGACAATACCGACAATCAGTTCTTCTTGAACTTGGGAGTGGATATTGAGGATGACTCCATGCAGGGCGCTTATGATTTGAAGGAAATGCGCCGCATTGTGAATGCATTACCGAAAGAATATCGTGTACCTTTTGCAATGTATGTATCGGGCTTTAAGTATCGCGAGATTGCAGATAAATTGAATCTGCCTTTGGGAACAGTGAAGAGTCGTATTTATTTCACTCGCCAGAGATTGCAGGAGGATTTGAAGGATTTCAGATAAAAACGATAACTCTCTATCTTTAAAATAATATATTTAATAGACGCCGGTTGCTGTGAGAGCACCCGGCGTTTCGTCTTTTTATGACTTGGAGTCAGGACTCCGGCTGTGATATTTTTTCTGGATGAACGGGCGATAAATGTAGTGCCCTGCCAGTGAAGCTAAGCATACTCCTGTGCAGTTGGCAATAAAATCAATCCAGTCTCCGCTGCGGTTATCTGTACAGCATGACTGCAGGATTTCAATGCATCCGCTCATCAGGATGGGAAACAGGATGCTTCCCATGATTAGTGGGAAACTCTTGATTTGCTTGTGCTGAATCAGGTATTCTATCCATATAATGGAACTTAGACCGCCATACATGCATACATGTACCAGTTTGTCGAAGTTATTGATTTCCTCCAATTGAGTGTGTGGAGGAGTAAAAAAGGATAGGTACCAAATGGCAAGAACCGTCAAAATAGAAAATGGATAATGTCTTAAAATCTGCATTTTGTGTAAAACTTTAATCTTTCGTGCAAAAATACGATATTTTTTGTACTTTTGTCTCCGTTTTGAAGTGTAATTATAATAAAATGATGTATGCAGCACAAAAGTGAAAGAGTGAATTTTGGAAGCAAATTAGGTGCAATTCTTGCAGCCGCAGGCTCTGCGGTAGGGTTGGGTAACATTTGGCGTTTCCCTTATGAGACAGGAAATCATGGTGGAGCTGCATTTATATTGATTTATCTGGGCTGTGTCATTGTATTCGGACTGCCTATAATGATTGCGGAATTTACTATTGGTCGGCGTGCCAAGGCGTGTACGGGTGGAGCGTATGAAACGTTGGCTCCGGGTACGCACTGGAAATGGGTAGGCTATGCCGGAGTATTAACCGGCTTTTTGATATTAGGATATTATTCGGTAGTAGCCGGATGGACCTTGGAGTATGTATGGCAGGCTGCTTCATTCGGATTGTCGGGAAAAACTTCTGGAGAATATGTATCCATGTTCCAGGATTTCTCTCAGCAACCGTTCCGACCGCTTCTGTGGTTGTTTGTGTTTATGTTTGTTACCCATTTCGTTATTGTGAAAGGAGTAAAAGACGGGATAGAGAAGTCTTCTAAAATCATGATGCCTCTGTTGTTTGTTCTGGTTATTCTCTTGGCAGGTTGTTCTATTATGTTGCCAGGGGCAGAAAAAGGTATCAAATTTTTGCTTCATCCGGATTTTAGCAAGGTAACCCCTGATGTCTTTTTAGGAGCCATGGGCCAAGCTTTCTTTTCCATGAGTCTGGGAATGGGATGTCTTTCAACTTATGCTTCATATTTTGGAAAGGAGACTCGTTTGGGACATACGGCCATGAGTGTAGGTCTGATTGATACATGTGTGGCTGTTTTGGCTGGTCTGATTATTTTTCCGGCAGCTTTTTCAGTTGGTATCCAGCCCGATGCAGGTCCTTCTTTGATTTTTATTACTTTGCCTAATGTGTTCCAGCAGGCTTTTGCCAATGTACCTTTCCTGGCCTATATATGCTCCGTAGCTTTCTATGTGTTATTGGCTTTGGCTGCCTTGACGTCTACAATCTCTTTACATGAGGTCTCTACGGCCTTCTTGCATGAGAAGTTTCATTTTACACGAGGACGTGCAGCCTGCATTGTAACAGGAGGATGCCTGTTGATAGGTGTGGTTTCCTCATTGGCTTTAGGAGAATGGAGCAGCGTGAAGATTGGTGGATTGAATATGTTTGATGCCTTGGACTACCTGACGGCTAAAATTATGCTTCCGGTATGTGGCATGTTTGCGGCTGTGTTTGTCGGTTGGGTATTGGATAAGAGCATCGTAAAAGGGGAGGTAACCAATTATGGAATGTTGAAAGCTCCTTATTTTCCAGTGTATCTGATTGTGCTGAAGTTTGTTGCTCCTATCGGTATCCTTGCCATCTTTATCAATGAACTGGGATTGTTGAGCTGGTAATGTGGAAAGATTTTTTCTATTATTCCCGTTCTGAAAGAAGAGTAATTCTACTTCTTTTAGGGCTGTTGATAATCTTGGGCATTTCTTGGTTGGTATGCTGGAGGCTCTATAGGACAGAATATGTACGTCAGGAGGATTCTGCTGAGATAGATTCTTTCCTGGCTTCTGTGAAGCAACGGGAGACTGCCTATGCAAAGCGTAATTATACGGCATCAGGTGTCAGGAAAGGGCAGGAGGTCGTTTTGTTTGATTTTAATCCGAATACAGCCGATTCCGTACAATTGAAAAAACTGGGATTACCTTCCTTTGTGGTTCGTAATATTCTTCGTTATCGAGAAAAGGGAGGGACTTTTCGTACTCCGGAAGCTTTTGCTCGCATTTATGGGTTGAAGGAGGAACAATATTTATTGCTGAAACCCTATATCCAGATACCGCCAAGAGAGGAGAATAAACAAGATTCTGTTTGCGAACAGGTTAAAATACAACGAATTGAAAAATATCCGGAAGGAACCCTTGTGGCTTTGAATGAAGCGGATACAGCCCAATTAAAGCGAATACCAGGTGTGGGAAGCGGTATCGCCAAAATGATTGTGGCTTATCGTAACCGTCTTGGAGGTTTTGTTCGTTTGGAACAGTTACAGGAAATTCCGCATGTAGATACCTGTCTGAATAAATGGTTTGTTGTGCAAGGTACTCCTTTTCGGAAAATACGAGTCAATAAAGACGGATTGGATAAATTGCGCAATCACCCTTACATGGATTTTTATAAGGCTAAAGCCATTTTAGAGTATCGCCGGAAAAGGGGTAATATAAAAGGTCTTTCCCGGCTCTCTCTCTTTGAAGAGTTTACCGAAAAAGACCTTCAACGCTTGTCTCCTTATTTATCTTTTGAATGATTTATTTGCGTGTATAGCCTGCTGCTTCAGCAATTTTTACCGGAATCTCGGTATTGTCAATTCGGTTCTGGAATTTTTCGGCTCCGGCTCCAATGGCAAAGACAGGTACATATCCTGCAGAGTGTCCTCCACTTGTCCAGCCAGTCAATGCTATTTCATTGATAATTCGTTTAGCTTCAGCTGCAATGGGCTCGTCTTGAGCATATTCACTCTTTTCCATTTTTACTTGTTGGTTTTTCAGAGTCTGCTCGTACACGGTTTTCAAGCGAGCTTCCTGTTTTTCGTTTAATTTGATTTTATCCCAAAAACCAAAGTTGTCTTTTAAAGCCTGTTGTACAGCTTCCCAGGATACTTGGTTATTCGTCTTAGAGCGAAGCTGGTTGATGACTCTGGTGAATCCGCTTTCACTGACCTTCTGGTTCTTGAATACCTGCAGGTTCAGCTCATACGGACCTTTTCCTAAAACAAAACCTCCGGTTTCATGGTCGGCAGTAACTACAATTAAGGTTTCATCCGGATGTTGTGAGTAAAATTCGTAAGCAACCTTAATTGCATTGTCAAAGTCGATTACTTCATGAAAGGTCGTAGCGGCATCATTGCTGTGGCAAGCCCAGTCGATTTTCCCACCTTCTACCATCAGGAAGAAACCTTTTGATAAATCTTTAGAGAGGAAATTAATTGCCGAACGGGTAATCTCCTGCAAAGTAAGGTCGCTTTTTCCCCGGTCAATAGCGTATGGTATGGAAGAACGGTCTGACTTAGAAGCGGCTTCCGGCTGGAACAGAATCATCTTGTCAGCTTTTTTGCTCTTCTTGAGATAATCTTTATATCCTCTGGCAATGGTGTATCCGTATTGATCAGCCAGTGAGTAAAGGTTGGCTGCTTGCGGATTTTTCTTGTCCTGCGGCTGAAGAAAATCTGAACCGGCATAGAAATCAAAACCGGTTTCATATAAGTCTTTTCCGATTTCATAATAACTTCCTCTACCTGAAGCATGTGCATAGAAAGCGGCAGGAGTTGCATGATCCACACTGACGCTGGTAGCCACTCCTACCCGGCATCCGCGTTCTTTAGCCCATGTAGCTACACTGTAAACGGGTGTTTGTAAATCTTTTAACACTCCGATGGCACCATTTTTTGTCTTGTTTCCTGTTGCAAGTGCTGTACCAGCAGCGGCAGAGTCTGTTACTCCGTTAGTCGCAGAAAAGGTTGTTGCTACGGTTGTGTAGGGGAACTGAGTAAATTGTAAGGGTGTGATACCGATTTTTCCTTCAAGTTCACCTAGATACAATTCTGTACCTTGCACTTGATTGACTCCCATTCCATCTCCGATGAAATAGAATACGTATTTGGCTTGCTGTGCATTTATTTGACAAAAAGCCAGTAGGAAAAATAGGATAGTGATGGATAATTTTTTCATAAAGCCTTGTGTTGAGTTTATTTCTTCGCGAAAATAAGAAAAATACAGCTTCAAGAATTTTTTTTCATAAAAAGATGCGATAAAAAGGGAAACGTTTTCAGATTCTTTCATTTTAATTATTGAATGATGTTACGTTATTAAAACATTTAGTTATGAAAAAGAAAAATCTATTAGGGGCATATTTAGTCTTGTCCCTGTTGGCTTCTTGCCAGCAAAAAGAGAATTTGCAGCACATGGGTGATGAGTTGAAATTGAGTTTACAAGCTTCGGTGTATGCTCCTTCCAATGGCTCCAGGGTTGTGACGGATGAATCTGGAGTTACGACTTTTTCAGAAGGTGATGAGCTTGGCTTTTTTATGCCGGAAGAGAGTGAGCCAGTGAAATGGACATTGACTGAAGGCCAATGGATTTCAGCATCTCCTCTGTCATGGAAAGATAAGGTTAATAAGTTTACCTATTGTGCGTATTATCCTTTTTCCATTGAATCAACGACTCGCGACAATATTCCGATGCCAGATTTGAGTTTGCAGAATGGAACATTGGCGGGTATAGGTGAATTTGATTTTCTGACAGCTCGCTGTGAGGCCAGCTATGAGGAAACGGATAATGGAACCGTTTCGTTTACGGGTGAATCGTCTTTCAGACATGCATACAGCTTTATTTCTATAACGATAAAGAAAGATTTGTCGGAAGAAAATGTATTGATCAGCCAGGCTTCTTTTCAGGGAGAAAATTTGTTTAGCCGTAGTACCTATCACTTTGCGGAATCGGAAGCAGAAGATGGTATTTCCTATCTGGAGTCATCTGAAGTGCATGCATTGACCTTGAATTTTGAGGAGCCAGCTACCGTCACAGAAGAATCAGGCTATACATTGTTCTTGTTATGTAATCCACAGTCTTTGGTAGAAGATTCAGGATTTTCTATTTCCTATCAGCGAGATGGAGTGTCTTATACGGCATCTACCAACAAATTAGGAAAGCAGTTTGAAGCGGGTAAATATTACCAGTTTGTGTTGAGATTAACGAAAGAAGAATTGAAAGTGGAAGGTTGTGAAGTGTCTGACTGGGTTTCTGAGAAACTTCCGGAAATAGCCATTGAGGAAATACCGTCGTAACCCGACTGTTAGTGATTGCCTCCGGAGAAATCTTGAATGGGTTTCTCCGGATTTTTTATGTCTGTTTTTATCTCTTGAAATAGAATTGTCATAAATCTCAGAAAAAACATGTAACTTTGCACCTTCAAATAAACTAACAGTCAATTTCGTTCATTTAACATAACAATGAAAGCACTTAAAGACCGCATCATTCGTGATGGAAAATGCTTTGAGGGAGGCATCCTTAAAGTGGATAATTTTATTAACCATCAGATGGATCCCATTCTGATGAAGTCAATGGCAGTAGAGTTTGTACGGAGATTCGCCAGTACGAAAATCAATAAGATTCTGACCATAGAGGCCAGCGGTATCGCTCCTGCCATTATGGTTGGCTATCTGTTGGAACTTCCGGTTGTTTTTGCCAAGAAGAAAAAACCGAGTACAATGGAGAACATGCTGACAACTACTGTCTATTCGTTTACGAAAGACCGCACGTACGATGTGTGTGTAAGTAAGGATTATTTATGTCCGGGCGATAAGGTGTTGTTCATTGATGACTTCTTGGCCAATGGTAATGCCGCAAAGGGGATTATTGACCTGGTACAGAAAGCAGAAGCTGAATTAGTGGGGATGGGCTTCCTGATAGAAAAATCGTTCCAGCATGGGGGAGATTATTTGAGAGCACAGGGCATTCATGTGGAATCTTTGGCGATAATTGAAAGCTTGGAAAATTGTCAAATTAAAATAAAAGACTAAATCTTTAAATGGAAAAAGAACAACAGCAAACTGCTCAGAGTGCTGGGCTTATTTACGGGTTGAATGACCGTCCGCCTTTAAAAGATTCTATTTTTGCCGCTTTGCAGCATTTGTTGGCAATCTTTGTGGCTATTATTACTCCTCCGCTGATTATTGCAGGAGCATTGAAGTTGGACCTGGAAACCACCGGATTTTTAGTTTCCATGGCTCTTTTTGCATCGGGTATCTCTACATTTATCCAGTGCCGCCGCGTAGGACCGATAGGTTGCGGACTGCTGTGTATTCAGGGAACCAGTTTTTCATTCATTGGTCCGATTATTTCTGCGGGCTTAACCGGTGGACTGAGTGCTATCTTCGGAGCTTGTATTGTAGCTTCTTCGGTTGAAATGTTAATTAGCCGGGTGTTGAAATACACACGTAGAGTCATTACTCCTTTGGTATCGGGAATTGTGGTGACACTGATTGGTATGAGTTTGATTAAAGTGGGAATCTCTGCTTGCGGAGGTGGAGCTGCTGCACAGGCAGATGGTACTTTTGGAGCTTTCCGCCATATTGGTTTGGCCGCTTTGGTACTTGTCTTGATTATCTTTTTCAATCGTAGTTCCAACCGTTATTTGCGAATGAGTTCCATTGTCATCGGTCTGGTGGTTGGCTACGTATTGGCATGGGCATTGGGAATGGTTGATTTTTCTGCTGTACAGAGCTATGGTGGTTTCAATATTCCTATCCCTTTCCGTTACGGTATTTCATTTGATATTTCTGCAATCATCGCTTTAGCGTTAGTTTATTTGATTACGGCAATTGAAGCGTATGGAGATATTACAGCCAATTCATTGATTTCTGGAGAACCGGTGGAAGGAGAAACGTTTGTCAAACGTGCTTCCGGAGGCATCTTGGCTGATGGTTTTAATTCTATGCTGGCCGGATTCTTCAACTCTTTCCCTAACTCAATCTTTGCTCAGAATAACGGTATGATTCAGTTGACTGGAGTAGCCAGCCGCTACGTAGGATACTTCATTGCAGGTTTCCTTATCTTGTTGGGCTTGTTCCCTGCAGTAGGATTGATTTTCTCGTTAATGCCTGAACCGGTGTTAGGTGGAGCAACTCTGTTGATGTTTGGAACAGTGGCTGCCGCAGGAATCCGAATCATTTCTGCACAGAAAATCAACCGTAAGGCTACGCTGGTGATGGCTTTGAGCTTTTCTTTCGGCTTGAGTGTGGAACTTGTGCCGGATATTCTTTGTCAGTTGCCGGAAACCGTGCGTAATATATTCTCTTCAGGTATTACAACTGGTGGGCTGACTGCCATCCTGTCTAATCTGCTGATTCAGATAAAAGAGCAAAAAAACATATTGGATAAAAAGAAGAGGCTGTCTCAAAATGAGACGGCCTTTTTTGTGTTTGCAAAAAAAATCGGGC
>OMCT01002129.1_pt1 | contig 10496 bp, 9 predicted proteins | sample 1674301 | NCBI WGS metagenome assembly OMCT01 (sample SAMEA103958158, study PRJEB25191) | human gut metagenome
ATGCGAGGCATTCAAACCGACATCCTTTGCCAAATCGGTAAGGAGCGTTCTATCTATAATCTTAATCTTTCTTTTGTTCATTTCTATATGTCCATTAAATTTCAATAAACCTGGCAGGATTAAATCCTTTCATCAGGTGTTAATCCTCAAATACATATCCTATCTGGTTACAGGCAATTCATTTTTTTCAAGTATCTGCTGTTTTCCTGGAACTCCATGTGCAGATCACTCATGTATTGTATCTTCATCTTACTGTTCTCTTTTCTTTGAATGCTCAATCTGTTTCCCTATGATTGCCTTCACCTGCGCAAATGAAACCGGAGTGAAATCGTTGTTGTCCACTCCGACATCATATTGTGTCGGAAGAAGCATACTCAGCCGAGAAGCATCCTTTCCGGTATTGTTCCTTCGGGTATGCACGTGCCCGAAAAGTTGCCAGGTGTCATCGTATGAGCCGCCATAGCAAAGGAACGGACAGTGATTCAGATAAATCTTCTGTTTATCCACCTCGATATACATCTGCATCGTTATTTGCTCGAAGTATTTCGTGTAATTCTGCCTCAAGTTCTTGATGTCGTGGTTGCCGGAAATAAGGTATATTTTCCCATTCAGTCTGTTCTGTATGTTTACCCATGCGGCAGAGCCGCCCAAACAGAAATCACCCAAATGGAATACGATATCCTCCGGACCGACCACTCGATTCCAATTGGCAATAATCGTTTCATTCATGTGCGACACATCCTTGAATGGCCTGTTGCAGAACCTGATGATATTGGTGTGGTTGAAGTGGGTGTCGGATGTAAAAAACACCCTGCTTCCGTCAAATTTATAATTCATAACCCGTTGGTTGAATTAAAAAGTTAGTAAAATGACAAATGAAAGGTTGTGCATATTTCTGGTTTTTAGTAACTTAATAGCATCCAAACTATTGAGTTCAAACCGTCGTATGCACAACTTCATCGAAAAATTCACAAAAATCAACGACATCTGCAAGAAATTTGCAGGAAATCGTGTAAATGAACATGGCAATGTATCTCGCCGTGGAGTTATTCCCACCTTTTCTGATTTGGAAGTTATAGCTCTTTCTCTTACAGCCGAAGCATTCGGTTATGACAGCGAGAACAACCTCTTTAAGAGATTGGCTGAATCTCCCGAACATATCCCTAACCTTATATCCAGAAGACAGTTCAACGTCCGTCGCAAACTCACGGCTTGTCTTGCAGAAGACATCCGCAGGGATATTGCCAAGAGCATAGACGGTGGGGAAAATGTCTTTGTGATAGACTCCAAGCCTGTCAAAGTATGCCAGCTGGCACGAGCCAAGCGTTGCGTTATGGGAAATGATAATCCGCAAAGCGCACCTTCCAAAGGCTTTTGCGCCTCCCAACAAATGTATTACTATGGGTATAAGCTCCACGCTATCTGTGGAATAAGTGGTGTTATTCACTCTTATGATATAACGGCTGCAAATGTTCATGATATACATTATCTGGATGATGCAAAGTGGGATTATCACGACTGTCTTATGCTTGGAGATAAGGGGTATTTAAGTGCTGAGGTGCAACAAGACCTTTTCGAAACGGCTCATATCAAGCTTGAAGTCCCGTATCGCTTGAACCAAAAGAATTGGAGAAATCCTTCGTGGGCTTACAGGCGTTTCAGGAAGCGAATCGAAACCGTTTTCTCTCAACTTAACGACCAATTCATGATGGTACGCAATTATGCAAAGCAGACAGGCGGACTGTTTACACGTACTGCCGCAAAAATCGCTGCTATGACCGTGCTGCAATACATCAACTTCTGTAACCATCGTAAAATTGGTCTTGTTAAAGATGCTTTATTTTAATTCAACCAACGGGTTAAATATATAACAGATATCGTCGAGCCAGATTATGATGATATAAAAGTTGCCAGTCCTTCTGAATTAACAGAAAAAGAGTTTTATCATAAACACCCCAAAGAGTGGGCTGGTATACTCCCATTGTCTTTGGATGAGGCTGTATATTCGTTTTTATTGGCAAATGTAATTCGAGATCTTCGAGGAGACAGACTGCAACCTCGGACAATGATGATCAACATGTCTCGTTTTACAAAAGTCCAGCGATATATCAAAACCCACATTGAGGAGTTGTATAAATACATTTATGATTCTGTCAATATAGATTTTAGCAACGATTTCGTCCAAAATCAGCATCTAGATGTATTCCAAAAATTTTTGCATATTTGGGAACAGCACTATTCACATATAGGAATTCCAGTTGACAAAGTATTGCAAAAAGACACTCTTCTTAAGGCAATTGAGAAAATCAAAATAGTCGTAGTTAATAGCTCCAAAGATAGTGATAAGTTGGATTATAGTGGAGTAAATAGAGTTATTGCTATTGGAGGTTTGGCATTATCTCGTGGCCTTACACTAAAAGGCTTAATGACTAGTTATTTCTATCGCAATACAGCCACTTATGACGTATTGTTGCAAATGGGGAGATGGTTTGGCTATCGCAATGGATATGATGATTTATGCCAAATCTGGGCTGCCCGCGATAGTATTGAAAATTACAAAGAGATTTCTATTGCAACAGAGGAGCTTAAGGATGACCTTAAACGAATGTTCGAGAATAAGCTCACACCAAAAGAATTCGGCATTAGAGTCCGCGATGAAAGCGACAAGCTGCAAATTACAGCGGCCAATAAGATGCGCCATGCCTTTAATGTAATAGATCATATTACATATTGGGGAGGCGTATTTGAAACGCCATATGCTAGTACAAATATCAAGAATAACCATAATAATATTACCGCCGTTCAACAATTAGTTGAAGCTATTAAGCAGGAAGGTTTATCGTTTACGACTATTCGGGAGAAAGCGGATGAATCACAAAGTAAAATAGCCCGTAATATACCTTGCCGCATTATCAAGAATTTACTCAATCATATAGTAACGTCGCCTGATAATAGAAAATTTAATCCCAGAGAAATTGTAAAATTTATTGAGGCCGAATATTGCAACAAGTTGGAACTGTGGGATGTTGCTTTACATAGCGGGGTAGGAGATGTGGTATATCAAATATCGGATGATATTGCTGTAAAAACGGCCAAACGAGATATCTACATTAGTCGAGGCCATCTATGTTTTACTGGTCGAGGCGTATTAGGAGGCAACTCGGATGGCCAAATCGGATTGGATGAAGCAACCATAGAACTGGTAAAAGAACGATACCATAAAGCGGTAAAAGATTCCGCAAAAGCCTTACCTAATGTGGCATGGTATCGTTTTGCTGATAATCGGAAACCGCTACTTATCGTTTATTTTATCCGACCTGATTCTGAATCAGAATATTCGGATAAATTGTTACTCAACTATAAGGAGCAATTAGGGGAAAATCCAATTATAGGCTTTGCTGTTGGCTTCCCCGCTAACGGGCCTCAAAATGCTAAAAGCATAAAATACAAAGGGAATTTAACTTATCAGCGACAATTATTTGAAAATATAGAAGAGGAGGATGAGGACTTATGATGATATTAGAAAAATTTAAGGAACACTTTGCCCCTGGTCATTTTACGCGCGTTAATACGGATCATCCCCTTGATATATACATTGGAGTAGATGATCAATGCCACTATGCGCTTGAATTTAGAGGATGTTTTACACCTCAAAATGTAAAGTCCTCTAGCACGATTGGCATCAACCAGTATAACTCTACAAAATTCTCCGGCATAGTCTTCTCGCTCCATGAGCAAGAGATGCTAGATAATTTTTGTGTATTTTGTGAAGATATCATTGACTCCACAGCAGCTACGACAGATGCTACATATGGCTATAAATTAGTCATCAATAGATTTTATGCGTGGAAAAAGATGTTCCAAACAAAATCTAAAACAATGGATGAATCTCGTATAATGGGGTTAATAGGGGAACTACTATTTTTGCAAAAATATATGATCCCAACGTATGGCGCCTCGGTAGCATTAAGAGCATGGTCTGGTCAAGAACTAACACATAAAGATTTTTCGCTCGATGCCATATGGTACGAAACAAAGGCCATTAACACGGGAAAACCAAGTGTTAAGATTTCATCATTAGAACAACTTCAAAGTCATAATAATGGTGAATTAGTAGTGTTTCAATTGGAAAAAATGAGTCCTGCTTATACCGGGGTTAATTTGAATAAATTAGCCAGCATGCTGCTTAAAGAGTTTGACAATGACGAACATAAAGATATATTCATTAATAAGCTTGTTGATAGTGGGTTCTCATTCGATCCTATTTATAATGAATTTGTTTATGAAGTTTCTAGTGTGGATAGATATAGTGTAAACGAAAGATTTCCTCGCTTAGTAACGACTGATGTAAATGAAGCGATCATTCGTGTTCAATATGAACTTTTGTTATCTCTAATTCAAGACTACAAAATAGAGTGGCATTATGGAGATTGATGAGTATAGATTAGAATTTCTTCAAGACCTTCGCAACGAGGCAACCGTTGACGGCAATGATGTCGAGGATCAATTTGTAAAGGTTAAGATTCAAGAGCTAGAAGATCTCGGGGAACTAATAGATCCCAATCAATTTTCCTGTGAGATGCGCGGTTCAAATAATCGCGCAATAGCTTTTGATGCTTATGGATACGACGAAGCAGACAGCTCTTTTATTCTTCTGATTAGCGACTTCCAGAATACTATCGAAAAGGCTACCCTAACAAACACTCGTATCGATGAGTTGTATTCACGCATGCGCAACTTCATCGAGGAGGCGTATAATGGAGATATTCGTCGCTTCTGCGATGACTCTGATCCGATTATAGATATTGCAAAAGAACTGAAGACACGTATTGGAACTAGCAATCTAACTTCTGAGATATTGAAGTTCAAATTCTTCATTATCACAAATGCAGTGTTGAGCACGCAAGTTAAAAGCACAACACGCGCCAATATCTTAGATCGCCCCGTAGAGATAAACCTTTGGACAATAGAGCGTTTCTATCAGATCAAGATGTCAAATGTCTCAGAGTCAATACGCATTAATTGCCAAGACTACGGTTGTGAAGGAGGCATACAGTGTCTAAAGGCAAACCTTGGAGATAATAATGCATATGACTCATATATGGCTATTGTTCCTGGTAAGTTCTTGGCAGAAATATATATAGATCACGGGAGTAGACTTCTTGAGGGTAATGTTCGAGCATTTTTAAGTGCCCGAGGAAAGGTTAATCGGAAAATTCGAGAAACGATTATTGGCAATAATCCTGAGAACTTCTTTACCTACAATAATGGTATTGCCGTAGTAGCTCATTCGATTGAATTGTCTGAGGATGGTTCAAGAATTCTGTCATTTAATGATTTCCAAATAATTAATGGCGGACAGACTACAGCATCATTGGCAAGTGCCATTTTAAAGAAAGAGGCAAAACCCGAAAATTTCTCCAAGATATTTGTACCGATGAAATTAACCGTACTTAATCTTGAGGGGGATTTATCGGAAGAAGATGAAGCCAAATATAATGAGATCACACAACAAATATCAAAAAGCGCAAACTGCCAGAATCCAGTTAGCGATGCTGATTTCTTCTCCAACGATCCATTCCACCGCATTATGGAGGAACTGTCCCTAAAACATTTGGCTCCCCCAGTAAATGGCAGTCCTCACCAAACCGTATGGTATTACGAACGATCAAAGGGACGTTGGGAGCAGGATCAAATGAAGATGACCGAAGCACAAAGGAATCGCTATCGTTTGAAAAGCCCGAAAAACCAAGTCGTGAAAAAAGAGAAACTGGCCAAATGTCTAAACACCATTTATATGAATCCGCATGTTGTATGTGCTGGCTCTGCCAATAATATGAAGGCATTTGCCGGGGTAATATCTGAGATGTATGAAAAATCAAAGGAAAGCATCAACGAATTCTTCTTTAAGAAAGCAATTGCATCTGTAATTCTATTCGATGATGTAGATCGCTTAGTTAATAAGGCAAGCTGGTATCCTAAAGGCGGTAATAAAGCGCAGATTGTTCCATATACCATTGCGAAACTGATAGCAACTCTTCCCGAGAACAAAGATTTGGACTGGAAACGTATTTGGAATAAGCAAATGCTGTATCCCGAGCTGGTCCATCAAATCGAAATTATCGCCAAAGAAGCTCACGAGTTCTTATTAGATTCAGGAGGTGCTATTGTTCGAGAATATGCAAAAAAATCTGCCACATGGAAAAAATTTCGCGATGACTATTCCGTAGGTCTCACAAAAGAGTTTGTGGATTCATTGATAAGTAAAGAACTCCTCAAAGCGGATGAGAAGGCAGCTAAACGTGCCCGTAAATTTAACAGCGACATTGAGCTGGAGGTTGAATTCTACACTAGGGGCTATGATTATTGGATGAAGTTCTACAATGACATGGAGCGTGAACAGATTCTGTCCGGAGGTGATCGAGATTTCATTAAAATGCTTGCCTCTCTTATAGTTAAGAGAAGCCTCCCGGGGAAGGCCCAAATTAAGAGGTTGTTAAAGATTATAAACAAAGCAGAAGACGTAGGCTACATTATGCCCTAAAAGATATGAAACATTTAATGGTCGATTTATTTGCAGGTTGCGGAGGTCTAAGTACAGGCCTTAAACAAGCAGGATTTACGCCGTGGTTTGTAAACGAGATTGAGCCTAATTTTTGCAATACATACAAAAAGAACCATCCGGAAGTGCCGGACAGCCACTTCTATGTTGGAGATATAAAAGAACTAAATCAGCATATAGAAGAGTATAGGCATTTACTTAACAATATCTCGCTAGTATGTGGAGGCCCCCCCCCTGCCAAGGATTTTCTATGGCAAATCGCCAGCGTATTATAGATGATCCTCGCAATAATCTCTACAAAGCATATCTCAACTTCTTAAGTGAGGTACGTCCTTTATTCTTCGTAATGGAGAATGTGCGAGGAATGCGAAACAAGATAGATGAGATCAAACAAGATTTTGCTCAGTATCTTGGAAGCGAATATCAATACGATTACGCAATACTCAATGCACAAGATTATGGTGTACCGCAGAACCGAGAGCGGTTTATCATGATTGGGAATCGTATAGGTATTGACAGCAAACAAATTTTTGATGAAATATACAATCTTAAAAGGCCTGCATTTGTATTGAAAGATGCATTAGAGGGGCTCCCTATATTGCACCCCAAAGCAGAGAAAGGAAAGTCGAATATAGAACACCCTCTCTCTGGATTTACCGAATGTGAGTACAAATACACTATCAATGCTTTCTACCGATTTATAAATGGAGATAGAACTATTAATAAGTTATACAATCACAAGAATCGATATAACAATGATAGAGATATAGAGATATTTAAGAGATTGCCTCAGGGGGGTAATTCTCTGCATGAGTCGATCGCTGATATAATGCCATATGCTCGCCGAAATAACATTTTTAAAGACAAATACTATAAATTAAGAGGGTCTCAAGTATGCAGGACTATCACGTCACATATGAAATATGACTGCAATATGTATATTCATCCTTGGGAAGCTAGAGGTTTAAGTCCTAGAGAGGCTGCAAGAATCCAGACATTTCCAGATGACTATATCTTTACTGGCCCTCAAAACTCTTGGTATGCACAGATTGGCAATGCCGTCCCTGTAAAGTTGGCATATGCTATTGGCTGTGCCATTATGAAATTTTTATGAAGCATTTAGAACTTTTTGCCGGTATTGGCGGATTTAGACAGGCTTTACAGCTACTGCACAACGACGGAATAATGCCCTTTGAAAGTGTTGGGTTCTCCGAAATAGATGCCAGCGCTATTAAAACATACAAAGCAAACTACCAAGTCTCGAGCAAAGAGGTAGAACTTGGTGATATTGTCGCATACACATCAAATCAAGAGAATATTGCCAATATACCTAATTTTGATTTACTAACAGGCGGATTCCCGTGCCAGACTTTCAGCATGATGGGAGACCAAGTTGGTTTTGGTGAAGAACGGGGAAAAATGTTCTTCTTGCTATGGAAGATTCTCAGAGTAAAGAGGCCTCGCTATGTTTTATTAGAAAACGTCAAGAATTTAGTCTCTCACAATAAAGGTAGAACATACTTAACTATTAAGCGAAAGCTGGAGGAGATTGGTTATTATGTCTCGTGTGGAGTCTTCAATACCATCAACTTTGGTTTGCCTCAGACAAGAAATAGAGTATTCATTTTTGCTACATTAGATGCAAAATATGCAGAATACAACCTCGGAGATCATGTACAAAACATTATAGATTGCTTTGATACAGTCAAAAACAACGCGAGTGTTAATACATATGATACGGTCTTGGACATCTTATCAAAAGATGCAGATGAAAGATATTACTTATCAGAAAAAGTAAAACCTACTATTTTAAGTGATGGCACTGGAGGCTTTCAATCCAAATCAGAAATTAACAAATTAATTGCAAGACCCTTGACGGCATCTATGCACAAAATGCACCGAGCATGCCAAGACAACTACTATAGCAAAACATTTATAAAAACAGGTGGACAGATCAATGATGCAGAAGGTCTTTCCAAAGAAGAACTCAGCCACTTACCTATTCGTAAATTGACCCCTAGAGAAGCATTTATGTTGCAAGGCTTCCCTCAAGACTTTGTTTATAAAGCCCACCAAGCAAATGTTTCTCACGGAGCATTGTACAAACAAGCAGGCAATGCCGTTAGTGTTAATGTTGTATATGGCATCATGTACTACTTGATTCAGAATCATATAATCAATGAATAGAAGATATGTATAAGGAAATAGTAAAATGTCCCAAAAGACAAGACTGCCACTTCAAGTTGACACCGGGATCATCAAATGAAACAAGCATCAACATATCTAATGAAGTGCTACGTTTTATCTGTCCTAATGTTCAACCGGGCAATACTATACCTATTACATTTAGAATATATAAGGAGGATTTCATAAAGGCCTTATGCTTTATTGTCACTAAATTGCCTTTATACACAACGAACTCAAGAAATAGTAGTCGCATCGATTATTCAAATGATTTTTTTGAATCAGAACTTTCGCGCATAAACTCATTTTTCCAACATGAAGTAGAAGACTACACGGTCTCTCTATATCACCGAGAGGACGGACGCATATACCTTAAAGATCTAACATATCACCGTTTTAACATACGCAAGTTTCTTGTCGAAGATAAAACAAGCATGCACTTTATTGTTAGTCAAGGTATAGACTTGAGGATACAATACAGCGACACCCCCACAGAGGATAACTACATCGTTTCTGAAAGTCTGGCTGTTCGCGATAATATACTTAAAGATTTCGTATATAAGACCGTATATTTATTGAACAAAGTCGATGGTTTGAAAGCGCTCGAACCATATGTAAAGGAACTCTCTGAGAATATCCAACTAGTCGATGAGAGTCATTTCAAGCTAACAGGCATGTTCATAGCCACAACATTAAGGGACCTTGCTGTAAGAAATAAATATGGAGAAAAGCCCCGTTGGTTTGAAACTCCATTTAATCTCTGTGACAAAACAGTTTATCTCAGTACTCAATGGTATGGAGCAGGAGAGTATGCCTTAATGTATAATGATTTTGCACAATTGGTCGGGAGGTGTTACAAAAATAGATTCCGGTGCAACAAAAATGAAGAAGGAGAGTTTGAATTATGGGAAATATCAACAAACCCTACACAAAACTCTCTTGAGGAACATATACGAAATTTACCAAATCGTCAAGAAGCATTCAATAGTTATCTTGACCACTTCACTACATTAGGTATTAGATCAAAGACAAATTACTTAGGTATTCTTGAACGAGATAGTATCATAGGCATGTATAATGCCGCATATAGTGAAAGTATAGCAACTATTTATGACATTGTAGATCCGAAAAGACTACAGAGATTAATCACATTAAAGCAATTTATCGAATTTGATCAAAAGGCACATCATCAATATTCATGCGCTTTAAAATATTATATCGACTTTTTATACTTTAGGTTCTCATAATTATAAACTTTACCCTTCTGTAGCCCACTGGAAGCTTGCGATATAAGACAGGTTTCAAATCTGGTAAAAGCTCAGTAATAAACAAATATTTGTTACCAAGCGTATTTATTCTATCAGTAAGAACAGAAACGGACTTTGGCAGTCCGTTTCTGATTTTCTGTAACATAAGGTATAGTAACTTGGCTTACCTCTATACGAACCCGCATAGAGATAAGCCAAATTACTAATTATCACAAACCCGTCAAGCGATAGGCTTCACGCGCTCCTCTGGCTGCCATTCTGTAAGCGAGACAATCGCATGGTATTGCTCCTTAGTCAGAGGTGAGTCACCATTGTCCGAGCATTCATATTCCCATGGCAATTCATAGACGGTGCCCTCTTCCTGATAGCCCATATAGTTGTGAAAGGAGCTGGGAACCAGCCGAACCCAATCCTACCCCCCCCGCAGGGTTCGCAGGAGCTTCTCTGCGTCGTATATCAGTAACGGCGCTCTGGCCTTATAC
>OMCT01002135.1_pt1 | contig 10479 bp, 6 predicted proteins | sample 1674301 | NCBI WGS metagenome assembly OMCT01 (sample SAMEA103958158, study PRJEB25191) | human gut metagenome
ATGGATGGCATGGATGGCAAACTGGACTTGCCGGATAATGGCGGGAAGTGGAATTCATTCTACTACCGTACCCATGCTGCCATGGATTATGTACATGCCTTCAGCAAAGTCGATTTGAATATTGCCGGAAAGTTCAACCAAAGCAATTTCAACTTCCTGCCCGACTTCGTCAGCAACAAGCAGAAATTCGTTTCGGGTGATGTACATTTCGGGGTAAGTTCCACGAGCGACGATATGCCTCTCCAATTCCGTGCCGAAACCAATTTGTTGGTCTACCAGCGCCAACACGACCTCATGGTGAGCAATATCAAAGAAAATATCGTGCGTACCAAAGCCGATGTCACCGGTTCCATCTCCGATGAGCAGACCATCGGCATGGCTTTTGCCATGGACAATACATTCTACAGCGACGGACGTTTCGAGAATCACACCGACGTAGACTTCAATCCATACTATCTCTTTCAGAATGACGACTGGAAAATACGTCTCGGCGCACACGTCGACCTGGCTTTCGGCTTCGGCAAGAAGTTCCGCGCCGCTCCCGACGTAGAAATACAATACATCTTCTCGGACAGCTACATCCTCTACGCACAAGGTAAGGGAGGACGGCTACAGAACGATTTCCGCCGTCTGGAAACCATTACGCCTTATGGCATTACAAACCAGCAGCTTGACAATACCTACGAACAGCTCAACGCAGCCATCGGCTTCAAGGCAAGTCCGGTCAGCGGATTGTGGTTCAACCTATACGGCGGGTATCAAGATTTGAAAAACGACCTGATTGACACTCCGACTGTCAAGTCCGACGGGATAAGCAATGTTTTCCTCACAGAAGACACCAAGAACCTCTATGCCGGAGCCGACCTGAGCTACAACTACAAGGATGTTTTCTATCTCGCCGCCAATGCCGTCTATCGCCATTGGACAACGGACTCAGACGGTTCTGATGTCGTAGTAAGTTTCAAACCGGCCGTAGAAGGCAATCTCAATCTCAAGGTACGCCCCATCTCCCCACTGCTTGTCGGCATCGGCTATCAGCACATCTCACGCCAAGGCGTGGAGGGCAACAAGGCAGACCCCGTCAGCAATCTCTATCTAAACGGCAGCTACGAACTCTTCAAAGGAATCTCCGTGTATGCGCGCGTGAACAACTTGCTGAACAAAGATTACCAGTACTACTGGGGATACCCTTCAGAAGGTCTCAGTTTCTTAGGTGGAGTAAGCTTCCTCTTTTAATAGAGGTAGCACAAGCCGAAGCTCTAATTTGAACAAAAAAGGTCATTTTTGCTAAATTCTCCTTATATTATAAGGTGGGAAGAATCTTTTTTTCCTACTTTTGCGGGCGAATTCAGTGGCGGGAGTCACTAAAAAACAGAAATTTATGCAGAAAAACCTTGTCATTGTCGAGTCTCCGGCAAAAGCAAAAACGATTGAAAAATTTCTCGGGAAAGATTTCAAAGTCCTTTCTAGTTACGGACATATACGCGATCTGAAGAAGAAAGAATTCAGCATCGACGTAGATAAGAATTTTAAACCCGCTTATGAAATTCCGGCAGACAAAAAGGCTTTGGTCAACACGCTGAAAGCAGAAGCGAAAGAGGCAGAAACCGTATGGCTCGCATCCGATGAGGACCGCGAGGGAGAAGCGATCGCCTGGCATCTGTATGAAGTATTAAAACTAAAACCGGAAAACACAAAACGAATCGTCTTTCACGAAATTACTAAAGGCGCTATTTTAAAAGCAATCGAACAACCACGCGATATCGACCTCAACCTCGTAAATGCGCAACAGGCACGACGGATTCTGGATAGAATTGTAGGTTTTGAGTTATCTCCCGTACTCTGGAGAAAAGTAAAGCCTTCTCTGTCGGCTGGTCGTGTACAGTCAGTAGCTGTCCGTCTGATTGTAGAACGTGAACGAGAGATTCATGCCTTCAAATCAGAAGCTGCTTACCGGGTGATAGCTGTATTTCTTGTCCCCGATACAGACGGCAAACTGGTAGAAATGAAAGCTGAACTATCCCGCCGTATCAAAACAAAAGAAGAAGCAAAAGCATTCCTGAACGCATGTCAGGGAGCGACTTTCACGATTGAAGATATAACTACCCGTCCGGTCAAGAAGACACCGCCGGCTCCGTTTACTACTTCCACCCTGCAACAGGAAGCAGCCCGCAAACTGGGATATACTGTAGCACAAACAATGATGATCGCACAGCGTTTGTACGAATCCGGATTCATCACTTATATGCGTACAGACTCCGTCAACCTGTCGGAATATGCAACAGCAAGTAGTAAGGATGCCATCATCCATATGATGGGTGAGCGTTATGTACATCCCCGTCACTTTGAAACAAAGACTAAGGGAGCACAGGAAGCGCACGAGGCAATTCGCCCGACTTACATGGAAAATCAATCCATCGATGGTACGGCACAGGAAAAGAAATTGTATGACCTGATCTGGAAACGCACCATTGCCTCGCAAATGGCAGATGCGGAACTGGAAAAGACTACTGCTACCATATCTATAAGTAAAAGCGGCGAAGTATTCACTGCTGTCGGTGAAGTTATCAAGTTTGATGGTTTCCTGCGTGTATATCGTGAATCTTATGACGACGAGAGTGAACAAGAGGATGAAAGCCGGCTGTTACCTCCTTTAAAGAAAGGGCAGAAACTGGAATATGGTCCGATTGTTGCCACCGAACGTTTCACCCAACGTCCACCGCGTTATACGGAAGCAAGCCTTGTGCGCAAACTGGAAGAATTGGGTATCGGTCGTCCTTCAACCTATGCGCCTACCATTTCTACTATTCAGCAACGTGAATATGTAGAGAAGGGCAACAAGGATGGCGAAGAACGTACATTCAATGTGCTGACGCTGAAAGACAGCCAGATCAAAGATGAAGATCATAGCGAAATTACAGGTGCGGAGAAGTCCAAACTCTTTCCTACAGATACCGGAACAGTAGTAAACGATTTCCTCACCGAATACTTCCCGGACATTCTGGATTATAACTTTACCGCCAGTGTAGAAAAGGAATTTGACGAGATTGCAGAAGGAGAAGTACAATGGACTTCTATCATGAAGACTTTCTATGATCAGTTCCACCCGTCAGTAGAAAAGACATTATCTATAAAGACAGAACATAAAGTTGGCGAACGTATTTTAGGAGAAGAACCCGGCACAGGAAAGACTGTTTCTGTAAAAATCGGTCGTTTCGGCCCTGTAGTACAAATCGGTACGGTAGATGATGAAGAAAAGCCACGTTTCGCACAAATGAAGAAAGGCCAGTCCATGGAAACAATTACATTGGAGGAAGCATTGGAACTGTTCAAGTTACCACGTACTATTGGTGAATATGAAGGAAAGACTGTCAGTGTAGGTATAGGTCGTTTTGGCCCTTATATCCAGCATAACAAAGTATATGTATCACTGCCGAAAACACTTGATCCGATGAAAGTTACTTTGGAAGAAGCAGAGCAACTGATTCTGGAAAAACGGGCAAAAGAAGCAGAACGGCACATCAAGAAGTTTGATGAAGAACCGGATATGGAGATTCTGAATGGCCGGTACGGACCTTACATTGCTTACAAAGGCAATAATTACAAGATTCCCAAAGATATTGTTCCGCAGGATTTGAGTCTGAAAAGCTGCCTGGAATTAGTCAGAATACAAGACGAAAAAGGTCCGAGCACTTCTTCCAAAGGCAAACGAACTGCCAAGAAGAAATAATATTTGCACCAAACCCTGATATCAAAAGTCCGGTAACCTATATCAACTGGTTACCGGACTTTCGTTGTATTTACAATGCAATATATTTCTTTCTAAACAATTTATTCTCAAACGCTTTGTTTTGATATATTAAATACATATATTTGCAGATCACAATCAAATTATCAGAACACAGTTATGCAAACAAACAAATTCAATTTTCTCCTTGTGGGGGTACTATGCGCACTCTCGTTAGTCGGTTGTATGGAAAAGGATTTATACGAAGCTCCAAAAGAAAAAACTGCAGATAACTATTTTGGCTTTACAACATCTTCCAGTTGCACAGTTGATTTAAATTATGGTTTAAATTATCAGGTTGTTTTTGAATTATATTCCGAAAATCCGTTGTCTGAAGATACGGATGGAAACATAATCAAAACTAAAGAAGAGCCTGTCTATCGTGGGGCTACCGATAAGAAAGGGATTTTCAATGATTTCATATCCATTCCGTCTTATCTTACAGAACTTTACCTCTATTCAGATTATCTGGGAACAGTCAGTCCGATTCAGCTGCAGATTGTGAACGGTAAAGTATCTTTTGACCAGAAAGCTTTTATACAAAGTAAAAGAAATGCCAAAAGTACAAGCAGAGGAGTAACAGAAAACGGCTATAAATACCCGGAAGGCTTTAAAGTTCTAGGCGACTGGAGTGTAATAGGATGTCCTACTTATCTTTCTTCCACTCCCACAGAGATAGATGGCCAACTCTTATATAATATCCGCGAAGTTTTCATTAAGCCGGGTGGAAGCGCAGCGATGGAAGATCATTATCCTGAATATATAGCTGATAATGTAAATATAGAAATCAATATCAAGAAACCTACAGAAATCGGGCTGGTTATGCTTAACAGTACAGGCACCAAGCAAAATACTGTGGGCTATTTTACCTATCCTACCAATCAAAAGCCGACTGAGGCAGACCAAATTACACCGATTATTGCCTATCCACGCATATCGACCGCCGTGTGCAATTCCAGCAGTACAGCAGGGAGCATGTATACCGGTGACAGAGTTGAGCTGAAATATTGGGATGGTACAAAGTTCGTGGACGAATTCCCTGCGGGAGTAAGTATAGCATGGTTTCTTATAGAATCTTCCTTTAATCAAAAGACCTCGGAGGTCCTCAACAACAAACGCACTTTCTATTCTATCCGCAACTTGAACAAAAGCAAAGAACACCGCACCATTGCTCTAAAGAACAAATCCGGGGAAGTTGTAGCGTTCGGAATGGAAGATGCAACTAACTTCGAACCAACAGATAATACCAGAAAAGGGAACTTTGGAGATGCTGTATTTTATCTTGATTTCTCAGATGGATCATCCATCGAAACTGGCGGGGTAGAAGAACTCCCCGATGCACCTATCGAGAACATACATACTTCCTATAAAGGTGTATTATCATTTGAAGATTTCTGGCCATCCAAAGGGGATTATGACATGAATGATATGATTGTCGAATACAAACGTGATATTCACAAAAGTATTCTAACCAATAAAGTTGAAAAGATTATAGACACATTTATACCTAAACATGATGGTGCAAACTGGCAGAATGGGTTTGGTTATCAGCTCACAGGTATATCAAATAGTGATATAAAAAAAATAACCATAGAATCCGGCGGAATAGTTTCACAGTTTATGGAAGGAAAGGATAGGGAACCAGGGCAGGACTATCCCACTATTATTCTTTTCGATAATCAAAAGACAGCTATCAACAAAACGTTTACCGTAACAATAGACGTCACTCAGGAAAAATTTACAGAAACCGCATTTATTCCTTTCTTTAACAACGATTATTGGGAAAAGACGTACAGCAAATTTAATATGAACCCTTTTATCATCATCTCTTCCGGCACAGGACGTGACAAAGAGGCACATATTGTAAAATTCCCTCCAACCAGTAAAATGAACTTCTCTTATTTCGGCACAGGCAGTGATGTATCCAAACCAGATGAAGGACTGTACTACGTAAATAGCGAGAATATGCCGACCGGGCTACAAATTAGCGGTGTCAGGGTAGGAACTAAGCGAAGCGCCGACTTTCTTGTACCAATAGAAAAGACAAGTATATTGGAAGCGTATCCTAAATTTGGAGCTTGGGCATCCAGCTTCGGTGCTTCGAATGGATATTGGTGGAAAGACCCTGATAATTCGAAAGTAATTACTCAATAATAAACTTTCAATAATCTTATCCAAGCAAAACAATGTAAAAGCATGTGACCCAAAAGACATAAATCAGGTCGAACAACAACTCAGAATAAGATACGGTAGCTGTTTCCGTTTCTCTCTTTCTGAACAAGGGATGAGGTGAATAAAACATACGGGATTCCTTTAATATACCTATTAAAGAAACCCCGTAAAAGAGTATTTTGTTCAGAGCAGGTATTACATTCTGGAAGGAACCTCAATACCCAGCAAGCTCATTCCCAAACGAACTACTTTGGCCACATTGGCAGACAAAGCAATACGGAATATTTTTACCGCCTCATTCTCTTCACGCAGAATACTATAGTCGTGGTAGAACTGGTTATATTCTTTCACCAGATCATACGTATAATTTGCGATAATAGACGGACTGTAGTCTTCTCCGGCCTGTTTTACAACTGCTGCAAAATCAGCCACCATCTGGATCAGTCCTTCCTCTTTCTCGCTCAGTTCGATACCGACAGGAATCTGTTCCGGTATCACAATACCGGACTCAGCAGCTTTACGAAGCACAGACTGAATACGGGCATACGTATATTGAATGAACGGTCCTGTATTACCATTGAAGTCAATAGACTCTTTCGGATTGAAAGTCATATTCTTGCGGGCGTCTACTTTAAGAATAAAGTATTTCAAAGCACCCAGACCAACAATACGGGCAATATCATCTGCCTCTTCCTGTGTCAGACCATCCAGTTTTCCCAATTCCTGCGAAGTTTCTTTGGCTGTTGACACCATCTCTTCCATCAGGTCGTCAGCATCAACCACTGTACCTTCACGAGATTTCATCTTACCTTCCGGCAGTTCCACCATACCATAAGAGAAATGTACAAGACCTTTTCCCCATTCAAAACCCAGTTTATCTAACAGGATAGAAAGTACTTGGAAATGATAATTCTGTTCGTTACCCACAACATAAATCATCTTATCAATCGGATAATCAGCAAAACGAAGTTTCGCTGTACCGATGTCCTGAGTCATATAAACAGATGTGCCGTCGCCGCGAAGAAGCAGTTTATGATCGAGCCCTTCAGCAGTCAGGTCAGCCCAAACAGACCCGTCCTCTTTTTTAAAGAAAAAGCCTTTTTCCAGTCCCTCCATCACTTTCTCTTTTCCTTCAAGATAAGTGTTGGATTCATAATATATCTTATCGAAGCTGACACCCATCTTTTGGTAAGTCTCATCAAATCCGGCATACACCCAGCTGTTCATCATTTCCCATAAAGAACGTACTTCCGGATCGCCGGCTTCCCATTTCACCAACATTTCACGGGCTTCCTGCATCAAAGGAGATGCTGCCTCGGCTTTCGCCTTAGCCTCATCGTCACTCATTCCCTGCGCTGTAAATCCAGCCATCAGTTCTGCCAGTTCCGCTTTATAATGTTTATCGAAAGAGACATAATAATCGCCTACCAGATGGTCGCCTTTCTTTCCGGAAGTCTCCGGAGTTTCGCCATTTCCATATTTCTTCCATGCCAGCATGGATTTACAGATATGGATACCACGGTCGTTTACGATATTAGTCTTTACTACCTTATTGCCGTTGGCAGCTACAATGTTAGCCAATGCGTTACCTAAAAGGTTGTTACGCACGTGTCCCAAGTGAAGCGGTTTGTTTGTATTCGGAGAAGAATACTCAATCATCACCAATGGAGAAGCGTCAGTGACCTGCATTAAGCCGTACTGTTCATCCGCCTGAATCTCGTTCAGCAATTCAATCCATGTAGCCGATGCAATAGTCAGGTTCAGGAAACCTTTTATCACATTAAAGGCAGCTACAGCCGGTTCATTAGCCTTCAGATATTCACCGATCTCCTGTGCCGTCTGTTCCGGTCCTTTTCTCGACATCTTCAAAAAAGGGAACACGACCAGTGTCAAATGTCCTTCAAATTCTTTCTTTGTTTTTTGCATTTGCACCATCTTTTCAGGGACTTCCTGACCGTAGAGTGCTTTCAGTCCGCTGATAACGGACGCTACAAGTTTATCTTCTATCTTCATAATCAAGTTATTTCTTGCGCACAAAGATACAAAAAAAGGAGACGCATCGCGTCTCCTCTCCTAATTTCTTTCAACTATCTATCTTATTCAACAGCTGCAGATAATTCAGCACCAGCTTTAAATCTCACCACCTTCTTAGCCGGAATTTGGATTGTTTTCCCGGTTTGCGGATTTCTACCTGCTCTTGCACTTCTTTCAGATACAGAGAAAGATCCGAAACCAACCAATGCTACTTTTTCATCTTTTTTCAAAGATTCTCCGATCGTAGCTACAAAAGCCTCTAATGCTTTTTTAGAATCTGCTTTTGTTAAACCTGCCTTTTCAGCAATAGCGTCGATTAATTGAGCTTTATTCATAATATTAATTTTTAGGGTTAGAATTTTAAACCTCTCTCTAAAGGCAAATGTAGCAATTTTATTGAGGATGTCAATACTTTTCAAAAAAAAAATCCATTTTTTTCAAAAAAAATAACAGGCTTTCTGCTCAGAAGATATTTTCGGCACATTTTTCGCCATCCATGGCTGCCGAAATGATTCCTCCGGCGTATCCAGCCCCCTCACCACAAGGATATAACCCTCGTATCTCGGGATGCATCAGCTGCTCATTGCGCGGAATTCTCAACGGAGAAGAGGTACGGGTTTCTACCCCCAGCAAAAGTGCCCGTTCGGATACGAATCCTTTGGCCCGTTGTCCGAAATATTGCAGTCCGGCCGCCAAACGCCGATAAACGATCCGGGGCAACCATTCACTGATAGCAGAAGTATGTACTCCCGGTTTATAAGACGTCGCCGGCAAAGTGCTACTGTCCTTTCCGGCCAGGAAGTCGGTCAACCGCTGAGCAGGAGCGAAAAGCCCACCGCCCCCTTCCTCCCATGCCTGTCGTTCCAAGGCTTCCTGAAATACCATGCCGGCAAATAATCCCCGGTAATTCATACTTTCCAATTCGGCCGGGCCGATAGCTGTCACCATAGCTGAATTTGCCCAGGGGGTATTCCGGTAGGAGGAGGACATTCCATTGACGACCTGTTGGTTCGGCCCCGTTGCCGCAGGTACGATTACCCCACCCGGACACATACAAAAAGAATATACTCCCCGTCCGTCTATATTGGTGACAAAATTATATTCAGCAGCAGGTAACCATTTGCCTCTCCCTTCCGGGGTGTGGTATTGGATGCGATCGATCTCCTGCTGGGGATGCTCTAAACGCAATCCGACGGCAAAATCTTTCGGCTCCATCCGTACCGCCTGCCTTTGCAACATCCGATAAATATCCCGGGCCGAATGGCCGGTAGCTAATATGACATGACGGCTCGCAATTTCCTGTCCTCCGGCAATCACTCCCTGTATACTGTTTTCACGGATTATCAGACCGGTCACCCGGCAACCGAAACGAATTTCTCCTCCCTGTTTTTGAATAGTTTTACGGATATTGACGATCACTCCGGGTAATTTGTCGGTTCCGACATGCGGATGGGCTTCGACCAGAATAGCAGGATTGGCTCCATGATAGACCAAAATTTCCATAACCCGGCGTACATCTCCCCTTTTCTTCGAACGGGTATAGAGTTTTCCATCGGAAAAAGTCCCGGCTCCTCCTTCCCCGAAACCGAAATTAGAATCCTCATCTACCATCCCGGTCTTATATAAACCATTCAGATCCTTTTTCCGGTCTTCGACAGCCTTTCCCCTTTCCAGTACCAAAGGACGGAAACCACGTTCGATCAAACGCAAAGCTGCGAATAAACCGGCAGGCCCTGCACCGACCACGACCACCGTTTCTCTGTCGGACACATCCCGGTAGGCCGGAACGAAAACCTTTTCTTTCTCCTCGATACGGTCGATATGAAGTCCGGCGACCAGGTTGAACATCACTTCTTTTTGCCGGGCATCGATCGACTTACGGACAATATCTACCCGGCAGATCCGTTCTGCACCGACTCCTGCAACCCGGGCAGCGATTTGCCGCAATGTTTCCTCCACACCTGCCTGTTCTGGCTTTATTCTGATCTGAATTTCTGTATACATATCTCTGATAAATAAGAATGCTGAATATCATTCAAAATTAAAACAAATCGTGAAAATCCGGGCACGTAGTTTACTTAAAGATTGTGTATAATCCTCATATCCCGGATTTTTGGGATCAGGCCGATGTACCAATACATCCGTCAATCCCAATGAAAAACGCAACTCTATTCCAAATTTGAAATAAGGCAGGTAAAAATCCGAACCAGCTCCCATTTCCAGAAAAACATCCCCTCTACGGGTTCGGAAATAAACCGACTTGTCCGGATCGATCTTATCGTGTTTTTGAAAATCGAATTTATAACTGCTTCCTGCAGTAATAAAGGGACGGAAATTATTAATCCGCTTGGCCTTGTATTTCAACATCAACGGCAAAGAGACATAAACCGACTCATTATAAGCATATTGTTTGTTATTTTCAACCTCCGGCACCTGCGTATACACCAGCGAACAGGTAGCGAATTCCAGTCCCGGCAAAAATCTCA
>OMCT01002143.1_pt1 | contig 10452 bp, 9 predicted proteins | sample 1674301 | NCBI WGS metagenome assembly OMCT01 (sample SAMEA103958158, study PRJEB25191) | human gut metagenome
TGATGACGTAGGTGTCAGCACCCAGCGCATCGAACACAGACTTAGCGATGTTCCAAGAACTACCGTTGGCGCAGTCCAGACCAACCTTGACACCCTTAAAAGAGTAGATACCGAGGCTGATCAGGTAGCCCATGTAACGGTTACGGCCTGCCACATAGTCCACAGTGCAGCCGATATGCTCACGGTGGGCAAAGGGCAGCTCCGGCCAGTCCTTGTCGAACACGTGGAGCTTGCCGTCGATGTAGTCCTCCACCAGCAGCAGGGTCTCCTCGGGCATCTTTTCGCCGTAGCAGTCGATCAGCTTGATGCCGTTGTCGTAGAACGGGTTATGGCTGGCGGAGATCATAATGCCGCAGTCAAAATCATCCACGCGGGCAATGTAGGCCACACTGGGGGTGGTGGTGACGTGGAGCAGGTAGGCATCTGCGCCGGAAGCGGTCAGGCCCGCCACCAGGCTGTACTCGAACATGTACGAGCTGCGGCGGGTATCCTTGCCAATGACGATGCGGGCAGGCTCGTTGTTGCCGCTGCGCTCCCGCAGTGCATTATAATACCAGCCCAGAAAACGACCCACCTTGTAGGCGTGGTCGGCGGTCAGGTTCACACCGGCCTCGCCACGGAAGCCGTCGGTTCCAAAATACTTTCCCATTTTATTCTGCTCCTTATAATTCGTTTTTAGCGATTATTATACAATTTCCTAAAGCTGTTAAAAGCCACAATTAAAACGATAAAGAAATCCTTATAGGCATGTTCATAATTTTCGCTTTACAAATGCGAGAATCTGTTTTCTTTCTTCCGATGTCATAATAAACTTATATATCATACACACATAAATTGATACAAAAAGGAGAATTTGCATTCCAAGTTGAAGCAGTCCGGCGCTGTTCCAAGATATATACTTCTTTATCAAAAGTGCCAGAATCATTATTGCCATGGACGCTGCGATAACCTTAAAAGATTCTTTCCAGAATTTTACAATGTCAAGACTTGCTTTTTTCAGGTAATACCAGTTCATAATCAGTCCACTTGTAATGAACATCGACAGTCCCGTCGAGATTGCAGCACCGATGATACCGAAATACGAAGTAAGTATCACAGTAGTAACAACATTGATCATCGCACTTAACAGATAAATTTTTGCACGAAACCCGTACTGCTTTTTCACCTGCAAAATTGCCAAAGCAAGGTTCTGGGCGAGGTCAACCGAAAATGGAATCATAACCACAATAGCCACATAGTACGCTTCTGTATACCCTTCCCCAACCCATATCAAAAGGAACTCTTTACCAAACACAATAAACCCAGAAAGAATTAGCATAATGATCATAAATGTCACTCGCCCAACTCTCACAAAGAGATCCGATACTTTCTGGTTTCCGTTTTCTTCTTGATACAAGATGCTAACTTTCGGATAGAATACACTGGCAATTTGAGTACCAAACTGCATATACATCATATAAATCTGAGCGCCTACAGAATACACCGCTACAACTGCTGTACTAAAAAGTTTGCCCAAAATCACTTGGTCAGTTTTCCAGAAAATTTGATCTGCAATACATCCCAGTAGAATAGTAGCTGAAAGTCCAACAATTTCCCTAATGACTTTTCGATTTTTTTTCTTCTTTACGATTTTTATTTTCAACTTGTGGGTCACATATAGGTATCGCATCAAGACGGTCAATACGTTGAGCACCACAATTACTGTCGAAACCGTAATCGCATACGGGATTTTTCGCACGCATAGAATTACAAAAAAAGGCTGTGCTACTTGAATTATAATAGCCAGCACCTTCAGAAATGTAAATTTTTCGTGCCCGGTAAGGATTGTTAAATAGACAGACCCTAACATGGTCACCATCATATTGGCAAAAAGCAAAAGCAATATTGCTGAACTTTCTTTCATTTCAGCCGCACTAAAAGAACTCGCATAGAAACGCCTAAAAGCAAAAAGTACAACAACGCCAACAATGGCCATCAAAACAGCCATCACTCTATATATGACTTTTGCCATTGACAATGTCACATCCGCAGCCTCTCTGTCTTGGCTCCCTAAGGCATTACAATAATTTCTCAGTACGCCCGTTGACATGCATGATTCAAAAACAGATATGTACGAGAAAAAAGAACCAACAATCTGATATAGTCCGTACTCGCTTTGTCCAAGATACCGTAGGAGAATTGGCACATAGATAACACTAACCGCAACGCTTAAAACCACTTGAATGTATGATAATATTGCACCTTTTTTTCTTTCACTCATCATTAATCATTGATCTCCAACCACGATTTGCAACAATGATTTTGTCACTCTCTCATTTTGATTACTTTAGCTGGATTTCCACCAACCGCTGCGTTCGAAGGGATATCATGGGTAACAACCGCGCCGACACCAATAACTGCGCCATTTCCGATTTTCACCCCCCCCCCCCCTAAGATGATGACCCGACTCCCAATCCACACGTCATCTCCTATTATGATTGGGTGCATTTCAGAAAAGCCCTGGTCTATCATTGGAATATCTGTTCGCTTAATCTGATGATTTGTTGTATAACACATTAGCTCTGGACCAATCATTACATTATCACCGATAGTTACTTTTCCACTGATAATAGAATCTTCGCCAATTCCGGATCTTTTTCCCAAAGTAACCTGCTCACTCAATCGCACATTTTTCTCAATGTTAATATCTTTCTCAGTTTGTTCATTATTTCATCCGCAAAAACAAAATGCTCGAAATTTCCTTCCTATTTCACCAATTCTAAATGGCCCCACGCTGGTCCCAGACGCAGGCAGATGGCAAGCAATCACCTTGTATAAAACTTTATACAGAATCATTTTGATAGTACCTCATTATAGATTTTCCATACCGTCTCATAACATGCTGCTTCGCTCATGCCTTTTTCATCCAAAATTTCATTTGCCATTTTACTTCTTCCTAGCACCTTCGCCTTTTCTACCGCCTCTATCCAGCATTGAATCGGTTCATTTAGACTAACACTCAAAACACTATTCAATACTTTGACTTCCGGCTGAATTTTGTCTGAAACAACACATGGTAAACCATTTGCTTCTGCCTCCAGTAGGGATAGACCAAAGCCTTCACTCCTAGAAGGAAACATGAAAACATCCATTGCGTCTAAAAACTTTGTCACGCCCATCTGTTTTCCAGTAATAATGACATCTTCTTCTATTTTTAAATCTTTGGCTTGTTTTTTTAAATCCTGCTCTCGGTTCCCTCCACCGACTAACAAAACTTTTACAGGAATACGTTTTTCTTTTAGGATACCTGCAATGTCTAGAATCAGTTCCTGATTCTTCACACCATTAAGTGAACCCGTGTGACCAATCACAAAATCTGACTCCTTAAATCCCAACTCCTCACGGCAGCTGTTTCTTTCATCATCTGAATACCGATACCGATTGATTTCAATACCATTCGGAACCACTTTGCCAACTTCTCCAAAAGACTCTTGCCCATATAAATAATTTCCCGCAGCTTTACTGCATGCAATAAAAGCATCCGCGTGTCGTTGCATTAGTTTTCGCATACAAAGCATGTACAGCTTCATCGAAAGCGCTTCATCTTGTTGCAAAGCCACTCCATGCGAATGACATACCACTTTATTTATGCCTGCATCTTTTGCCGCCTTTGCAACAATTCCATTTGTTCCAGCCATGTGGCAATGGACAATATCATATTCTCTATGGGTTTCAAAAAATGCTTGCAGATTATTATATAGATTTATCTTCGTCTTGTCTGGCTCTGGAATATGGTAAATTTTTATTCCAGCTTTTACGAGATCATCCTCGTGATCTGATTTTTTTTCATCACAAATCAGGCAGCCACAGTCGCATTTTTCACTCAAGTATTGCAACATGTTTTTTACAAAGTTTTCTAATCCTCCGATATTCATTGTTCTTACAACTTGAAGTATTCGCATTTGTTGATTTTCCTTTCAACCACGTAGTTTACTTGATTACGTAAATATATCATTTAATGATAAGACAATTTGATATTATTCATATGCTTTTTTCACTCAACCGATAAAATGCATCAAATAAGAAGAACAATATAGACCAAAGTGTCACGCCCTATATATACGCTTAATTCCGGATTATACAATAACATAAGGAATCAGATTCTTTGTCAAAAAAGGAATTTATAATTTCTCATAAAATCAGCATTTACGTTCAAAAATCTCACAAATACAATAAAGAATACGATCAGGACTATGCTTGCCACAATTGCACGGTTCTCTTTTATCTTAAATATTTTTCTTAGTTTTGCCACTGCATAGTTATTTGCAATAGCAAAGTATTCTGTCATCCGCACAACCAGCGCTTGCGGAATCGATCCAATCAGAAAACCTATCACTCCAATATACAGATTTTTTTCAGAACCATCTTCCCTGTTCCGAGTGAATTCGAGATAGAGTAACACCACAAAGCACAATCTCAGAACAAAGTTTATGGCATTTGATGATTCCCCTGCTGCATTCAGATACATACTGTAACGTGTGTCGACATAATTTGCCATGAAGTAAAGAATATACGATATCAGCCTTTTTCCAGCAAAAAACACAGTCACGCCTATCAAAAGACTCCCTGGAACAATTTTTCGAGCCGGAAGTTTCCGAATCACCCACAACGCAATAATTGCCGCAATTGCAATATAGGCCGATGTATGAAGCAGTGTTGCCAAATATAGTAAAAGTGCTTTTTTTATGAGAGCGTTCTTTTTAAATTTATGTTCCAGCACAAACCAGACAACAAGATTTGCCAGATTCTGTCGCAATAGAACGCAAAAGAACCAAATCATCAAATTACCTGCAAACAAAAAAAGCCCCTTTTCTTGCTGTTTAAGCTGCATATCTTCTATGATCAAAATCAAAATCCCAAAACTCAACGTTACATAAACCACTTGAAAAAACTCATAGGTCGGTACAATTGTTTTTGTAATCGAAGCCAGTAGAGTAAATAGCCAGCCAAATCCCCATTCGTCCTGAATTTCTCTTTGAAACACGAAAGGATTCCACTCAAACTGCAATAAATTCGGCACTGCCGTGTGGAACCACTCCTGATATACCTGTGCGTCGCTTCCGCCTAAGTCTATATTACGAAATGCCATCAGAAACCATAGTCCTATAACGGCCGTTGTATACAACGCTTTTGATTGTTTTGGTCTACACCAAGCAGAATAGAACAATACGCAATCAATCACAAGAAAATAAATCACACCAAACCCTCATTATTTCAGATACTTTCTCTTCCAGTAACTGTATAGCATCATACCCGGCAAAGCAGTCAACATCATTCCCACCGGTCTGCCACTTGTCGAAAGCGTTTTCCCCAAAGAATACCCTGCACACCTTGCATAGACCCAGTAAAGCAGCATTTCTTTAACTCTTCTTCTAATGCAAACTCTATTGTCAAGATACATCCGGCAATCATCCATCATTCCCAATGGACATTTCATCCGCAGAGCACGTCCGCTTTTTGTCAAGCCACCTTCCAGATACTCACAAATGTAAATCGTTTTGTTTCGGTATACGGTTTTGTAGTTCATCGCCAATGTGTTCCAAAACCATCCCTCTGGAAAAAATCTTTCTCCCTGATAAACTGGAAACGGATTTTTTTTCAGGAGTACCGTCCTCACAACCTCGCAACGATCTCCTTTGATTTTTTGATTTACCCGATAATGGATGTCATCGTCAATGTAGACATCCTGTGCATTTGCAACACTCAGATGACTTCCATCCTTTTTCCCTCTAAAGTAACTCATACCGCAAATATCCGCACAATTTCTATATAAAGGCCATTCTTTTTCAACGGTTTCTATTGCGTCATCTGTCAAATAATCATCACTATCAAGAATCAGAACAACTTCACCTTTAATATATGCGTGAGCAAAATTCAGCGCAGTGTGCTTTCCTCCGTTTTCTTTTTTGTGGTATTCCCACTGAAACGGAAGATCATAGTTTTTTAGCTTCTCGAAAATTGAATCTGTGTCATCTGTACTTCCATCATCAATTACCAACCATTGAAAATTTGTGCTTGTTTGTCCGCAAAGGCTTTCAATCAATTTAGGAAGTGTTTTGGCACGATTGTATGTAGGAGTTAAAATCGTTACCATTATCGTATCATTCATATGTTACACTCCATGCCTCTTTATCAACTCTTTCAGTAAGTGCAAATACTGCGCAATTGCCGGACGCATATCTGGGGTATACCAAAGTGCAAAGGCCTTAGTCCTCTTTCTATCGCACAACCATTGTCTCAAGGTAATATTTCCACATACAACGTGCCTCAAGTCCAATGCTTCATCCATTGCATAGAAGCCTTCATTCATACATTCGATATTATAATTATTCAATTTTGTTTCTCCAAGTTTTTCCATGTACCATATTAGTGGATAATAAACATTCGTCTCCAACGCATAATAAACCGCCCCGGAATTTCTCCAATTCACTTCGTTTAAGTATATTTTCCCATTAGCTTCAAGTGCTTCAACATCAAAAAGGCCGTCGTATCCAATTTTGCGGAAAGCACTTCTTACTTTTCCGTAGAATTCGTCAACTGCTTGCTTATCTTCCAAACGTGAATAGCTACTACTTCCTCCAACAACAGGCCATACTCTAATTTTATTTAAATTAATCCAGCATTTCCTTGTTTCATGAATTGAGCCCGCCATCAAATACTCTGTATCATAATTCAGGTACTCTTGCACCAAAAATCGATGATAGCCTTTTTTTCGGAGTTCTTGGAGATATACTACGGTTTGAGTTTCTGTATCACATTTACGAATATCCGATTTTTCGCCCTCTGCACTGACAACCGGCTTTACGATGCATGGATAGATCATATCCTCCGGCAGTCGAATATCGTTCAAGTCCACCACACAGCTTTTTGCCATTGGAATTCCATAGGTTTGAGCAAATTCAACCTGTTTTTGCTTATCCATCAACTCTGCAATTTTTCCTTGCTGTCCACCAATGGAGGGCAGCAAAAAGTGTTCCTTCAATCGATCAAGGTTCAAATCAATTTCTTCTGCTGCCCCATCCGAGTATGGAATAACAACAGGCTTTTCTTTCTCATTCTGAAAGGCATTCAAAAGGAACTCGACAATTTCGTCGTCCGATTTAATCACCCACGTTTTAGCCCAATATTTCGATTTTCGGACAAAACCATGCTCTGCGCCCTCGCCGACAATAATGCCATACGGTTTGATTCCATTTACACCAAAACTACGGGCCAAACCCAGCCCGTTGTGATGATTTCCTCCAATTAAAATCACCTTATTCTTCAAATCACCCATACACTTTTACTCCTTAGATCCCTTTATCCCTCTCAGGAAATAAATTGCGTGTTCTATTATTTTTCCAAGGATTCCCTGATTTTTTACAGAGTCATATTTTTCCATAATTTCATCCGCACTTCGAAACAGCGATGCGTATTTCTTTAAGAAGTCTTCCAGATATGCAAAGTCTTGTTCCTGCATATTATTAGGATGATAGACAAACGTATAAATGCCTTGCATTGGAAGCTTATGGGGTGTATCAAATAGCGTCGGTAGGAAATAAACGCCATCTCTTTGATACGGATGAAGGGCATATCCGTCCGAAATATACATAGGACACCCTTCCGTCTTCATCAATGCAATCGCCTTGACGGTTGCTTCATCATAGGTATGGCAAGGCGCAAAGAAACAGGTCGGCGTTAGTCCATGCTCTTTGAGTATCTGATATCCCTGCTTCAACATTTCATACTGTTCTGTGCTACTTTTCCCTGCCCATTCTGTTTTACTGGAATGTGAAAGCTGGTAGTATCCTCTGGGCTCGTGAAAATGCAGCTCGTGATGTAAACCATGCAATGCGATCGTCCAGCCTTTTTTCTGCCATTCACATGCTTTTTCCCAAAAGTTCTCATCTGCAACTGCAACAAAATCCGGATCACGTTTTTCAGGAATCACACCGACGATCGGTCTGACTTTATATTTGTCCAGAATTCTTTCTACTCCTGCCCATTTTTCTGCATTCATCTGTGGGCATGCATCATCTAATCTCAAGCAATAATCCACCGGTGTTTTCCTCATCTTTCTATTGCCGCTTTATAAATTCTGCAGATATCATCTGCATACTTCTTCATGTCGGTGTACCTTCCGCTTTTCCGCATTGCATTTTTCGATTCAACCTCATATGTGGTATTGTCTTTCAACAGTTTTAGAAGTATTCTACTGTATTCATCTGTTGTCCTACATTTTGCTCCGCAGGATTCATCTATAATATTTTCCAGTCCACCAACACCACTGCACACGACAGGCTTGCCAAGACACATGCCTTCTACCGCTGCTAACCCAAAACCCTCCCAGATTGAGGGCATTACCATAATTTTTCCAGCATTTAGGTATGGATAAGGATTGCTTTGAAAACCAACAAGCTCGATTATATCTTCCAACTCGTGGCTACAAATGTATTCCTTGACCTGCGGCATCAGTTCTCCGTCTCCGATCATCCTTGCTGTAATGTTAGGAAACAGTCTCTTTACTTCACACACGATCTTGCAAAATTCCAACGGATTCTTCGGCAACGACATCCTGCCCAAATACACCAAATCCACCGGCTTGCAGTCACTTTTTTCCCGTGCTTTTTGACGGACATCTTCTGCATCTACCACATTACCAATAACAGTATTTTTATTTTTCATTAACCCACGGAAAATGTATTCATCTTCAACCGCTTTTGAAACACTGATAACCTGCCGTATTTTGGGTAACGCTAGTGCAAAGACTATTGACTTTACGCCAACTTTTTTCAACCATGGTGGATTGTTGTGCAGATGTGCTATCACTGGAATATCTCCAGCCGCCCATGCCGCCGTGCTTGCCATGGTAAAATCATGCGCATGGATAATATCCGGTTGCAGTTCGCCAACTGCTTTTTTCACCATCCGAACCGATGTTTCTTCCAACGGATAAAACCGATGTCCTCTATCTTCAACCACCTTACGAATGGGTCCATCCGTAGAGGCATAAATCATTTCAATATCCGGACACGCGTCCATAATAGTCAGCACAACATTTTCTGCGCCAGAATATTTATTACTTTTTAATAGATGTAAAACTCTCATTTGTCGTAGTACCTTCAATTGCAGCAGAGTAAATACCTTGCATCTGTTTGCTGACATTTTTAATATCATACCTTTTCAACATTTCCCGGTTCTGTGCACACTCTTGCTCGGTCTGCACACCATTCGCCGCATCTTTCAGCAATTGGCAGAGCGCACTTTCATCCGCTGGTTCAAACAGATATCGACTATTCTCCAACAAATCCACATTTCCACGAATACGGCTGGCAATGCACGGCAATCCTGTAGCCATCGCTTCCATTAACGAAACGGACAGTCCTTCTCGGAATGAAGGGAACACAAAGCAATCGCAGGCTCTTAGAATTTCGCTCACGTCGGTCCGGAAGCCCAACAGCTTCACCTTCTCAGAAATTCCCAATTTTTGTGCTAATTCAAAGTGCTGCTGCTTTAATTTTCCTTCGCCGCAAATCAGGTAATAGCTATTGGCGATATCTGCTTTTGCCAAGGCACGGATCACCGTAGAATGGTTTTTATTTTCATTCAGTTCCCCTACGGATATAAACACAAGCGCATCCTGCGGAATCCCCAGTTCCGCACGCTTTTTTGCCCGGTCAACCTGCACAGAAGAAATCTTCTTCACATCCACGCCAATGCCGGGCACATAGTATGCTTTCCCACGCAGAGGAAACTTTTGCGCTGCTGCAAAATCTTCTCGATTGATGGTGATCTGTGCATCCGTATAGCGGGCCAAGAAAGTTTCTGCTGTCTGATAGATGAGTTTGTTCTTTAGCGGGCAGCCCTTGTAAAAATGGAAGCCGTGGGCGGTATAAAGAACCGGCTTTGTTCTGGTCGCATTGGCTGCAAGTCTTGCCAGAGCACCCGCCATCGGTGTGTGACAGTGTACCCCTGAGAATTTTTCTTTTACCATTAAATTTTTCAACTGGCGATACGCCTTAATATTTGCCGGAATATTATAAGGCGAGCGCACAAAGTCAATTTGATGCAAGATCACTCCGTTTTCTTGAATTATCTTTATCGCACCGGAGAACATATCCTCCTGCTGATAGTTTGTTGCATAGTGAACTTCAAATCCCATCAACTGCAACAATCTCACATCATTTAGTTCAAACTGCACCAAAAATCGGCTGTAATGAGCCACAATCAGAAATTTCTTCATTTCTTGCTCTCCTCACACTTTTCCTGCCCCATCGCCGTAGTTGCACCTTCTGCCACGCCCTCGGTACTTTCAGGCATAAACAGGATCTTCACGGTTGCCAGCATAATCTTCAGATCCTCAATCAGGCTGGGATGTGCAATGTACATCAGGTCCATCTGTAGCTTATCGTAGGGAGTGGTATTGTACTTGCC
>OMCT01002154.1_pt1 | contig 10424 bp, 4 predicted proteins | sample 1674301 | NCBI WGS metagenome assembly OMCT01 (sample SAMEA103958158, study PRJEB25191) | human gut metagenome
CTCAATTCTATCACTATATCTTTCCGCATTTCACTTTTTTGTAGTAACTTTGCAGTGCAAAAAAGAATAATTTTTTTAATCTTAATTTAGAAACGAATGGGTTTTAATTTGCTTAAAGGAAAACGAGGCATCATTTTCGGTGCGTTGAATTCCAGCAGTATTGCTTGGAAAACTGCCGAACGCGTTGTTGAGGAAGGCGCTGTGATAACGCTGAGCAACACGCCGGTGGCTGTGCGTATGGGCGAGGTTTCAGAACTGGGTGAGAAGCTCAATGCGGAAATCATCCCTGCAGATGCCACTAACTGTGATGACTTGAAAACCGTGTTTGAGCGCTCGGTGGAAGTGTTGGGCGGAAAAATCGACTTTGTGCTCCACTCTATCGGTATGTCGCCAAACGTGCGTAAGAAAAGACTTTACGACGACCTCGATTACGGAATGCTCGACAAGACTCTCGACATCTCCGCAATCTCTTTCCACAAGATGCTGCAGGTTGCCAAGAAACTCAACGCCATCAATGAGTATGGCTCGGTTGTGGCTCTCTCATATATCGCTGCGCAACGCACTATGTTCGGTTATAACGATATGGCTGATGCAAAGGCTCTCCTTGAGTCGATTGCACGCAGCTTCGGTTATATCTACGGCCGTGAGCACCATGTGAGAATCAACACAATTTCTCAGTCGCCTACGCTCACCACTGCCGGCAGCGGTGTGAAAGGCATGGAGTCGTTGATGGACTTCGCCAACCGCATGTCGCCTCTCGGCAACGCTACGGCCGATGAGTGTGCAAACTACTGTGTGGTTATGTTCAGCGACCTTACCCGCAAGGTTACAATGCAGAATCTCTACCACGACGGCGGTTTCTCCAATATGGGTATGAGCCTCCGTGCTATGGACCAGTATGAGAAGGGATTCGACAAATACCGCAATCCAGACGGAACAATCCAATACGGTTAGTCAACAGCGGGCTTAGCAAAGCAACAATACAAGGCAATCCTTTTGTGGGGTTGCCTTTTTTTATTACTTTTACATAAAAATTGGATTCTATGATAGAATATGTAAAAGGAGAGTTGACGGAGATTACGCCGGCAAGTGCCGTGGTGGAATGCGGCGGGGTGGGATATATGCTCAACATCTCTTTAAACACTTATACACGCTTGCAGAATGAGCGGCAGGCAAAAGTTTATGTCTACGAGGCGATACGCGAGGACGCACATTTGCTCTATGGTTTTGCCGACCGGGAGTAGAGGGCATTGTTCCTGTTGCTGATAACGGTGTCGGGGGTTGGGCCGAACACGGCGAGAATGATCCTTTCGTCGTTTTCCACAGCCGACTTGCAAGGAGTCATAGCCTCGGGCAACGTGAATCTGCTCAAGGCGGTGAAAGGAATTGGTGCAAAAACGGCTCAACGTATAATTGTTGACCTCCGCGATAAAATAAATCAGGGTGCGGATACGTTAATTATTCAGTCGGAGGCGACGTCGGAAACTTATGAGGAGGCACAGGCGGCGCTCATTATGCTTGGATTTGCCAAACCTGCGGTGCAGAAGGCATTGGGCAAACTGCTCAAGGATAATCCTGCGGAAAAAGTTGAGGGCTTGATTAAGAAGGCTTTAAAGATTCTTTAGTCTGCGCTTGGCGGCTTCGTTTCCGGCAACGTTTTAAAACGCCGTTTTTTTACTGAATGAACCAACGAGGAAGAGTTAAATATTTGCTGATGCTTGTGGCCGGAATTGTGCTTTATTCCGTCTGCAACATCGGTTTTGCGCAATACAAGAAAAGCGAGGTCAGCGCCCCGCCTACGATTTTTACCGGCAAGAGCAATGTTCCCGATTCAACCGGGATGCACTATCCTGTGAAGGCCACAATCACTCCAGGCTACGACGAGCTTACGAGTCCCGACCGTCAGGCAATCGACCTTAAAGATCCGTCGAACATCAAGACGGAGGTGGAATACGACTATACGACAGATACTTACGTGGTGCGCACCAAGGTGGGAGACCGTGAGGTGGCAACTCCTTTCATCTTGTCGTCGGAGGCTTACAACAATATGGAAGTGCGCAATTCAATGATGGATTATTACCGCAAGCGCAACTCCGAACTGTTTGAGCAGAAGGACAAAACAAAATTCAACGTGTTTGATATGAAATTCGGACTCGGACCATTGGAAAAGGTTTTCGGTCCGGGCGGTGTACAGCTCAAGACACAGGGATCGGTGCAGGTTAAGATGGGTGTGAAATCCAACAAGACCGACAACCCGGCGCTTCCGGCAAGTGCGCGGCGCAAGACTTATTTTGATTTCGACCAAAAAATACAGGCTACAATCGATGCTTCGGTGGGCGACAAGTTGAAATTCAATATGACTTACAACACTGACGCGACGTTTGATTTCGACTCCAAAAACTTGAAACTGAAGTATGATGGAAAGGAAGATGAAATCATCAAGTCGATTGAGGCGGGCAACGTGTCGATGACCACAGGATCGTCGCTTATCAAGGGTAGCACAGCACTGTTCGGTCTGAAAACAAAGATGCAGTTTGGAAAATTCTCAATCACGGCATTGGTGTCGCAGCAAAACTCAGAGTCGCAGACGGTAAGCACAAAGGGTGGTGCGCAGACCACAAAGTTTTCAATCAATGCCGACGACTACGACAAAAACCGATATTTCTTCCTCGGGCACTATTTCCGCGACACATACGACTACAATGCCTCGAAGCTGCCTTATGTGCTTTCGGGTGTCAATATCACACGTATTGAGGTGTGGGTAACCAACCAACGGGGCACGTACAACGAGGCGCGCCATCTGGTGGGGTTTATGGATATGGGTGAGAACAAACACTTGCAGAACAACCACTGGGTGCCGGTGGTATCGCCCGACAATCCAAGCAACAATTCCAACAACCTTGTGCAGGAAATCAAAACCGAATATCCCGACGCGCGTCAGATAAGCCAGGTGTCGACGGCGCTTGAGCCGTTGTCGGCCTACGGCATAGAGGGCGGCCGCGACTATGAGAAAATCGAGAGTGCCCGCCTGCTGTCGTCGACGGAGTACAAGCTCAATCCTACGCTGGGCTACATTGCGCTCAACTCTGCGCTCAATGCCGACGAGGTGCTCGCCGTGGCTTATGAATACACGTATCAGGGACAGGTGTACCAAGTGGGTGAGTTCTCGAGCGATGTGACTGACTCCAGTCAGGCTCTGTTTGTAAAAATGCTGAAGGGCAGCACTGTGTCGCCAAAGTTTGCCAACTGGGACTTGATGATGAAAAACGTTTATTCGCTTGGTGCATATCAGGTGCAGAAGACTAAATTCAAACTCAACGTGAAGTACAAAAGCGACTCCACTGGTGTCGCCGTGCAATATCTGCCAGCCGATCCTATCCGCAACAAACCGCTTATCCAAGTGCTCAACGTGGACCGGCTGGACTCAAACAACGAGAGCAATCCTGATGGATTCTACGACTTTATCGACGGCTATACTATCAATGCCGCGCAAGGCAAGGTGATATTTCCTGTTGTAGAGCCGTTCGGCGACTGGTTGGCGAGCCAATTGCTCAATGCCGACGATGCCAAGCGTTTCTGCTACCATGAGCTCTACGACTCGACGCAGACTGTTGCGAAGCAGTTTCAGGACAAGAATAAATTCATCCTTACGGGAGAATACCAAGCCTCATCGGGGTCGACAATACGGCTGAATGCCATGAACGTGCCTCGCGGTTCGGTTGTGGTGACAGCCGGTGGCGTGACTCTGACGGAAAACAGTGACTATACTGTGGACTACAATATGGGTACGGTGACAATCACCAACCAAAGCATCATTGATTCGGGAACAAACATCAGTGTGTCGCTTGAAAACCAGTCAATGTTCAGCACACAGCGCAAAACGTTGCTCGGACTTGACATGAACTATCAGTTCAACAAGGACTTCAATGTCGGAGCCACACTTATGCATTTCTCGGAAAAGCCGCTCACAGAAAAGGTGGATATCGGAAACGAGTTGATAAACAACACTATCTGGGGTCTGAATTTCTCATACAACAAGAATTTCATGTGGCTTACAAACTGGCTCAACGCCATCCCTACGGTCAATGCCACCGCACCGTCGACCATAAGCATGCAAGGCGAGTTTGCTCAGTTGATTCCCCACAAGAAGAAAACAGGCACAAATGCGGGAAGCTCGTATCTTGATGATTTTGAGACCTCGCAAAACACAATTGACATACGTTCGCCGTATTCTTGGTTCTTGGCGTCAACGCCAAACGACCCCAACGGCGGACTCTTTCCGGAGGCTGCTTTGAGCAACAATGTGGACTATGGCAAAAACAGAGCTTTGCTCGCATGGTACTATATCGACCGTATGTTCACTCAGAAAAACTCATCGCTCTGTCCGGCATACATCAAGAATGACAAGGAGCAGTTGTCAAGTCCTTATGTTCGCGAAGTGACTACGCGTGAGATATGGCCTAACCGTGAGCTCAATTACGGCGAGGCGTCGGCAATCCAGACGCTCAACCTGTCGTTTTATCCGGCAGAGCGTGGTCCGTATAACCTTGACCATACAAATATCGATGCCAATTTCAATCTTCTCAACCCGGAGAAGCGTTGGGGCGGCATCATGCGCAAGCTTGACAACACCAACTTCGAGACGTCAAACATAGAGTATATCCAGTTTTGGATGATGGATCCGTTCTCTGTAGAGGGTGACACCAACGAAGGCGGCGACTTGTACTTCAACCTCGGCGAGGTGAGCGAGGACATCCTTAAAGACGGATACAAATCGTATGAAAACGGACTGCCTGCCGACGGCAGTACTCGCGGCACTCGTGAGACTGTATGGGGACGTGTGCCGACTGAAACATCGCTGACGTATGCTTTTGACAACACTTCTGGCGCTCGCCGCAATCAGGATGTGGGCTTGAACGGACTGTCGACTGAGCAGGAGTTTGAATTCACGACTTATAAGGAGTATCTTGAGAACCTGCGCGCAGTGTTGTCGCCTGAAAAGATAGCCGAGATGGAGGCAGACCAGTTCTCTCCGTTCAACGACCCTGCCGGCGACAACTATCATTATTTCCGCGGTTACGACTACGACGAGCAGCGCTTGTCGATACTTGAACGCTACAAGCGTTACAACGGCACGGAGGGAAACTCGCTTGGTGACGACGATGAAAAGGATCCTCTCTACCAGTCGTCGCGCAGTGTGCCTGATGTGGAGGACATCAACCAGGACAATACGCTCAACGAGTATGAGCGTTACTATCAATATCATATCTCGTTGCGCCGCCAGGATTTGGTGGTTGGACAGAATTATATCACCGACAAACAAGTGTCGACAGTGCCGCTCGCAAACGGCAAGAAGGGCGAGGCTGTGTGGTATCAGTTCAAGATTCCATTGCGTGACTATGAGAAGGTGGTTGGCTCGATTTCCGACTTCTCGACCATCCGTTTTATCCGTATGTTTATGACGGGATTCAAAGAAGCTACGCATCTGCGTTTCGCAACTCTTGAGCTTGTGCGTGGCGACTGGCGCACGTACGACTATAATCTCAATTCGCGTGCCGACGCTCCTGCGGAAGGACAGCTCGACCTTTCTGTGGTCAATATTGAGGAGAATTCCGGACGTGAGCCGGTCAATTATGTGCTGCCTCCAGGCGTAAACCGTATTGTTGACCCGGGGCAGTCGCAGATTACGCAACTCAACGAGCAGTCAATGTCGATGAAGCTCACAGGACTGCAGGCCGGCGACGCGCGTGCCGTATATAAGAACACATCGATGGACTTGCGCCTTTACAAACGCATCCAACTCTTCACCCACGCCGAGCGTCTTGTGAATGACGTGGCAGAAGAGCTGAAGGACGGCGATTTCTCTGTGTTCATGCGTCTTGGTACCGACGTGAAAAGCAACTTCTATGAATATGAGGTGCCGTTGCATCTGACGGCTCCCGGAAAATACAACACCCACAATACCAACGACCAATATGCCGTATGGCCGGAAGCTAACTTTATGGATGTGAAACTTAGTTTGTTTACGGATATAAAGAAGGAACGCAACCGCGCGAAGCACGATGAGTCGCAGCAGGTGGGAAACACAACGCTGTATACTGGTTACGACCCCGACCATAGAGCTAACCGCGTGTCGGTGCTCGGCAACCCCTCGCTCAGCGATGTGCGCGTTGTGATGATTGGTGTGCGCAACAACTCCAGCAAGGAGAAGAGTGGTGAGGTGTGGGTGAACGAACTCAAGGTGACGGATTTCGACCAAGACGGTGGATGGGCTGCGAAGGGCAATGTCAACCTTGCGCTCAGCGATGTGGCTACAGTCAATTTTGGCGGACATATCGAGACTGTTGGATTCGGAAATGTAGACCAAAACCTATCGTCGCGCCGCATGGATGACTACAAGCAGTATAATGTGGCGACGCAGGTTGATGTGGGACGTTTCCTCCCCGCCAAGGCGAAGCTAAAAGCTCCGGTCTACTATTCTGTGTCGAAGGAGAAGACATCGCCAAAATATAATCCTCTTGACCAGGATATCCTGCTTAAGGACGCTCTCGACGAGGCCGAAACAAAGCAGGAGCGAGACTCGATAAGCAATTATTCCGTGGAGCAGTCGACGGTGAAGAGTTTCAGTATTTCTGGATTCAATTTCGGAGTTAAGAGCAAAGTGCCGATGCCTTGGGACCCTGCCAACTTCACAGTCAATTTATCGTTCAACAAGCAGGAGAACATTTCACCGACTGTGCAGTATGAGCACATCAACGACTATCGCGGCAGTTTCCAATACAGCTTCTCTCCGGTCTACAAGCCGCTGAAGCCGTTCAGTTTCATCAAGAGCAAGTCGAAAAACCTGAAATTCTTTAAAGACTGGGAGTTTGGCTATGCGCCGTCGTCGTTGAGCTTCTTGACCAACATGACACGCTATTACTACGAACTGCAGTCGCGCAACGAGGCTGACGTAGAAGTGGAAGTTCCAGTGTCGGTGAGCAAGAATTTTTATTGGGACCGTCAGTTTGCAATCACTTGGAATCTTACAAAATCGTTGGCGTTGTCGTTTAACTCCAACACGATGGCGCGCATCGAGGAAGCAGTGGGACAGGTGAATAAGAAATTGTTCCCCGACAAGTATAAGGAATGGCGCGACACGGTGATGCGCAGCATCCGTGATTTCGGTACTCCGTGGAATTACAGTCAATCGTTTACGGCGACCTATAAGGCTCCGTTCAGCAAGATAGCTGTTCTTGACTTCCTTAACGGTAATGTGTCGTATAATGCGACATATCGATGGGATCGTGGCGCCGATGTGGCAGATGCTGTAGTTGGCAACTCGATTGCCAACAATGTGGTATGGAATCTCGACTCTAAAATCAATTTTGAGACACTCTACAATAAGTGTAAATACCTCAAGGAGGTGAACAAACGTTTTTCCAACAGCTCGAGGGGCAACAGGTCGCAGAAGGAGCGCAAACCACGCAAATTCCAGCGCACATACCAGCTTTCAGACTCTGTTGTGGCGGTGAAACACAATCTGCGCAGCAAGAAGGTGAAGGTGTCGGCGACAACGCTTGACGGCAAGCCGTTCCCGATAAAAACCAAAGTGGTGGATGATAATAATCTGCAAATCATCACTACAGGAAAGCAGTCGGTGAAACTCGTTGTCACTGAGGATTTGACAAAAGAAGTGAATGTTTGGAAGGAGATTGCCGACCATTCGGCGCGTTTCGGCATGATGGTGCGCAGCGCAAGTTTCCGCTGGCGCAATACGCGCACGTCCAACATACCGCAGTTTATACCCGAGGTGGGCGACTTGCTCGGACAGAGCAAGAGCTATGGCCCGATGTCACCGGGATTGGATTTCGCTTTCGGATTTACAGATGAGTCTTATCTCAACAAGGCGATGGCTCGCGGATGGCTGCTCGGCGACGAGAACCAGACGAGTCCTGCCATCTTCTCGCGTACTGAGGAGTACAATTTTGAGGTGCAGCTTGAGCCGATACGTGGATTGAAGATTCAGCTCACAGCCAACCGTACTGACAACCGCACAAATCAGGTGCAGTTCATGTACAACTCGATGCCTACCACCCGAAGCGGCAGTTTCACGATGACCACATGCGCCATAGCCACAGCGTTGCGCGGGTCGTCGTCGAAAGACGGCTACAGCAGTGCCGCCTACGATAAATTCTTGTCAAACATCCCTGTGATGGCGCAGCGGTTGGAACAGAAATATCAAGGTATGCGCTATCCTGATGCCGGCTTTATCAGCGGCACGGAGTATGCCGGACAGCCTTACAATGCCGACAACGGAGGCGTAAGCCAGGCGAGCGGAGATGTGCTGATTCCGGCGTTCATCTCAGCCTACACTGGCAAGGACCCGCAGAAAGTGACCACATCGTTCTTCCCGGCATTGTCGCAGTTGTTGCCAAACTGGCGCGTCACCTACGACGGGTTGGTAAAAATCGGTGGTCTGAGCAACATCTTCCGCAGCCTTACGCTGACTCATGCTTATCAATGCACATACAGCGTCGGCTCCTTCTCATCGTATCTGAACTGGGTTGGCGCCGGCAATGGCGATTTTGGATTTACCCGCGATGAGCAGACGCAGCGTCCTGTGCCGTCGTCGCCATATAATATCTCGTCGGTGACTATCACGGAGAAATTCGCTCCGCTGCTTGGTTTGTCGGCTACGCTTAAAAACAACCTTACGCTCAACGTTGAATACCGCGACAGCCGCACGCTGACGCTCAACACCAGTGCCGGACAACTTGTCGAGGCGTCGCAGAAAGCGTTTACGTTTGGCGGCGGATACAAGATAGCCAATTTCAACACTGTGTTGAAGATGAAAGGCGGTCAGAAAGGTGTCAGCAACGACCTTACTCTCAATGCCGACTTTTCGCTGCAGAACAATCAGTCGATTATACGAAAAATGCAGGAAGGGTCAAGTCAGGCAACCGCCGGCACGAAGTCGATAGCCATTAATTTCACGGCAAGCTACGTGTTGAGCAAGCGCATCACGCTGCAGGCGTATTTCGACCATCAGATTAACAAACCGTTGATTTCATCGAGCGCATATCCAACAACCAACAGCAATTACGGTGTTTCTGTCAACTTGTCGTTGGCTCAATAAATAATGAATTATGGGAAGAAATAAAGACAATAAGAAAAAAGAAACAGGGAAAGGTCTCGGTGCAATAACAGCCGTGACGGAGATGTATGGACGCAACGCAAAGTGGGTTAACTGGGCGATTGTGGGACTGCTCTTTGTCCTGGCATTCTATGTGCGTGTCAATGCAATCGCCGGCAAGACGGAGCTGCATTCAGACGAGGTGTTCTCTATGGCGCTATGCACATGCGATCCCAATTATAATGTGGCAGTGGCCGACGGGACCTATACTGGAGCCCAACTGAAGGACATGATTGCCCATAGTGGAGACACCGGCTTCAAGGGGATGCTCTCCGACCTGCGCCAACTTTGGGTAAACAATGGCGACGCTCCCCACGCCAGCCTCTACTATATGGCTTTACGTGTGGCGCTGACGGGCTACGACGCCTACGACCTCGATGGCTATATCGTGCGTGGAGGAGTGCTGAATATGTTGTTTTTCGTATTGTCGTTTGTGTTTATGTACAAACTGCTGCGACGCATATTCGGTGAGCGTCACATGCTGGTGTTTGTCGGACTTGCGCTTGCATATTTCAATCTTCTGTCGGTGCGCAACACGATGCTTATCCGCGAGTACCAGATGGCTGAGGCTTCGGTTGTCATGCTTACGTATGTGGCCGTTGGCTTTGTCCAGCGTCTTCGTGCGGGCGAGGAGATACGCCGTTGGCGATTTGTGGCGCTCTTCGGAGTGTTGATGGGTTGCACCGTGTCTCTTGGATATTTCAATGCCTTCTACGTCATAGGCTTGTGTCTCGCGCTCGCAGCCTCTTGCATCCGTCATCATCGTCACCGAGCGATACTGCTGATTCTGTTGGCTGGAGTGGCTGCATTAGTTTTTGCATTTGTGATTTATCCAGGATTTTTCAACTTCATACTCCATCCTACGGTACATAAGTCGATGGCGTTCCGCAAATTCTCGCTTGCATTGTCGGTTACTTTTGCACGCGACATCCGACGCCTGCTCTTTATCTCTTACGGTTTCTGGATTGTCTTGGCGGCCGTGCTTGTGGCGGCATTCTCAAAAGGAGGATTGAAAAAATTGGCAGACGGCGGACTTTTTATGTGGTTGCCGTTGCTTGTAGTGGCTTGTATGCCACTTATTCAGTATGCGTCGATACTCAAGCATCCGCGTTACTATTATTGCCTTATGCCGGTGTTGATGTTGCTGGTGCCTCAGTCGCTCGCCGCGATGCCGAATCTGTGGCGTCGTTATTTCGGCATTCTCATCCTCTTGTTTTTCCCGATTCTCACTCCGCAGATTCATTTCCGC
>OMCT01002164.1_pt1 | contig 10398 bp, 7 predicted proteins | sample 1674301 | NCBI WGS metagenome assembly OMCT01 (sample SAMEA103958158, study PRJEB25191) | human gut metagenome
TTTAAGGATTAGGGTATTAACCGTTTCTATGGTGCGCCTGAAGGCAATCCAGACAAACATAGGAATACAATTTCTATACCCCGTTTCGTGTTGGCTCTGGATTACAAGTTCAATTCCAAATGGATACTCGGTGCTGAAATCGAGTTTGAATCCGGTGGTACGGGTACTGCTTATGAACTTGAGAATACGGAAAACGGTGAGTATGAAACGGAGGTGGAAAAGGGTGGCGAAGTGGCTATCGAGCAATTCCACATTACCCGTTTAATTGTTCCACAATTCAACATACGTGCCGGTCACGTCATTGTCCCGGTAGGATTGACCAACGCCCATCATGAACCAATCAATTTCTTTGGAACTTATCGGCCAGAAGGAGAGACAACCATCCTTCCTTCTACGTGGCATGAAAACGGACTCGAGTTTTTTGGTTCTTTTGGAAAAGGATATGCCAGCTTTGATTATCAAGCCATGATAGTGGCCGGTCTGAATGCCAATGGTTTTGACCGTAACACCTGGATAGCAAGTGGCAAACAAGGCATCTTTGAAGAAGACAACTTTACTTCACCGGGCTATGTGGCTCGTCTGGACTACAAGGGGGTTCCGGGGTTGCGTATAGGTGCTTCGTTCTATTACTGCGCTGATGCCGGTTCCAATTCTGACAAAGCGGATACTTATTCGTCTACCGGTAAGATTCCGGTAAGAATCTATACGGCAGATGCCCAATATCGTAATAAATATGTGATTGCCCGTGCCAATATGGTATACGGAAATCTGGGTAATTCAGCAAAGCTTAGTGAGGCAAATACCAAATTGTCGAATAAATCTCCTTACAGCCGTATAACCCCCATTGCAAAGAATGTAGTCAGTTATGCAGCCGAGGCCGGTTTGAATATCAGCGCTTTCTTCAAAGGAAACAAGAAAGTTCCGGTTATCTACCCCTTTGCACGTTATGAATATTATAATCCGCAAGAAAAGGGAGAGGCCAGCCAGATAATGGAGAAACGTTGTCAAGTAAGCATGTGGACTGCTGGATTGAATTGGTATGCCTTGCCTAATCTGGTGGTAAAGGCTGATTACACCACCCGCCAAATCGGAACAAACAAGGTTTTTGGAACTGGTAAGTATAATAGTGAAAATGAGTTTTCGATCGGTATTGCCTATATCGGTTGGTTTGTCAAGAAGTAGATGAATAGTAATCAATTAATTTTATACAAATGAAGAAAAATTTCTTTTATGCGACAGCTTTGGTATTAGGGCTGGCATTTACGGCTACTGCTTGTAGCGATGATGATGACAACAGTACAGTTAATCCTGCTGACATTGAGTATAATTCGGGGAATGCAGCAAGTTGGCACAACTACATGAGAAATGTGGCGGCTTTGTTGAAGACAGATGCCACCAATCTTTATGATTCTTGGAATACGAGTTATAAGGGTGGGGCAAGTTTTGCAACTTCCTTCAAAGCTCATAATGGTGCCTATAACTTTTCAAGTGCCTGGAACTGTATAGAGCAGGTTATCGACGGTTGTGTTGAAATCTCCAATGAGGTAGGTGAGACGAAGATTGGTGATCCATATAATAAATATATGGCAAACAATGTTACAGAGGCCCTCTATGCTGTTGAGTCATGGTATAGCTGGCATTCCCGTGATGATTATACCAATAATATTTACTCAATCCGCAATGCCTATTACGGCTCTTTGGACGGTAAGGTGAGCGACAAGTCAATTTCAAAATTGGTGGCTGGAGCCAATGCGGAGTTGGATACGAAAGTGTCGGCAGCTATCACTACGGCAGCATCGGCTATTCAGGCTATTCCCCAACCTTTCCGTAATAATATCAACAGTCAGGAAACGGTATCGGCTATCAAGGCTTGTGAAGAACTGGAAAGTGTATTGGATAAGGAGTTGAAACCTTATATCAGGGACAATAGCACCATTAACAGCAATGAAGCACTTGACCCGATTGTTGAAAATTATGTCAATGTTGTGGTTTTGCCTACCTATAAGGATTTGAAGGAGAAGAATAGTACGCTGTATGACGCTGTGGTGGCTCTTGCCAACAATCCCTCTAACAGTGCTTTTGAGACGGCATGCAATGCTTGGATAACAGCCCGTGAACCTTGGGAGGAAAGTGAGGCGTTCCTATTTGGGCCAGTGGATGAGCTGGGACTTGACCCGAATATGGATAGTTGGCCTTTGGACCAGAACGCCATTGTCCAGATTCTGAATTCCCAGAAATGGGGCGATTTGGAATGGAGCGAGGGTGATGATGATGCAAAAGTTGAATCTGCCCAAAATGTACGCGGATTCCATACTTTAGAATTCCTGCTTTTCAAGGATGGCAAGCCTCGTACAGTTAAATAAGAATTATTTATAAACAATACTCAAGAAGTAAAGGGGGGGATTTGGAGAATCCTGCCTTTACTTCTTTGGCATGTTTGGATATGCCATTATTAAAAAGTAGATAAAGATGATGAATCATTTAATGAGATATTCATGTCTTCTCCTTTGTTTGTCGGCAGGTTTGACTGCTTGTGATGATGATGGGATTGACGTGTTGGATATAGAGATTCCTGAAGGATACGCTCTGTCTGCCGGAACGTCCACAATCTTCATGAATTCATCCAAGGCCTATGATTCACCGGCAGATTGGGTGTCGGGTGTTTACAACAGTCGCTTTAATGATGGTGACGGGCTTTACGATGATGTGCGTACGAGTAGCAATGGTATGGGAGGGGGGCTTGGCCCAGTCTATGCGGGGTATTCTTGTGGCAGTTGTCATCGTAATGCCGGCCGTACCAAACCGACGCTGTGGAGTGAAGGCGGATCGGGTAGTTACGGGTTTTCCTCGATGCTGGTTTATATAAGCCGCAAGAATGGTGCGTTTTTTCAGGATTATGGCCGTGTTCTCCATGACCAGGCCATTTATGGAGTGAAACCGGAGGGAAAGCTTTCTGTGGAGTATACTTATGAGACTTTTACCTTTCCCGACGGAGAGAAGTATGAACTTTGCAGACCGGCTTATTCCATATCCGAATGGTATGCTGACAGTATAAAGCCTGAAGATATGTTCTGTACGGTGCGTATCCCGTTGAGACATGTCGGTATGGGGCAAATGATGGCTTTGGAACCTACGGAGATTGAAGCGCTTGCTGCAAAAAGTAATTATCCGGAGTATGGTATAAGTGGCCGTTGCAATTACATTACCGAACGTGGTGTGAGAAGCTTGGGGCTGTCGGGAAATAAGGCTCAACATGCGGATTTGACTGTTGAACTTGGTTTTTCAAGTGATATGGGTGTTACCAATAGCCGCTATCCGGAAGAGATATGCGAGGGGCAGGCCCAGGTGAATCAAGGCAGCATGATGGGGCTTTCTTATGCCCAGTTGGATGTTTCTACAGAAGATATGGAAGATGTTGACTTGTATATGCAGAGTCTTGGTGTTCCTGCACGGCGTAATGTGAATGACCCGCAGGTGATAAGGGGAGAACAGAATTTCTATAAAGCCAAGTGCCATCTTTGCCATGTCACCACGTTGCATACCAAGCCTCGGGGCTCCGTGCTGTTGAACGGTACCCGTTTGCCATGGTTGGGAAGTCAGACAATTCACCCCTATTCGGATTTTTTGCTGCATGATATGGGCTCCGAAATTATGGGAGTCGGTCTGAATGATAACTATGTAAGTGGGTTGGCGCGTGGCAATGAATGGCGCACTACTCCGCTTTGGGGTATCGGGCTTCAGGAAAAGGTAAACGGACATACCTACTTCTTGCACGATGGCCGTGCCCGCAATCTTGTTGAAGCCATAATGTGGCATGGGGGAGAGGGAGAAGCATCGAAAAATCTCTTTAAGAACATGAGCAAGGATGACCGTGATGCCCTGATTGCATTTTTAAATTCACTTTAGAACTAATAAGCTTTATATAAAAAGTAATTATGAAGAAATTTTTATATGTCGCCATGCTGGCTGTTTTGCCTTTGACCGCTATGGCGCAACATGAGGAAGATACGGAGAATGGTGTAGTGTCATTGGCCGGAAGAGAAGGTTTTACCATTGAAACAAAGAAAGGTGACTTTGTTTTCAAGCCTTATCTGTTGGTACAAACGAGTGCTAATTTCAATTGGTATGATGATGAAGGCTTGGATAAGGCTTATAACCAAGATAATATTGCCAATTCGGGTTTTTCCATTCCTTATGCCGTACTTGGCTTTACTGGCAAGGCTTTTGGAAAAGTGGCTTTCAATCTGTCCATCAATGCTGCTGCAAGTGGAGGAGCGCTGTTACAGCAGGCGTGGTTCGATGTACAGCTGAAAAAACAATTTGCGATTCGTGTCGGAAAGTTCAAGACTCCATTCTCGCATGCCTATCTGACAACTCTTGGCGAAACACTGCTTCCCCAGTTGCCGGTTTCTCTGACGTCTTCTGTAATTTTGCCTTATTCGTTGAATGCCGTGACGCCTAATATCGGTACGGGATTTGACCTGGGTGTTGAAGTTCACGGTCTGGTGGCAGATAAGTTCGGTTATGAAGTCGGCTTGTTCAATGGAACCGGAGCTTCCGTGAATACAGCTTCAAAGACGATGAGTGATGACTGGCATATCCCTTCATTGCTGTATGCCGGACGTCTGACTTATATGCCCAAGGGGGTGATGCCTTCCACACAAGGTAATCCTAACCGTTTGAACGAGGATAAGATATTATTCGGTCTTTCGGGTTCTATCAATGTGGAGAGTGAAAATGAGAGTACCAATGATACCCGTGTGGGGTTGGAATTTGCCATGTTGAAGAACAAGCTCTATCTGGCGGCTGAAGCTTATTATATGAATGTAGGTTTCACCAAACGGCAAAAGATAAATGAATCGTATAGCTTTTTAGGCGGTTATGTGCAAGGTGGTTACTTTGTCGCTCCCCGCCTACAGCTTGCCGCACGCTACGATATCTTCAATCGTAACGGTACGGATGACGACGGTTTCCTGAATATGCCTGCTGTAGGTATGAATTACTTTTTCAGAGGATGCAACCTGAAATTGCAGGCAATGTATCAGTATGTAGCCCGTTGGGGACACGACACGCAGCTCGACCGTGATAATGATAATTTAGGTCTGGCCACTCACTCTGCCACGGTGATGCTTCAATATACATTCTAAATGAAGTCAGGAAAGGATTCGTCTATGAAAAAATACATTCTTTTCTTTTTTCTGCCCGTGCTTCTTATAGGTCTGCATGCATGCGATGAGGGGAGAATTTATGAGAATGCCGTAGTGGCCACGGGTGAAGGACGCACAGTGAAGATGACAGGCCGGATTAGTGGTGTGGATAAGTGGTCGGGCGACTATAGTGTGGTAGTGGCAGGATTTGATGATGAAAGCGATTATGCCATTGTTTCAAAGGTTGTTCCGGTATCCGAATCGGATAATGATGAAATCCAGTTGACAATGTCCGGCATAACGGATGAGGTGACAACAGTCGAGCTATGTGTAATCAATAAGTTGAGAAAGCGCATTGTCAGTTTGGTGGCAATGGAATGTACTGAAATCGCTGATACTATACTTATGGATGCAGGAACAGTTGATGCAAGTATGTACAATGCCATTCAACAAAAAATATTCAATGCCACTTGTACGGCTTGCCATGGTCTTAGCACCACTCCGGGTGGTGGCTTGAATCTGCTGGAAGGACATAGCCATGCTGAGCTGGTCAACCGGGCTTCAACAACGGTGGACGGTAAAATGAGGGTTATGCCCGGCAATGCGTCAGAAAGTGTCTTGCATCTCATATTGGGTACGGACATCAGCTCGGATTGGCGTATAGACCATTCTCAGATGATAACCTCATCTGATATGCAGTCTTTGATTGGCAACTGGATTGACGATGGTGCACAGCCGTAATAATGATGGGCCTTACTGGTAATACCGGTACTTTTTTGAACAACAACGACTAATTGATATTTAATATGAAAGATAAACAACAACAAACTAATCAATCGGAGAATACCTTAACCGAAATCTTTAAATATGAGGTAGAAGCGGGTGTTTCGGAATATCATGTAATGATTCATGCTACCAGACCGGAAGCGACTTATGAAGAACAGCTGAATGCGGTGGTCGACACTTACTGCCAACTGCGTGAAAGTGAACTACAAGGTGCTGTTGCCATCTTTAAACGCTACTTTCTAAGTGACGCCGCCAATCAGGCAGATATGCTACTGGCGCTTTCGGCAGAATGTTCGGATTGTGCACTCTCCGTGGTAGAGCAGCCGCCGTTGAACGGTACAAAGATTGCACTGTGGGTCTATCTGCAGAAAGGTGTGGAAACACAGGTGCTTCATAACGGATTGTTCGAAGTGAGACATGGCGCCTACCGTCACCTTTGGGGAGGCGGCTCTTTCAATCGTGCTGCCAATTCGGAATACCAGACCCGTCTGCTGTTGAATGACTATGTGATGCAGCTGATGGAACAGGGCTGTAAGCTGGCTGATAATTGCATACGTACCTGGTTCTTTGTACAGAACGTGGATGTGAATTATGCCGGAGTGGTGAAGGCGCGTAATGAGGTGTTTGTTACCCAGGACTTGACGGAGAAGACTCATTATATTTCCAGTACCGGTATCGGTGGCCGTCATGCCGACCCAAAAGTGACGGTTCAGATGGATACTTATGCTGTAGATGGTTTGAAATCTGAACAAATTCACTACCTTTACGCACCGACACATCTGAATCCCACATACGAATACGGTGTGAGTTTCGAGCGAGGTACGTATGTGGATTATGGCGACCGTCGCCAGGTGTTTATTTCGGGTACTGCGAGCATCAATAATAAAGGTGAGGTGGTATGTCCCGGAGACATTCGCAAGCAGACGGAACGTATGTGGGAGAATGTGGAGGCTTTGTTGAAAGAGGCTGGCTGTACGTTTGATGATTTAGGACAGATGATTGTTTATCTGCGGGATGTTGCTGACTATACCGTGGTCAAAGGAATGTATGACGAGCGTTTTCCGGATACTCCGAGAGTGTTTGTATATGCTCCCGTATGTCGTCCGGGTTGGCTGATAGAGATGGAATGTATGGGAGTCAGGTCTTTAGAAAACAAGGAGTTTGCTCCATATTGATTTTTTACTTTTAATTGATAGCTCTTAATTGAAAAAGTTTCTCATAGCTGTTTATGGTTGTTTGCTGCTCATGCTTGCTGCAACTACGTTTGTAGAGCAGACGTGCAGTACGGATTTTGTAGAAAAGCATGTTTATCATACGATTTGGTTCTGTTGTTTGTGGGGAGCCCTTGCTGCGATGACTGTTGTTGTGCTTGTAAGACAGCGGTTGTGGCGGCGTCTCCCGACGTTGTTGTTGCATGGCTCCTTCCTCGTGATTTTGGCGGGAGCCATGACTACGTTTCTTTGTGGCCGGAAAGGATATGTGCATCTTACTGTCGGCAGTGAGGTGAACTGCTTTTTGGAACAAGACGGCAGGCAGGTTGTAGAGTTACCGTTCACCTTACGTCTGGACAGTTTCCGGATTGAGTACTATCCGGGTACGGATGCTCCTGCAGATTATATCAGCTATATTCACGGTGAGACGCCCGTCTCCATGAACCGTATTCTTTCACGGCAGGGGTTCCGCTTTTATCAGTCTTCCTTTGATGAGGATATGCAGGGGAGCTGGCTGACAGTGAATTATGACCCGTGGGGGATAGGGGTTACCTATAGTGGATACCTCTTGTTAGGTGTCTCCATGCTCTGGATGCTGGTCAGCCGGGGAGGAGAGTTCCGCAGGCTGCTGAGGCATCCGTTGTTGAAGAAGGGAGGAATGTTTGTCCTATTGTTGCTGTGTCTGGGAAGTGGGGTACATGCGCAGAAGAGAAGCCTTCCGGCACTGGCACGCAAGCAGGCGGATAGTCTCGCCCGTAAGCAGGTGATTTATAATGACCGTGTGGTTCCTTTCAATACCCTTGCGCGCGATTTTGTACTGAAACTGACGGGAAAACCGTCTTATGGAGGCATGACGCCGGAGCAGGTGATTGGTGGATGGCTTCTGCGTCCGGAAGTTTGGCAGAATGAGCCGATGATTTATATCAAAAACGAGGCACTCCGTCGCCTGCTTCATTTGGAGACACCCTATGCATGTCTGGCTGATTTGTTCGACGGTGAGAAGTATCGCTTGCAGAAGTTCTGGAAGGGGAAGCAAGACCATCATCAGAAAATGACTTCTCTGGAAAAGGCCATTGTAGAGGCGGATGAAAAGGTGGGACTGATTTTGATGCTCCAAAATGGTACATTGATTCGTCCTTTGCCGGAAGACGGGAGTGTGGAGCCTGTTTCCGATACTAAAATACAAGCCGAATTGCTGTATAACCGTATTCCTTTCAGCAAATTGCTGTTCATGTTCAACCTTACGGTGGGGATGCTGGCTTTCTTCCGTCTGCTGTATCGCGGCCTGCGTCGTTCGTCGGCATTGTCAGACTCTTCCGGTAGGATTGTAGCGCTCTCTTTCTCTTCGCGTTTGGCAGATACTTTTTTCCCGTTTTCTCTTTATGCGGCGTTTCTCTTTCAGCTCTTCGGGTATGGCCTGAGGTGGTACATCGGTGGGCGAATACCGTTGGGCAACGGATACGAAACGATGCAGTTCATGGCATTGTGTGCGCTGTTCCTGGCTTGTCTGTTTCGGCGGCGCTTCCCGTTTATGGTGCCTTTCGGCTTTTTGCTGTCCGGTTTTGCCTTGCTAGTGTCTTATTTGGGACAGATGAATCCCCAAATCACTCCCTTGATGCCCGTGCTTGTTTCTCCATGGCTCAGTACGCATGTGTCGTTGATAATGATGTCTTATGCTTTGTTTGCCTTTATGATGCTGAACGGCATACTGGCATTGTGTCTTCGCCGTTCAGCCCGGATGTTGATGCTGCTCGGCCGATTGCTGCTTTATCCTGCCGTTTTCTTTTTGGGAGCCGGTATTTTTCTGGGAATTGCTGCATGGCTGGCACAGGGCATGGATCCTGTAATAGAAGCAGGAAATGTGATCCAAAGACCGGATATCGATGATGGACAGGTGGACCAGGAACTGTATGTAAAGGGGCTTGTGGATCAGGAGAAGGAAGTGGTTTTAAAACTGCCTGTTTCTGCAAGGCAGTATACAAAAGAAGAAGCATATCAGGCATATGAGGAAATCTTAAAACAGCTTCCGGAATGGATCAAAGGGGACAACCTTTCACTGGAAGAGGTAAGGCAGGATCTGGAGCTGCCTGCATACTGGCAGGGAGCAGGAGTGCATCTTAGCTGGCAGTCATCGGATCCGGAACTGGTGGAAAGTGATGGAACCGTGCATACCTGGGAGTTTGAAACAGGGGATGAGGCTATCGATCAGTGGCCGGTCATCTTAAAAGTGAGGATGACAGATGGAAACTGGCCGGAAGAATATGAGATTCCCATTAAAGTCAGGCCTCCATTGTATACAGAAGAAGAACGTACCATACAGGAATTTACATCACTTCTCACATCAGAGGAAGAGGTACAGAAACATCAGGATCAGGTTACACTGCCCTCTGTATACAAAGACAGGGAGATTTCCTACAGCACAGCCAGGGAACCTGTATTTCTTCAAATGTGCTTTCTGGGGGCAGTTGCAGCGGTATTTATAAGCCTGAAGGAAAAAAGCGACAAAAAGAAAGCAGAAGAGGAACGGAAAGACCAGCTGCTTATGGATTATTCCGAGGTGCTGTCACGGCTGATCATTTTCCTAGGGGCGGGCATGAGTATACGCACTGCCTGGGACCGGATCGCAGAGGATTATAAAATGGCTGTGAAAGAAGGACGCAGAGGGCTGCGTTATGTATATGAAGAAATGTATGTTACCAGCAGTCAGCTAAAAAGCGGGGAGTCAGAAGCACGTGCTTTTGCGGAATTTGGAAACAGATGCGGGCTGCAGCAGTACAGGAAGTTTTCCGGGCTTTTAGAGCAGAATCGAAAAAACGGCTCTAAAAATTTAAGGGAAACACTGCGGTTAGAAATGGCAGATGCCTTTGAGCAGCGTAAGCACCAGGCAAAACGTATGGGAGAAAAAGCAGGTACAAAATTGTTGATCCCGCTGTTTCTTCTCCTGGCTGTGGTGATGGCGATGATCACGGTTCCGGCATGGATCGCGTTTGGTTAAAAGGAGGATATGAGATGGAAAAGCAAAGAGATAATCATATAGAACAGAATGTAACGGAACAACATACAACAGAGCAGGGCGGAATTTATAGAAAGATCAGGGATTTTGCGCTGGATGAAACAGGTGTGGGGGTGATAGAACTTGTGCTCATCCTGGTGGTTATATGTACTAGCAGATGTCCATGTGTTTTATGTGTATACAGAGAGATTTTAGATGTTATCTGGAACATGATACACAGGGAAGAGATGTTTTGTGTATG
>OMCT01002168.1_pt1 | contig 10384 bp, 4 predicted proteins | sample 1674301 | NCBI WGS metagenome assembly OMCT01 (sample SAMEA103958158, study PRJEB25191) | human gut metagenome
GTTGCGACAAGAATATTGGCCGCCGGATAAAGTTGGAGATATTCCGACGCCCACTGTTCTGTTAAATGATTAGGCACAACAAAAAGAGATTTGTTGCAAAGTCCGAGCCTTTTGCTTTCTTGTGCAGCTGCAACCATTTCAAATGTTTTGCCTGCACCTACAGTATGAGCAAGAAGTGTATTACCACCATACATTATGTGTGCTATTGCATTTATTTGATGAGGTCTTAATTTGATTTCGGGATTCATACCGTAAAAATTGATATGTGAACCGTCATACTCACGAGGACAAATAGAATTAAATCTTTCGTTATATATCTTACAAAGTTCTTCTCTGCGTTCAGGTGATTTCCATATCCATTCTTCAAAAGCTTGTTCAATTAACTTCTGTTTCGCCTGTGCAACAGAAGTTTCCTTTTTGTTGAGTACAGCCTTTCTTTTACCGTCTTCTTCAAAATAGTCAAAAACCTTAACGGTTTTCTGATTAAGTGTGCTTTCAATTATGTTATAGGCATTTGCTCTTACAGAGCCGTATGTGTTTTTCGCTTTAACATTACCTTTATCATAACTTTTACCCTCTATGTTCCATTCACCTGTGTATTCAAAATAATGCACCTTGATAAGAGGTCTTGTATATTGCGACGGCTCAAGTAATTCAAACACAAATTCTTGTATATATTCGCTTGGTATCCAAGTAGCACCAAGGCGAACGGAAATTTCACTTGCTGTTAAATCTTTAGGTTGTACCTTTTCAAGATATTTAACATTAACAGTATAAAGTTCAGGATAAATTTCGGCATTTTCTTTTGCAGTGTGCAATTTTTCTCGCACATTGCCGGAAAGATACTCATCTGCAGGCAGATATTTAGGCTCGCTGCTGTTTGGAGAATATACGGGATTGAGAAATATAACGCCTTGCAAATCTGAATATATTTCATCTTCGCTTTTGCCGGTAAGCAATTTCATATATTCAATGTCAACACTTGCTTTCTCACCAATTGATACCGCAAGTGCTTCACTTGATGTATCAACCGAAGTGATTTCCTTATGAGGTTTGATAGTTCTTTTAGTGAACATATCGGCTTTTCTTTCAAGATTACCGTTTTCATCAAGTATTTCAAGTGCAGATAAAAGCGAATATGAACTGTCTTGTGAAAAAGCAGATTTATTACCTCTGCTTGAAATCAAGCCGTAATCTTTTATGAATTTATCATAAAGACTGTTTAAGCGTAATTGTTCTGATTTAATTTCTTCCTCGGAATAATCTTGTTCCTGCATAGTGATAAGACTGCGAACGATATCCCGCAAGGCAATCATACCTCGTATACGATTCTCGGCAGTAGCAGATACATCAACAGGTGTCATTCTTGAATTCTCTCTAAAATATATCTTACCGTCTACAAGAGTATATGAAAAATTTCTTACTGTCGGGTCGGCAGGAATAGAGTTATCAATATCCACCTCATCGATAATATCATAATCAACAATCTCGCCTTTAATATTATCTACAGCTTTATCAAGCAATGTTTCAAAGTCGGAATCTTCATAAGCCTTGCAAGCAGTTTCAATACCGAATCTCCCTGTTTGCTTGACCATTTCGCCAATAATCATTTCGGGATGGGCAACAAAATACGAATTCATTTTAATACCGTTTTCATCGGTATCAAGATAAATCCAATCGCTTTCAATATCAACTATTCTGTCTCGCTTTTGGAGTATGAGAATATCAGAAGTGACTTCGGTTCCGGCATTACCTTTAAAAGTATTATCGGGCAGTCTTATTGCACCGAGAAGTTCAGCCCTTGCGGCAATATATTTTCTGACCGAAGGATTTTCTTTATCCATTGTACCTTTTGAAGTTATAAGGCACATAACCCCACCGGCTCTTAATTTATCAAGCGATTTCGCAAAGAAATAGTCGTGGATTAAAAAATTATTTTTATCATACCTTTTATCAACGACTTTAAAATCACCGAAAGGAACATTACCGACTACTGCGTCAAAAAAACTATCGGTCAAATCTGTTTCTTCATACGGTTTTGCAGTAACATAAGCATTTTGGTAAAGCTGTTGTGCTATGCTTGCCGATATTTTATCAAGCTCAACGCCATAAAATTTTGAGCCTTGCATATCCTTAGGAAGCATACCGATAAAGTTGCCCACACCACAAGACGGCTCTAATATATTGCCTTGCTTGAAGCCGAGATTTTCGGCAATATCATAGCAAGCCTTAACTACTTCTTGAGGAGTATAGAAAGCAGTCAATGTACTTTCTCTTGCTACCTTGTATTCTTCGGGCGATAAGGCAGATATGAGTTTCTCGTATTCATTTGCCCAAGACGAGTTGTTTTCATCAAACGCTTCGGGAATACCGCCCCAACCGACATATTTTGAAAGGACGATTTGTTCATCGGGTGTTGCAAAACGATTATCGGCTTCACATTCTTTTAAAACCTTGATAGCCTCCATATTTCTACGAAAGCGTTCTTTTTTGCCTACAACCTCAACAGGATGTGCGGCAAAATCAAAATCGTGCCTTTGCTCAACAGGAATTTCGGGATGAATATCCCACTGACTATGTTCAGTATGCTGTTTTGTGTTTTGAGTGGGAATAATCTGTTCTTTTTCTGTCGGTAAATATTGTCTTACAAATTCAACGGTTTCTCTGCGAAAGATAGGAAAGCCTGTCCCGTCGGCAAAGGTTTGGTCAGCCATAGATACATAACCATTGCTGACAGAATCAACAACAAAGTGCTTGCCGTCAATATCTATTTCTTCACCGATTAAGTCTAAGTCATCATCAACTTCCGACACAATGGGCTTGGTTTCTGCATCAACCTTTTCTTTTTCTGCCGGTTTAGTAAACTTGCTCGGTTGTTTTGCTTTTGGTTCAAGGTTGGAATAATCATAAAGTTTGAATGTGCCGTTTTTGTAAGCAATAAAGTCATCATAGATTTGCTTACGGTACTGATACATTCTGTCCTTTTTATCCATAAGAGCCAAAGCATTTGACATCATATTTTCAATGTCATCAAGTGCCTGTGGGTTATCAAGTTGAGCCTTGATAACTCTTGAAATCTTGTATGGCTCAATATCGTTCGGATAAGGCTTAGCGTCATTCTCGGATAAACCTTCAAAAAACGATTCCAAATTTCTTGATATTTCGTTTTTGTATATATCGGGTATAGCGTCAATATCCTCTTGCGTTACAAATTTGTTTTGCTTGATAAGGGTATTTATTCTCTTTGCAACATCACTCCATTTAATAAGGACTTTTGCATAAGGCTCCATAACCGAACCGTGGCTGAATTCGATACCTTTTGTTGTTTTATTAACGCTGTCATTACCGCCTAAATATCCGCTTTGATTATCCTTGCCTACATATTTAATTCTGTCTGCTTTATCAGGGTGATTAACAAAATAGGTGTAGGTTTCAAGCCTGTAAGCGTGATTGCTTTTGCCGTTTATGATAATCTTATCTATCTCATCTTGTGAGATGAACATTTTTCTGTCAGGAAGATAACCCGATTCAGCTTTGAACCTAATAGGCTCTCGTTTCATACCCTCAATAATTTCTGCAATATATGGTATAGAATATTGAGCTGCATAATTAAAGCGAATGATTTTCATACCGGCGTTGTAGTCATCCATCAGTTTGTCGTACTCTTTGAAAATTCGAACACGCTTTTCATCATCTTTGAGCATATCGGTAATTTTTTCAACCATATCGGGATAGCCTAAAACGCCGTCAATTTCTTTTTGTATTGATTGCAGACAATTATCTTTATTGGGATAATCGTCACTCAAATCTCGGATAAATTCTGTAAGCCTGTCGGCAACTTTATTGAGTTCATAGTCATCGACCTTGTCAAGTTCATACTGTGGCATATATCTGCCTACATCAAGAAGTTCACGAATACGAACAGCCGCTTGCTCCCAAGTGAGATGTGTTGCCGTACTTGTTTTAGCCGATGTGCCTTTAGCAATACTAATACCGTTTTCATCATACCAAAAGGAAACCTTTTCACCGTTAAAGACAAAGCCTGCACCGTTAGTGCCGTAAAGGAATTTAAGCATTCTTGCGTTATACTCAACACCTCTGTCCCGTCTGAAGTGCATAGCAATTTGTACTCTGCTGTTTTTATCATTAAAGCCACAGCATAATGCTTCATCAATAATCTGTTGTGATATGCCAAAATCGGTAAAAAGTGATGTTTGAGGTATTTCATCATATACAGACTCGTTATCATAAGAAAAGCTGAACAAATCAAGCTGTGTTTTTTCTTCCTTTTCTGTATCAAGATACTTGCCGTCATTGATAAGTTCTTTAATGATACTGACAATAATATCCCACGAAAAAACGGACTCCTTTGTTCGGGTTTTGTAGTTACCCTCATACATAAGAAGTCCGTTATCGGCTAATGTAAAGCCAAAGTGTTTATTGAATTTATCGTACTCGTCAAATCGTCTTGGATACAGCGTTTTGGTATAGTTTATGAGTTCATTATCCTTTTTGGTGGTTTGATAAGCCTTGATGATTGCAGGTTTTCTTTGCACCAAATCATCATCGGGATTGCTGAGCATATACCTAATAGCCTGTTCGTCAACAAACGGCGGCAGTTCATCAGTTACATCGTGTAAATCAGTTCGTTCAAGACTGTTTCCCTCGCCGAGTTTTTGATATTGTTCATCATTCCCACCCAAGTCATCATATCCGTTTGCTTGAGTTTCTCGGTCACTCCCTGTGCTTTTGCCATCTGAGTTATGATTTGTTCTTCCATCTGCTGTGCCTGTTCCTGAATCGACATTAGGTGTTCCGTCAGCTTGCAGGTTGTCAATAAAGTTGTGAATGTCGCCTTCTTGTGATTTTTGAGATATTCCTGTCTTTTCTGTGCGTAATATCCCATTTGTTCCGTCTTTGTTGGCATAATCAGGTTCGGATAAAGCTGTTCTCCGACTTGTGTGTATGTTATCTTCATTTGAATTGCTCCTTTCGTTTTTGTTTTCATCCTTATTGTAGGGACTTGTTGAAGTTTTTTCAAATATGCGATTTTCTTTTTCAAGTGCAAATACGGTTTTTGATATTTCAAGGAGTGCTGTTTTTGAAATATTGTTTGTTGCTTCACCGAGGGCATTAAAAGTATTCGGTGTATTGAAATTAACAATATCCTCAAAATCTTCCGTATCAAGCATTAAATCGGTGTCAACACCAAGCCTTGAGAGAACCGTATACGAAACGCTGTTTGAAACCAATTTACGAAACTTTGATGAAATAATATCATCAGAGAAATCTTCAAGAAAACTGTCTTGCTTTGCATTGCAAAGTTCAAAAAGATAATCGGATAAACTGTCGCTTACAGCGTTTTCACAAGCAGAGATGACGGCACTGCCTAAATCGGATTGGTTATCAACTGCACCGAAAACGTTTTCAAGTGTCTTAATTACATTATCGGTGTAATCGTCTTTCATATGCCAAATAGGGACTTCTTTTGCCTGATCGCCCTCGTGTGTATCGCTGACATCAAACACATATTTAAGCCTTGGATAGTTTTGATTTGACACATCCAAAAGTGCAATGCCTTTAGCACCTTTATTTATCCATCTGCCAAACCTCCTATTCCAGCTTGCCATAGGTAAAACTGCAACAGCGTCAGGCTTTTGAGCATATACAAGCAGTTGCTCACTAAACGGCAATCCGTAGTTATTGCAAGAACTTTTCAAAAATTCCTGCCAATTACTCGGCGAACGGATAACATCCTTTGAAACATCATCATAAAGAGCAGAAATGAGTTCAAACCTTGTAGCCATAGTTATCACCTTTCATCTTGTTTACCTCCGAGATATGAATAAAGCGTGTGCTTTTTTACAGCTTCTTTAATGGCACATATAACCTTAATTTCTTTAATCGAAACATTCGGCAAATCAAGCATTTCTTCCGTTTTCATATTCAAAATATCTGCTTCACTGCATTTGCCTGCCTTAAAAAGTTTTAAAAGCACTTTCATTTTTGTTTGGAAATCTATATCCATTTTTACCTCCGTATATATTAAGGGCGGCAACCGAAGTCACCGCCCAAATAAGCTTAATTATCGTTTTTTTTGTTTCTGACTTGGAGAAATACAAGCCCTGCAACAATAAAGACAACAAGTGCAATAGACACAATCGTTTTAACTGTCATTATCTTTTACCTCCTTTTATTATCGCTCATCTCGTTCTCGGTTATGCCGTTGTCTTTCATTTTTAAAACAGCGATACATTTCAGCCTTGTTGGCAACTCTTTGACCAAAGTCTTTTAACGCATCAAATTTGTTTTCAATATAATGGCCGTAATAATATGAGCCGTCATTACATTCCCAAGTGACATATTGCTTTTCTTTATTTGCAGTAGTCCTTTCACCGAGTACGATTTCACCTTTACCGACGGTTATGGCATTGATAATGGTGTAGCCTGCATTAGTTCTGTCACTCATTATCTGTGCCTCCTTTTTTCTTTCTCTTGATAAAGAAATATACACAGCCTGCGATACCGACAAGAGAAGCACCAGCAATACCTAAAATACGATTGATATTCCTATCATCTCCCGTTTTCGGATTATGAGGAATATACGGCTTAATCGTCACAGTCTGTCCGTCATCGTTGATGTCAGCGTGAGCGGTTAATTCAACACCGTCACGATACAATGTCTCAAAGACTACAAGTTCGGTATCCTTTTTAATAGCCGAACCGTCAAAAGTAAAGGTAACTTCAACTTTGCCATCAGCCTTATCAGGTACAAACTTAACTGTTGAAGTGATTTCTTTACCTTTCACCATAAACGGCTTGCCTGTGGATTTATCCATCAATGTGCCTTTGATAACATATTCGGTATTAGGTACTAAATGTTTGTACTCAACAGCATCTTTTATGGTTATATCACCTTTTGCAACTGCTTCCTTTTTGCCATTGACGGTTGCCGTTGTTTTTAATTCTGGCACTTTATCATTGATTGCAGTAAGTTTAACCACTTGCTTGTTATCTTTGATTATTACAGTAAATACATCTTCATTATCAAGATAGCCGTCGGCAGGTTTGATTTCTTTGATAAGGTATTCACCGTAAGGAATGTTATTGAAAACAAATACGCCGTTTTCATCGGTAACAGCAGTTAAGATTGCTTTATCTTCTGAAAATTCGGTAGTGTCTGATTTAAACAAACCAAAGGTTGCTCCCTTGATTACTTCCTGCGTTTCTCTATCGACTTTTAAGCCTTTAACAGAACCATAAATTAGATTGTTTTCGATAGCTTTATCGTTATTGATTTTAATATCAATAACCTTTATGTTCTGACCTTGATATTCGGTATCAAACTCATATTTTGTATCGGATAAGATATAGTGCTCATCGGTTGCAATTTCTTTTGCGTACCACTTAAAGCCTACCGGCAAATCACAATCAAAGACAATACTTCCATTTTTATCGCAATTTGCAAAAGTGATAAGAGCATCTTTTGGAATAATATCTCCGTTACTTGCTTTAATGTCTTCGTTTGCGTAAATGCCAAACTGAACGAATGAGATTTCATTATTTTTACCAAGGTTGAAAGTCTTATCTTCATCCATTTCTTTTTTTAGTGATACAGCGACCTTTTGTCTTTCGTTATATACAGATAATTCAGTGCTTGTTACGGAAACATTCTGTCCTGCATAGGTGAGTTCAGCATCATACTTGGCGGCATTATGAACATATCCGTTTGGTGCAGTCTTTTCAATAACTGTATATTTACCGAGATAAAGTTCTTTTGATTTAGCCACACCGTCATCATCGGTTGTGATAGTATCAACCAAAGTGCCTTGCTCATATCTTACCGTACCGTCGAGAGTGGTTATATCTTCGGCAGCATAGACTTCAAACACTGCACCTTTAAGATTACCGACGCTGTATTTTGGAGTATATACACCGTTATTTTCTTCAACGGATGAGAACACCTCTCCTGTTTTTGTAATATTGATTACGCCTTTTTGTGCAACATCTCGTGCCTTAACTTTAACTACGGTAACACCTGTATCGGTTGATGAATTTTCTTGACTGATAGAAAACGGAATCGGTGTATCGTCAAGAATATATCCGTACGGCGCTTGTACTTCTTTAAGAGTATAATCACCATACGGCAACTTTTCAGGTGTGATTAAATATCCCTCTTTGTTAGTGTAAAAGGTATGAATTGATGTTACTTGAGGGTAGGTGTACTGCATTGTAATTCTATGATTGTTGCTATCGTAGATTTCAAAAGCAGCACCTTCGTATGGGATTCGTTTACCCGTTTCCTTATCAAGTTTAACTACCTTGAGATACGATTCAAAATTCTTGTTGTTGATAAGGAATTTGTATGTCTTACCATCGGTATTGATAAACACATCAAAATCGGTTATTTTTTCTCTGCCATCCCATCCCTTTGTTTGATGTACTGTATAAACACCATAAGGAAGTAGTTTTGTACTTGCAAAACCGTCTTCGTCACAAACAATGGTATCTCGTTCGTCTTTATCTGCATTTACAAAAGAACCTGCCGATTTAAGATAAACTTGAAACTCTGCACCTTTTTCGGGTGTTTCGATTTGAGTTTCACCATCATCTGTATGTTTGATAATGCTGATTTTACCCTTGATAACTTGCTCCATAACAGTCATATCGGGAGCGTTATTGTATTCAACTGTGTAATCTTTCGGGTCTGCACCTACCTTATACACCGTATCGTTAAGCAAATATCCTTCACTTGGTGCAATTTCTTTTATAGTCCAATCTTTTCCGCAAACATAATAGTCGGTAGTAAAAGAACCGTTATTGTCGGTTGTGTATTGTGCAATAAGGTCATTACCTTTAAACAAACCATACACAGCACCGCTGAGTTTTGCGTCACCTTGTGCGTGACCTTTTTCGTAGTCTTGTTTTGTTACAGTTACTCTGAACTTTTTGAGTATGTTATGGAAGCTGACCGATGATGTTTTGTTGCTTGAAACAGTAATTTTCTGCGATTGATTAGGTACATACCTGTCAATGTTTTCTTCCGTAATCGTATATGTTCCCGGAACCAAATCGGAAATATCAATTTCGCCGTTTGCATTTGTTGTGACGGTTTTTGAAAACCCATTAGCGCCTGTAAGAGTAAAGTTAATACCGGCTACAATGCCGTCTTCGGAAGTTTTAACAAGTTTCATATCACTGAGTGGAGTAATCGAACCCGAAAATGCCATTGAAACAGGGTCATAATATGCCGAATAGATAAGTTTTTGATATGCTTCACTGCCATAGGGATAGTAAAGCAAAAGTTCATCGTCATCGCCTGTACCGTCTTTATAGTATTCACCGTTAGCAAGTTTAAAGCTTGATGCAGTACAAGATTTATCAACCTTAATTGTTAATGAGTTGGAATTCTTGCTGTGGGTAATACTCCAACCACTTCCGTTTTTTGTGAATGCAGGATAATCGGAAAGCACCTTGTTTGTATCAGTAACGGTAAGGCTGTTCCCTGCAACGATTGTTCCGACATTGGTATTATTGAATGACGGCTTTTTATTTAGGTTGTCCATTCTGTCCTGTGCCTTATCACACCACGCTTTGTATCCGCCGTCGCTGAAATCCCAGCTTGTATCGGAACCGAAGATAGACCACACTTTTTTCTGACAGTAAGCCATATCCTGCCAATCTATCGAGTTGCCGTGTTCAAGGTAATATCCTGCAAATATCCATTTTGCAGCTTTAATTGCCTTATCACTTGCCATAGCCTTTTTGCCTTTAAGATACGATGAACTCGGTGAGGTTGTACCGTATTCAATACAGAAAAGGGGATAAGTTGTACCGCCTTTTTTCGTAGTATGAACTTCGTGTCCGTAATGTTTTGAAACGCTGATGTCAAGTTTGTTTGCACCCGACACAGCACCGAGGTTTTCCGTTGCTGCAAAAGCACTTAAGCATAGTATACTTTAGGATTATAAATATTCAATATTTTTATTGATGGTATTGTAAAATGATATACGCCTGATGTAAGTTTCAATGCGAATTTCAAATCAGAATTATTGCTGTTAATTATTTCAATAGGAAAATACAATGAGTTGTAACCCTTTAAAATGTTAACAGATGTATAATCGTCATATAAGCGATTGTCTTTACGAATTAATAATATGCTATCGTTTAATGATTTTAGGGCTGCTTTTTCATTACATATTGAGTAAAAAGAAATATATAATACATATTTTTTTCCTAATTCTAACGTCGTTGTAATTATAAAATTGTTACCCACCATGTCATAATGTTGTAAAAAGCATGCTTTTTCAATCGTATTAAGTAATTCTTGCTTTTCGGCGGAATTTACAGAAAAATATTTATATTCGTATTCAGGATTATTAAA